>Ga0247610_10004537_pt1 | contig 14861 bp, 13 predicted proteins | sample 174DNAGHGhighgp2_FD_193483 | JGI IMG/M metagenome (GOLD analysis project Ga0247610, IMG submission 193483) | Sheep rumen microbial communities from Palmerston North, Manawatu-Wanganui, New Zealand - 1742 DNA GHGhigh gp2 | ecosystem: Host-associated > Mammals > Digestive system > Stomach > Rumen... | reverse complement strand
GTAAGAGAAGAGGTGATACTCACGACCGGTAATCTTCGAGAGCTCGCCCAGATACTTCTCAACCACCTCAGGCACTGCATCGTAGTAGGGGTTGCAAGCCTCGCGGTGTGTGAAGAAGGTCTCGGGATTCTCGGCTGTACCGCGAGTGATAGGACGCTCAGGCGACATAGCGCGGTCGCGGAAGCGCTTGATGTACTCTTCCTTAACGAGGGGACGGACATCCTCCTGGTCGAGCAGCTCAATCTTGTGATACTCGTGAGAGGTGCGGAAACCGTCGAAGAAGTTGACGAACGGCACGCAGGTCTCCAGAGAAGCGAGGTGAGCAGCGGCGGTCATGTCCATAACCTCCTGCACAGAACCCTCGCAGAGCATGGCGAAACCAGTCTGGCGGCAAGCCATCACGTCCTGGTGGTCACCGAAGATACACAGCGAGTGAGAGGCCAGCGTACGGGCAGAAACGTCGAACACGCAGGGAATCAGCTCACCGGCAATCTTGTACATGTTAGGAATCATCAGGAGCAGACCCTGAGAAGCGGTGAAGGTCGTGGTGAGAGCACCAGCCTGCAGTGAACCGTGAACGGCACCGGCAGCACCAGCCTCCGACTGCATCTCCTGCACACTTACGGTCTGTCCCCACAGGTTCTTGCGACCGCGGGCAGCCCATTCGTCAACGTGCTCGGCCATAGGCGAGCTCGGGGTGATGGGGTAGATAGCAGCTACCTCCGAGAACATGTAACTCACGTGAGCTGCAGCCTCGTTACCATCACAGGTGATAAATTTTTTTTCTTTTGCCATTTGATTTAGAATAGATAAAACAATAAATGTATTTAAGTGAATAATTTTTACTCGACAACTCCAGCGGCAAGCAACACTTCTGTTACAACATCAGCATCGTCACGTCGCTTGGGTTCATACGTTTGGTAGCGTTCTAAGAAGCTGTTGTTGTTTTTAAGCAAGTCCAACACAGTTTCTTCTGTCACCCTCTCAAATGTTAGTGCTCCATCAGTCTTGGCAAGGATATAGCAGACCAAGTTCTTCATCTTAGACTTGCTTTTGAATGCCTTGGTTGATAGGGGTATGCTCATTCCGTTATAGCCTACAAATAAGCCTCCAGACGGTGCAATGTCAGGACGGGCAAAAAGGAGTCGGCCATCTCTCAGTTTCCAAGCTCTGACAAAAAAGTCACCAAAGTATTTCAGCTCTTTGAGGTTCATATAAAGTGAGTCTGAATAGTACAGGGCAAACGCCGACTTCTTGAGCACTTTTCTAAGCTCTTTATTGTCGGACTTAAGCGTATAGGCCAGACGATTTTCGGAAACAGACTTCAAGTTGATGCTGTCGCTGATGTCAACCCACTGTCCAGAAACAAAATCGTCGTATGAGAGGCAATATCTGTCCTGGGCATTTATGTGGACTGCAATAAGTAGAAATAGGGATGCTATGAATAGTTTCATTTTCATTTCTTTAGATGCTTTTTGCTTAGACAAATGTATTAATCTTCGTCGGTTTGTCAAATGGCGGCTTCACCACAATGTTTTCTCCGTGGCGAAATGCTTTTCACTTACGCCTCCACATCGGCCAACAGCTTTTCGCTGAAATAGTCCAGTTCGGCGATTGTCGATGCTTTTAATTCTGTTGTACTCATATCCTTGTCTGTTTTTATGCCGCCGTCCCTATTTCATATAAATACTCCGGAGCGAAGTCCGCCCCGTTTTCCCATTCTATCGTATTGAACTTGATGGAGAATTTCTTGAAGGCCTCAATGTTCTTGAGTGGCGCAAATACGCTGCCATTCAGGGAGTTACTCAAATCCGCGATTTTTGTCTCTCCGTTGTTGAACAGCAACTTCACTCTGTAGCCATCCAAATATTCTGCTTTTATCACTTCTATAAACATGGCTGCTATTATTTTAGAGGTTCAATCTTGTCAAGAGGCTCCCCCTTTTGTGCTTTCTCCCAGTTTTCCATCAGTTCATGACGATGGTCTTCCAACCATTCCAATACCATGCGCAAAGCCCTTCCCGGCATTTCACCTTTCACAATACCGTCGTTGATATTGACTATAACCTTGTAATCACCGTACCATGCATGGAAATGAGGTGGCTGGTGATCAGCGAAGTTCATCCAGATGTATATTCCGTAAAAGAAACTTATCTGTGGCATTGCTCTGTTTTTTCTTAATGGTTATTTATTCTTATTCGTTCCTTCAGTTCATGCTCTATTCTGCTAATCCTGTCAGAGAGACTGATGAGTTGCATGAGCAAAGCCCATCCGACAACGGAAGCGCCCACACCACCGACAAAAGTTGCAACAGCTTGTGGAAATGCCATCTCCTGATGCGATTCCCAGATTCCCTTGCTCACGAGAAGCGTAAAGAGGATGCCGCCAATCAGCCCTCCCCATGCGATGATGAGCAACAGCTGTTCAATCTTTGTCCGTCTCATTTTAAGCATAATAATACCTATTAAAAATTGATTTGTTTTAAAACGTGTGCAAAGGTACGAATAAAACGGCAAATTGCAAAGCTGAGATTGCAAAATAATGCAAACTGCGCTTGTTTGTGTTTTGTCTAAATTAGCGCAGGGTGTAACATTATTGTAATATTCTTCGAGCCAGATATGATTTTCGTGTAAGGGTAAAAAACAGTGCTGCTCCTATGAGGTGCATGATGGCTACGCACCAGAAGGCTGCGGCATAGTCTGCATATTCCACTATGACCCCTCCTGAGAGGATGCCGATGCCCATTCCCAGATCCCATGATGTAAGCAGGGTGGAGTTGGCAGTGCCTCGCTCGTCGTTGTTGGCCATGCCTATTATCATGTTCTGGAAGGCAGGCCACATGTGACCGTTGCCCAGGCCGATGAGTATTGCCGAGCCGTAGTAGCCCACCATGTTCGGGCAAGCCACAAAGAGCACGTAGCCTATGCACGAGATGAGTATACCCTCTGTGGAGTTGTGTGTCAGCCGCCCCTGTCTCAGTGTCCTTCCGCCTTGCAGCCGTGAGAGTATCAGACCAGCCGACAGCAGCATGAAATATGTTCCTGTGCCGCTGGTTATGTTCATCACCTCCTTGCCGTAGATGGCCAGATAGTTGCTCAGCACGCCGTAGCAGATGCCGAAGAATGTCATGTTAAGTCCTATGGTCCATCCTTTCAGCAGGAAGAAACGGTCGAGCGACAGCTTTCTCTTGCCAGCCACGGGCTCCCTTTTCGGTATGTTTAAGGTGGTGTTGATGGTGAAGCCGATGCCTGCAGTGATGAATGCCAGCCAGAAGAGCAGGTCGAAGTTGTGGGAGTAGCGGTAGATGAACACTCCCACCGTTGGTGCAATGGCTGTGGCGAGGTTGTTGCTCAGCCCATAGTATCCTATGCCCTCGTTTCTCCGACTCGATGGCAGCACGTCGATGGCAACGGTGCTGTTGGCCACTGTCGATGCCCCAAACGGCGCACCGTGCAGCGTTCTCACGATGGCGAAGAGCAGCAGCGTCCCTGCGGCGAGATAGCCCCCGAAGCAGAGAAAGTAGAGGAACAGGCTTATCATCAGCACCCGTTTGCGCGGAAAGGTGTCCACCACATAGCCACTGAAGGGCCTCACTATCAGTGCAGTGAGGGTGTAGCCCGAGAGCACCAGCCCTATCGTGTCCTTTGTGGCGCCAAATGTCTCGTTCAGGTAGAGCGGCAGCAGGGGCGTCAACAGATAGAAGGCGAACCACATCGAGAAATTCGATGTCATCACCTTCCAGTAGTTACGGTTCCAAAGCTTCTCTTCGCTCATGTCTCTTTGCTTCGTTCTTTTCCCCAGTGGCAATGTGTAGCCTTGCCCTCGCTGGCCTATAAATTTGCTTTGCGGGTGCAAAGGTACAAAAAAATCCATGAAACCAATGTCGGCCTCACGGAAAAATGGCATAGGTCAGAGAATTTCCCCTGCTGGAACGAGTTTATTTGGAATCTTTTTCGTAATTTTGCACCCGAATGTCGGTGTGTTCATTTCTTTACCGTCTGCGCCGCATTGTAAGAAACATATAGTCATGATGATGAAAAAACTTTTCTTCGCTGCTTTTCTGCCTATGCTCCTTGCCTGCCAGCAGGCCATGGTGCCCGAGAACTTCGCACAGAGTGATGAACTGCCCCCCATCTGGCCCGACTATGTCGATGTCACTGTGCCGGTCAACATAGCGCCTCTGACGTTCATGCTGGATGAGGTCTGCGTCAGTGATAGTGCCGGCGTCAAGCGCCACGGTGGCGATTTTGCCGACATGGTGGTACGTTTCTCTGGCGGTGGGCGAGAGATGGTGTGCAGTGGTCTGAAGGCCCAACCCTCCATAGACGACTGGCGTGCTCTGACGTCGGCCAGCATCGGCGAGGATGTCAGCGTCGAGGTGTTTACCCGCGATGCCGGTGACGAGTGGACGCGGTTCAAACCGTTTGCCATACATGTGTCGGCAGACAGCATAGACCCGTGGCTCAGCTACCGACTCATCTCTCCAAGCTATGTCACCTACGAGGAGCTGACGCTGAACCAGCGCTGTCTGGAAAACTACGACGAGCGTGTCATGGTCGACAACATGCTCTGCGGCCTGGAGGAGACGGGGCAGTGTGTGAACTGTCACAGCTACCAGCAGTACAACCCCGAGCGTATGCAGTTTCATGCTCGTCAGTTCCATGGCGGTACGGTGGTGGCCTACGACGGTACGGTGAAGAAGATAAACATGAAGTGTGACAGCACCATCTCTGCCGGTGTCTATCCGGCGTGGCATCCCTGGCTGCCGTTTATAGTCTACTCGACCAACCATACCAGCCAGAGCTTCCACACCCGCAACCCGAACAAGATAGAGGTCTTCGACTCTGCCAGCGACCTCATCGCTTTCGACCTGAACACCAACGAGGTGACCAACATCGAGGCCGACGACAAAGAGTTCGAGGTGTTCCCGGCGTGGGTCCCAGACGGAAAGACGCTCTATTACTGCAGCGCTCATTTCGAGTTCCGTGACACTGTGAGTCGCGACATTGAGACCATCAGACGAGCCAAGGAGGTGAAATACAACATATACAAAAAGGCGTTTGACCCTCAGACACGCCGCTTCGGGCCTCGGCAACTGGTGTTCCGGGCCGACACCATCGGTGCTCCTGCCGACGCTCCCGACAGCGTCACTGCCGGTAAGAGCGCCACGCTGCCTCGCGTCTCCCCCGACGGCCGGTTCCTCATGTTCACCTTGGGCACATACGGTGTGTTCCATATATGGCATCACGAGTCCGACCTCTATCTCATGGACCTCACCGACGGCAGCGTGAGACCCATGGACGAGATAAACTCCAGCGACACAGAGAGCTACCACTCCTGGTCGTCAAACGGACGGTGGGTGGTGTTCAGCAGCCGTAGAGACGACGGAGGCTTCACCCGGCCATACATAGCTCATATAGATGCCGACGGACATGGCAGCAAACCCTTTGAACTGCCGCAGGGAGACCCCTCGTATCACCGTGAGTTCATGAAGAGCTACAACATTCCGGAACTGATGAAAGGACCAGTACAGATAACGCCACAGCAGTTTGCCGACGTGCTGAAGTCGGGCGATGGGCAGGCAGTGAAATATGTGCAAATATTCAAGTAAGTCTTTTGTTTTGTGTTAATAACGTTAAAATTAACAGAAATAATTAACCAATAATTCGGCTGTATTCTTATTTCTTCCTATCTTTGCGTCGTCTTAAACGAAGAAAGAAGAAATGAAGAAATCTACGATATGGATTATTGCAGTGGTGATGGGCTTCTCGTTCCTTGGGTTGCTCTTCGTACAGCTGTCGTATATCGAAGAGATGGCGAAGATGAAGAAGGAGCAGTTTGACGAGAGTGTCTACCGCAGTCTCTATCAGGCTTCGCACAATCTGGAGATGAACGAGACGTTGCGCTATCTGGAGAAAGACGTCAACGAGGTGGAGCGCAAGGCCTACTCTGAAGACTCTGTCATAGTGAGCAATCTTGACGGCAGCATACAGCACACGCACCAGTTCTCTGTCTCTGCCGACGACGGGACTCTCTATTCCGCGTTCGAGCTGAAGACCTTTGTCACCAAGCCGGCTACGGTACCCAAGGCCATGATCATGCGCACCGACAAAGACCAGCTCTCGGAGGCAGCAAAGTCGCTGCAAGAGACCATACGCAACAGGTATGTCTATCAGAAGGCGCTGCTCGACGAGGTCGTGTACAATATACTATATACCGCCAGCGAGAAGCCACTCAAAGAGCGTGTGAACTTCAATCTGCTCGACAAGGACATACGCCAGGAGCTGAACAACAACGGAGTGAACATACCCTACCATTTCGTGGTGACGACAGTCGACGGACGCGAGGTGTACCGCTGTCCCGACTATAGCGACGAAGGCGAGGAGTGGAGCTACACACAGAAACTCTTCGAGAAGGACCCACAGTCGAAGATGGGCATAGTGAAGATACATTTCCCCAACATCAGCAGCTACATCTTCTCATCGGTGCGATTCATGATTCCAGCTGTCATCTTCACACTGGTGCTGCTTGTCACCTTCATCTTCACCATAGTGATCATCTTCCGGCAGAAACGCTACACCGAGATAAAGAACGACTTCATCAACAACATGACCCACGAGCTGAAGACCCCCATATCGAGCATCTCGCTTGCAGCCCAGATGCTCAACGACGAGAGCATCACCAAGAGTCCGTCGATGATGAAGCACCTGGGGACGGTGATTGGCGACGAGAGCCGGCGGCTCAGGTTCCTTGTGGAGAAGGTGCTGCAGATGTCGATGTTCGACCGTAAGACGGCATCGTTCAAGAAGAAGGAACTCGACCTCAACGAGCTGCTTGAGCAGACGGCATCCACATTCTCGCTGAGAGTGGAGCACACCGGAGGCACGACGACCACCGAGATAGAGGCTGTAGACTCTGCTATTTACGTCGATGAAGTGCACTTCCAAAACGCCATCACCAACCTTATGGACAATGCCGTGAAGTATCGCAAGCCCGACGAGCCCATCAACATTCACATACGCACATGGAATGAGGGCGGGCGACTGTTGTTCTCCATCAGCGACAACGGACTTGGCATAAAGAAAGAGAACGCGAAGAAGATCTTCGACAAGTTCTACCGTGTCCACACCGGCAATGTGCACGATGTGAAGGGATTCGGTCTCGGACTGGCCTACGTCAAGAAAATCATCAACCTGCACGACGGCGACATAAAGTGCGAAAGCGAGCTGGGAAAGGGCACAAAGTTCACCGTCAGCCTGCCAGTGCTGCAAGAGGAGTCTTAGTGGACATGCAGGCTATAGATGGAATCAAATTAGTATTAACCCTATAAAATAGAGAACAATTATGGAAGAGAAACTGAAAATTTTGCTTTGCGAGGATGACGAGAACCTCGGAATGTTGCTGCGTGAGTATCTTGCTGCCAAAGGTTATGAGGCAGAGTTGTGCCCAGACGGCGAAGCCGGCTTCAAGGCTTTCCAGAAGACAAAGTTCGACATCTGTGTCCTCGACGTGATGATGCCCAAGAAAGACGGTTTCACTCTCGCACAGGAGATAAGGGCTTCAAACCCCGAGATACCAGTCATTTTCCTCACTGCGAAGACACTGAAGGACGACATCCTCGAGGGCTTCAAGCTCGGTGCCGACGACTACATAACCAAACCCTTCTCCATGGAGGAGCTCGTGTTCCGTATTGAGGCCATCCTGCGCCGCGTACGTGGTAAGAAGAACAAGGAGTCAACACTCTACCACATCGGAAAGTTCACCTTCGACACCCAGAAGCAGCTGCTGTCCATCGGCGACCGCCAGACGAAGCTCACCACGAAGGAGAACGAGCTGCTGGCACTGCTCTGCTCGCACGCCAACGAGATACTGCAGCGCGACTTTGCTCTGAAGACCATCTGGATAGACGACAACTACTTCAACGCCCGCTCAATGGATGTCTACATCACCAAGCTGCGCAAGCACCTCAAGGACGACTCGCAGATAGAGATTATCAACATCCACGGCAAGGGCTACAAGCTCATCACTCCCGAGGACGAGTAACTGCACATGACCGGGACACTGGCTGTGAGAGGACGTTTAGCGTCCTCTCATGGCCGGTTTTCATACTCGGTGCTTGCAGATAATAGGGATTTTCCCATTCCTTTTCGGGAAAATCCTCGTGTCATATAAAGTTTTTTCCCTAATTTTGCACCCGTAGAAACCGATAAAACGACAAGAATAGTTATGAAGAAGTTTTTTATCATTGGTTTGGGTAGCCTGCTCTTGTTGAGCAGTTGTTACGATGCCGCTGGCGGCGCAATAGTGGGCGGACAGTTTGGCCATGTCATTGGCTCGGCCATAGGTGGCATAACAGGTGGCGGCCGTGGACACGACCTGGGATCACTCATTGGCACCGTGGGAGGTGTGGCGGCCGGCGCTGTCATCGGCAACGCTGCCGAGAAGGCGCACAACCGCAGGGTGGCGGAGCGCTACGATGCCACTTCGAGGCGCTACAACGACTACGATGAGGGCTATGACTATAGCGCAAACACAAGGAGCGCGGACGGCCCTGTCGACGACCGTATCTATTTCACCAATGACGTGCCACTGGAGATACGCAATGCGGCCATCACCGAGAGCATGCGCGACGGGAAGCTTACTGCTGGCGAAGAGTGCTCGGTAAGGTTCGAGATATACAACGTCTCCGACAAACCCATATACGACATACACCCGCTGGTGGAGGACATCACTGGCAACAAGCACATAAAGGTGTCGCCAAACCTCACCATAGAGAATATAGGGCCGCACAAAGGTGTACGATACACTGCCACAATCCTTGCTGACAGGAAGTTGAAAGACGGTGAGATACAGGTGAAGATTGGCGTCGTACACGGAAACAGCGAGGTGACGTCGCAGACTCAGTGTTTCACAGTGCCTACAGCAAGGGTGGCTCGCCGGTAAGTAGTATTAAAAGTCGTCAATGGCTTTGACGCGCAGGGGCAGTACCTCTGTCTCAAGAGCCTCGTAGAGCTTTGGCATCTCGAAGTCAGTATGTACGGTGTCTATTGGCAGCACTACATACTTCACTGGGATGAAAGGCTCTACGCTTACTTTTGCAAGCCCCTGTGACAGTATGCCCAGCACTCGGGCTGCCCCCCACGAGAGATCTATGACACGCCCTTTGACAAACGGTCCGCGGTCGTTGACACGCACCACCACGCTGCGTTCCGGGTTGGAAAGCAGGGTCACTTTCAAGCGTGTGCCAAAGGGGTAGCTGCGGTGGGCGCATGTCAGGCTGTCGTGGTGCAGACGGTCGCCGTTGGCGGTCTTAGCACCTGTTGCGCTCTTGGTATAGAATGAGGCTATGCCCGTCTGCTTTTGGGCGCATAGGGGCGAAAACTGGAAAAAGAGAAACAGAAGAAGTCCAAATGGAAAACGGTTTCCAAATGAGAAATGAGAAGTGAGAATTGAGAAACAGTTTCCAAATGAGAAATGAGAAGTGAGAAATGAGAAACAGTTTCCAAATGAGAAATGAGAAGTGAGAAATGAGAAATAAGAATGAGAAATGAGAAATGCCATGCGGCGGGAGCCGTCAGGCTGAGTAGTGTAAAAAGATAGTTTGGGACTAAGCGCAGTGAGACAGCGCGCAGCCCATTTTTCATTTATACATTTACATTTCTCATTTCTCATCTCTCATTTCTCATTTAATAAAGTTTCTCATCTCTCATTTCTCATTTAATAAAGTTTCTCATCTTGTTCACACGATTCCTTGTGCCATCATGGCGTGTGCCACCTTCATGAAGCCAGCAACGTTGGCACCTTTCACGTAGTTGATGTAGCCCGACGGCTCTTTGCCGTACTTCACGCACTGCTGGTGTATGCCCGACATGATCTGGTGCAGACGCTGGTCCACCTCCTCGGCAGTCCACGACATGCGCATAGAGTTCTGCGTCATCTCCAGTCCGCTGGTAGCCACACCGCCGGCGTTGACGGCCTTGCCAGGAGCGAAGAGCTGTCCGGCAGCGATAAACTTGTTCACCGCCTCGGCTGTGCAGCCCATGTTGCTCACCTCGGCCACGCACAGAGGCTTGTTGGCAAGTATTCTGTCGGCGTCCTCGCCGTTCAGCTCGTTCTGGGTGGCGCAAGGCAGATAGATGTCGGCCTTCTGCTCCCATGGCTTCTTGCCCTCGAAGAACGTTGAGCCTTCAAACTCCTCTTCGTACGGCTGGCACACGTCGTTGCCGCTGGCACGGAGCTCAAGCATGTATTCTATCTTCTCGGCGTCCAGTCCGGCCGGGTCGTAGATATATCCGTCGGGGCCGCTGATGGTGATGACCTTGGCGCCCAGCTCGGTGGCTTTCTTTGCTGCTCCCCAGGCCACGTTGCCGAAACCGGAGAGGGCCACTGTCTTGCCCTTGATGTCGAGGCCGTGGGTATCGAGCATGTGGTGCACGAAGTAGAGTGCGCCGAAGCCGGTGGCCTCAGGGCGCAGTATGGAGCCGCCCCATTCCAGGCCCTTGCCGGTGAGGGTGGCACCGTGGAACTGCGAGGTCAGCTTCTTGTACATGCCGAAGAGATAGCCTATCTCACGACCGCCAACGCCGATGTCGCCGGCAGGAACGTCCATGTCTGGGCCGATGACCTTGTACAGCTCCATCATGAAGGCCTGGCAGAAACGCATTATCTCGGCCTCGCTCTTGCCGCGGGGGGCAAAGTCGCTGCCGCCCTTGCCACCGCCCATGGGGAGTGTGGTGAGGGCATTCTTAAATGTCTGCTCAAATCCCAGGAATTTCAGTATGCTCAGGTTCACCGAAGGGTGGAAGCGCAGGCCGCCCTTATAGGGGCCTATGGCGCTGTTGAACTGCACGCGGTAGCCTATGTTCACCTGGACCTCGCCCTTGTCGTCGACCCAGGGCACACGGAACGTGGTGATGCGCTCGGGCTCCACGATGCGCTCCACAATCTTGGCTTTCTCAAACTCAGGGTGCTGGTTGTAAACGTCCTTGATGCTCTCAAGAACTTCCCTTACAGCCTGGAGGAACTCCACTTCGCCCGGATGCTTGCGCTCCAGGTTTTGCATGATTTTCTCAACTTCCATAGTGTAATTTCATTTAAAGTTAATCAAAAAGGATGTCTTAGCTATTAGACCCCGCAAAGATAGGAAAAAATACTCAAACCACCAAGAAAAAACAGGAAAAAAAGCTTTTCTTTGTCATTAATGCCTTTTTCTCCTGTTTCTCTTGGCCTGTTTTGCCGTCCTATGGCTTCAGTCCGGCTGTCTCTTCGTCATAGTGCTTTTCAAACTTCTCGCGCAGCAGTCGTGTGTCGGCTATTATCTTTCGCAGCTCGTTTAGCTTTTCCTCGTTTGGCGACCCGGGTATCCACAGTCGTATGTATCCGTTGGCGGAGTACTTGCTTTCCATGTGCTCCTCGAATCTCTGCCACTGTTGCTCCCTGTCCAGCTCGGGGTAGTTGGCGAGACCGAACTGCACCGTGCGTCTCAGCACCACCTCAGGCTCAATGTCGCGGTCGGCCTCGGCCACTATCTTGCCATAGATGCTGCGCGGTGCCCTTGCTGCCGAGGCCCGGTGGTCTTCTATTGCCTCGCGCATCATGGTCATCTGCTCTTGCGAGAACCAGCGTTTCAGCCTGGCGTCGCTGGCCAGTATGCGTCCGCCGGTGAGGTGGTGCACAGCGCGGGGCCCCGACATGCCTATGTCGTGGTAGGCTGCTATGGTGTAGACCATGTCGATGTCTGCACCTGTGCGGCGGGCCAGCTCCAGCGAGCGGCGTATCACACGGGTGACGTGCTCCATGTTGTGGGCCTTGTCAAACTGCGCGTACTGGGGCAGTATCTGCGTCTCGATGAACTCTACCAAGTCGAGGCTGGCTGTCTTGCTTTGCATAGTGGGATGATTGATGGAGCCTGTGGGCGGCTGCCGGGTGAGACTTTCTTAGTACAGCATGTTGGCCAGTAGATAGGCCACGATGGTCGACACCGTGACACATATCAGTCCAGGCATCATGAACGAGTGGTTCAGCAGGTACTTGCCTATGACAGTGGTGCCCGAGCGGTCGAAGTTCACAGTGGCAATATCGCTGGGGTAGTTGGGTATGAAGAAGTAGCCGTAGACCGATGGCAGCACTCCGAGTAGCACCACGCCGTCGATGCCCAGCGAGTAGGCCAGCGGCAGCATGGACACCACGACGGCGCCCTGCGAGTTGATGAGCACCGAGACAGCGAAGAACACCAGGGCTATGCTCCACGGATAATCCTTCACCACGCCTTCGAGCATGGCCTGTATCTCGGGCAGGTAGTTGGAGAAATAGGTGTCGGCCATCCAGGCGATGCCGTAGATGGCTACCACGGCCACCATGCCGCTCTGCCACACGGGGCCGGCGACGGCTTTCTTGGGCAGGGCCTTGCAGAAGATGATCATCAGGGCGGCGGCGGTGATCATCACTATCTGTATGACGATGTTCATCTTCAGTGGCTTGCCGTCCCATGAAGGCAGCAGTGATGGCACTGCGGCGAACAAGACGATGACCGCCAGGGCGGCAAGGAAAATGAACACTGCGTTCTTGGCCGACTGCGGTATCTGCTTGTCGAGGGTAGTGGCGCTGTTGCCGTAGATGTAGGCTTTCTGCTCAGGGTCTTTCAGCTTCTCCTGGAACACAGGGTCTTTGTCCAGGTCCTTGCCACGGTGGTATGACGCGGCAGCGGCAACCATCAGTCCGCAGATGCAGGCCGGTATCGACACCATGAGCACGCTGGGGATGGTGATGTCGAAGCCGTTCTCGTTGGAGATGCTGACGAAGGCCACCACGGCGGCGGCTATGGGCGAGCAGGTGATGCCCACCTGGCTGGCTATCGACGCCACGCCGCAGGGGCGCTCGGGGCGTATGCCTTTCTTCAGGGCAATGTCGCAGATGATGGGCATAAGGGTGTACACCACGTGGCCGGTACCCACGAGGACGGTGAGGAAGAACGTGGTGAGCGGTGCCAGGAAGGTTATCCAGTCAGGATGCCTGCGAAGCATCTTTTCTGCCAGCTGTATGAGCCAGTCCATGCCGCCAGAGGCCTGCATCATGCCCGCACAGGTCACGGCGGCTATGATGATGTAGATGACGTCTGTCGGCGGAGTGCCGGGCTTCAGGCCGAAGCAGAACACTAAAATTGCAAGACCGATGCCAGAGATGGCACCCAGGGCGAGGGAGCCATAGCGTGAGCCCACCCACAGTGCTCCAAGCACGATGAGGAGCTGAATAATCATGGTTAGTGTAATCATAGTTTTATTGGATTAGGAACGTTTTTCTTTTATTATTCCGTGGCGGTAGGCATAGAGCAGGTCCTTCAGGTCTCTTATCTGCTGTCGCAGCTCCTTGCCTTTGTCGGTGTCGGCCACCAGCATACGGTGGGTCGACATCTCCACTATCTGCGTGGTGCTCTTGATGTCGGTGCCACGTATTATGGCGTCTTGCGTGCTGGTGAACGGCTCGTGCTGCACCAGCTGGAAGCCGCGGCTGTGGTATACCAGCGTGTAGCCAGCTATGCCTGTCTCCTTGTGATAGGCCTGCGAGAAGCCGCCGTCGATGACCATCAGTCGTCCGCCGGCCTTGATGGGGTTCTCGCCCGAGCCGGCGTGCACAGGCACATGGCCGTTGATGATGTGTCGTGGACCCGTGCTGGTGCTATGGCCTTCGCTGTCATCGTCGGGGCGGGGTATACCGAAAGCGTCGAGGATGCGGTCGCACACCTCAGCGTTGTCGCGCAGTTTGAAGTAGTTGCCTTTCTCCTCGTGGTAAGTGTCCCGGTCGGTGAGGAAGTAGCGTTCGAAGGTTGCCATCTTCGACTTGTCAAAGAGGGGAGAGTCCTTGCCACACCACAGGTAGAGGAAGTAGTCGCGGGCATAGGCCTTCTGTTCTTTCGGCGTGTCGTTCTGGAAGGCGGAGCGCACCAGCTGGCCTATATACTCCATCAGCTGGCGGCCTTGGTAGTGATGGCCCATGATCTCCACGTCTTTCAGCGTGCCGTCATCGTTGAGGGGTACAGAGGCGTGGAACAGCAGGTTCTGGTTGCAGATGTTGTACATGCACCCGTGGCTCAGTATGGTTCGGATGTGCTTGCGCAGCTTCTCCGACACACGGAACGAGTGGTGCAGCTTCTGCATCAGGTCTGCCTCTTCCTTGGTAAGTGAAGAGTGAAGAGTGGAGAGTGAAGAATTTGCTTCCGCTTCACTTAAAAGCGTTGGGAAGTTGCAGTCTTTCATGGCATACTCTTTCCCGTCGATGATGCAGACCTGTCGCTCCAGGTCGATGTGCTCCAGCAGACAGCGGTCCTCCATGTCCCACTCGGGATGGCGGTGGAAGATGGCGGCCTCCGTCTTGAACTGTATGACGCTGATGGCCTTGTGCATCTTCGCCGTGAGCAGCAGCGTTTTCTCGTCCATGCGGCCCTCTTTCTTCAGCTCCTTGGGGATGAACTCCTCGCAGGGGTCGTCGCCGTAGACCTCGAGTGCGAAGGTGGCCAGCGGCACGAGGTTGATGCCGTAGCCCTCCTCGAGGGTGGCCAGGTTGGCGTAGCGCAGGCTCAGGCGCAGCACGTTGCAGATGCAGGCGTCGTTGCCGGCCGCGGCACCCATCCAGAGCATGTCGTGGTTGCCCCACTGTATGTCCCAAGAGTGGTACTGCCGCAGCGTGTCGAGTATGATGTGTGCGCCGGGGCCGCGGTCGTAGATGTCGCCGAGTATGTGAAGCTGGTCGATGGCCAGACGCTGTATGACGTTGCAGATGGCCACTATGAAGTCGTCGGCACGGCCGGTGGTGATGATGGTGTCCACGATGACGGCCACGTAGGCTGCCTTGTCCTGGTCGTCGGGG
>Ga0247610_10004536_pt1 | contig 14863 bp, 17 predicted proteins | sample 174DNAGHGhighgp2_FD_193483 | JGI IMG/M metagenome (GOLD analysis project Ga0247610, IMG submission 193483) | Sheep rumen microbial communities from Palmerston North, Manawatu-Wanganui, New Zealand - 1742 DNA GHGhigh gp2 | ecosystem: Host-associated > Mammals > Digestive system > Stomach > Rumen... | reverse complement strand
TTTTCACAAATTAGCAGGGAAGAGTCTGTGAAATCCTTTCAAAATTGCCGCAAAGCGGCTGTAATACGTTATTAATCTGTGACATCTGTGTAATCTGTGGTCGTTAAAAAGGGTGGAAAAGTTCAGTTAATTAGTCCTCATCATCTATCCAAGAACCTCTGCGAGAAGCGAAGTCATTGTCATCAATTTCTGTATTGTTGATTACTGCACTGGGAGTGGATGCATCAAGCAGATGCTGATTGACATTGATGTTTACTATCGCTGTATTGGGTGTCTGATATATCTTTTTCATTGTTCCTTTATTTTTTTAGTTTAACATGAATTGTTATTTTTTTCTTGAACACGAATTACCATAAATTATCCGTGAGATTTCTTGCGTCCTTCCAGTAGCATGCGTCACCCTTCGGGATGCCGAGCGGTCGAAGACCCACGAGGAATGCAGTAATTTTCCATAAATATTATATGTTCAATTATATGGGTCATTATATGGAAATTATATGTTCAAAACAAAAATCTCTAATTCTCTAATTACTGCGAGTTCTCGTGGGTCTACGACAAATCTCTTGATTATAATTTACTTCATCACGACCTTACGTCCGTTCACGATGTAGAGGCCCTTCTTAGGCTGAGCAACCTTGCGACCCTGCAGGTCATATATGGCGGGAGCAAACTCTTCACTCTTCACTCTACACTCTTCACTTATGCCTGTGGTCTGTTCTCCATCCTCAAAGACAAAGGTCAGACGTGCTGCTGTTTTAGGAATCTTATCCGTAGGTACGGGCAGGTATGCCTTGTTTGCAGGAACCACCATACCTTCAGCCTTGATCTTTCGGAAGTCGCCATTTGCTGCGCTCAGTGCGAAGTTGGTGTAGTCACCTACCTCCTGATTGACGAAGGTGGGAGCTGTGGTACCAACGAGCAGGTTCTCTGCTGCGGTGAACTCCGTTGCACCTTCGCTTTCACCAACAGGGATAATAACAGTAGTTGTCTTCTCATGGTCGGCATCCTTGTTGTAGAGTATTACGCCCTGACCTTCCTTGATAGTATTTGTAATCTTAGTGAAAGTAACAGTACCGTCTGCTGAGATGTCGCTCACACGCCAAGCGGTGAAACCTTCAATATTAGAGAAGTCGAGAGGATGTGAAGAGCAATATGTAGCGTAACCAGAGGTAGCGATGGTTACCTCAACTATAGGCAGAGAGGTGCGGTAGTCGGAGTAAGTTACACCACCTGTAGTGTATTCAAAGGTTATATGATCAACCCAAGCATTCTTTGAATTCCCAGAAGGTGCGGTTAGAGTATAAGAGGATGCATGATCATAGCTCGAGGTGAAGTCATAGGACAAAGAATTAACATTAAATGTTTTAATAGCATTATCCGAGTTATCTGTTAAATTTACTTCAACCTTATCTGTTCCGGCCCAAGTATTAGTTGTACTTGTAATGGTAAGCGACACTGCCGTGCCTTCACTAGGAAGAGTGAAAGATATTGATGAACCAGCAGGCATATATGCACTTGCGTCATTTGAGAATGTCACACCAGACCATGTCCAGTTAGAACCATCGCTAGTATAAGGACTGCTACTAGGAGCACTTGACTGTTTTACTGTAAAGGTAGATGTATGCTCAACCAATGGCGTTCCTGTTGCTTGAGCATACACTGCGTAATACTCATCATCATTATCTTCAGGATAGATGGTTGCAGCCAAATCGGTCAAACCTGCAGGCTTGGTATCTGTGGGATCTACTGCAGAAGTGTTCCATCCCCTAAAGGTGTAGTCGCCAATCGTAGCGGCAGGAGTGGGAACAGTAACACCTGCACCATGAGCAGTTTCACGGAGAGTCGTTGTAACGCCATCCACATTGAACGTAACAGTATAACGAGGATATACAGTAATGGTATATGTCTTCGTAGTAGCCTTATACGGAGTGGTAACACCTGCTTCGGTTACATCCTTAGCAGCAGCTGCGGCCTTAATGGTGGCTGTACCATAATTACCGCTCAATACAACAGCACCTGTACCACTATTGATGCTGGTAACAACATCGTCATCATCGCTATCGATAGAGTATGTTACTGTACCCTGAGCACCGCTGACAGTCTGACCTGTAAAGGCCGTGTATGCATCCGTTTCCTCATCCAACTCAACAGCATCGCTTGCGAAGGTCAGAGTCTGATCTGTAGGAGCATTCTTAGTCAGCGTAATCTGGGACTGTTCAAAGATGTTGAAGCGGATAGTAGAACCGCTATACAGCGTGATGTAACCATTAAATGTTCCTTCAGCATCCTTCAGAGCCTCGATGTCGCTATCTGGAGCATAAAGGTTAATTTCGGTAGTCTTGCTGTCATCGCTAATCTTACCACCGCTGGCACTACCACTTGTCAAGCTTGCTGTAACCGTTGCACCTGTAATGCTAACCAGTTTTCCTTCCAAATCTGCTTTGTTCGCCACCAATTGAGCAGCAGTCTTTACTTCTGCAGAAGGAATGACACCATCATCAGTCACAGTAGCAGCGGTCAATGTAATAGCGGTGATTTCATCAATTGCATTAGCGGCCTTGATGCTACCAGTAACGGCACCATTAATCTTGTCACCTGCTGTCAAAGAGCTTCCGCAAGAAGCATAAACTGCACCAGAGGCATCCTGAATAAAGGCATGACTTCCCTTGACATAAGTAACAACAGCGTCAGTCAGGTCAGCGGTAAATGTAACTACACTTGAACTGCTTGTTATAGCCTTCAAACCAGCAATGGTCTTTGCATCTTTAACAGTAACGGTATAGCTTGTTGAAGCCTCAGAGTTCACACCTATCTCTTTTGCCACCTTTGCCGTAATCGTGGTTTCACCAGCTTTCAGAGCGGTAACCACACCAGCAGAAGTGACAGTAGCTACAGTTTCGTCGCTTGATGTATAGGTAATAGTCTTGGCATAAGGATCATCACCATTCTTTGCATTTGCCGCATTATCGTACGTTGCATCATCTTTCACATACAAACTCTTGTTTCCTGCTATCGTAAAGGCAACGGTCGGATTAACCATTGCAGCCGGGTTAGAGTTGTAGACCAAAACTGGAACGTAAACTTTCATAGCCACTGCAGCATTACCACTCGGTGTACCTGGAGCATAAACCATCCATTTATAACCACTGCTATTATAATGTTCCAGACAGAGGTTTTCCTTTGCCACATTCTCAAAATAGAACGTATTACTTGTATTATGTTCTTTGACAACCCACAATTTATTAGTCGTTGTACTTGAGATTTGAGTACTATTATCAGTACTTGTAGCACCAATGGTTGTTGTGCTATTTGTCAAAGTGTAACCATCACTGTTGTTACCAGTCAGAGTAAAGATCGCCTTTTCAGGTGCAGTAATCTTGCTACTGGTTTCAGTCGGGGCTGTAACAGATCCTCCAAAAGTAGTGTCTAGAACTTTACTGTTTGCATTGCTTACAATAACAACAGACGAAGCGGAGGTTATATCGCTAACCGAAGTAGCGCGCTTATATGCACTCGCATCAGCGAACTTATATACAGCATACAATGTGATATTGTCCGTAGGCTTATATGTGCTACTTGCGGCATACAGCGTTGGAGCTTCATCAGTATTCGAGGTAGCTACTGTAGCCCAACCTGCGAATGACCAACCCGTTACACCGATGGTTGCTGTAGGCAGCGTTACGCCAGCAGCAAAAGAGGCTTCAGTAAGTGATGCTGTGCCACAAGAGCCTGAACCAGCATCGAAGGTTACGGTGTAAGGTACGCCTGCAGTCACAGTGATGTTCTGATCAGCTGTATCATTAACTTTATCCCATTCATAAGAAACCGTAACCTCCGTATCTGAGGTCGTAAGAGCTCCATCAGGTTCGAATGTGCAATCTTCCGTAACATCTTCAGTCCATTCTGTAGCAGATTCCTCTCCATCAGAGAATGTAGCAGTAACCACCATTCCCGTCGGGTCAAAGGTCTGACCTTCATTATATTCTGTTTTATCGGGTTCCGTCGTGATCTCAATGCCCGTCAATTCACCTACATGGATTGTCTGAGTAGTTGTCTGGCCACCATAGGTAAAGGTAACTGTTTGTGCACGAACAGAATTAAGGACTGTTGTACCAGAAGTAACAGCAGTTTCACCAATCTTAGCTGTATAGCCGGTAGTAACATCAACATGATTGCCACCAACCGTTGCATCCAACACCAACCCAGTCAGATCCAGCTTCTCGCCAACCTTGTAGTTTAACTTCGTCGGAGCGGTCTTCACAGCAAGGGCTGTTGCGACTACTGCTTTTTTCTTATAAAGACTTAATGCACCGCCAGTTCCTGTTGCGTAACAGGCGAAGCCATAAGTACCATTATTACGAAGGTTGGCATTTACTTTACTCGCAGTATTTTTCTTGTTTACAAATTCGTAAGTAGAAGAACCTGTTACAGTCCAAAGTGATTTGTCATCAGTACCATCGCTAAGCATTTGAGCTTTGTTTTTTGCTCCAGTACTTGCTGCATAAGCCTTAGCTTTAGCATTATAAAGAGTCCAATAGTCTCCGCTTGCTGCTATATGCCATACAATGTCTGTATTGGTAGTCGTAATGATATCATTTGTTACTGTAACTGTTGCATATTGTAATCGATCACCTTCAACAGTCGTATTCATGGCTTTTCCACTATAAACAATTAGGTAATCTCCCTCTGTAATTGTACCGGAATACAATTCATAGTCATCTGCCCACGCAGAACTTACCCCCCCCACTAAAATGCATAGCAGGAGCATAGATTTTAGTAAAAATTTTTGTTTCATAATAGTTTTATTTAGTTATTGTTACGTTATTGTTTACGGAAATGCAAAAGTACGGGTTTATAACGAAACTGCCAAATAAAAATGAGTTTTTTTCTTATTTTTCCAATTTACGTGCAAATCCGAGCAATTTAATTGATTCAACTTTCTGAAGTTCATTTTATGAGGACAAAAACCATAAAAACCCCACTCATGACGGCTGAGAGCGATGCTCTATCGTATTGGCCCGTTACCATTGTGCCTGAGCGCAAGCGCTCGCACATGGCAACAGCCCACTACGGTTTCATTTTGAAACTCAGCCATCATGAGTGGCAAAAACAAAAAAACAATTCGTCCGATACCCAATGTTTTGTACAACGGAAATGGTTTTTATTGTTTTTGCCTCGAATGATGTTTTCAGTTGCGAAGCAAGGGGTGATGATGGCAGAGTATGTGGCAGTAAGCTTGCTTACAGGCACAAAGCCATGACAGCAGCACGAAAGCTCGAAGATCGAAAACATCAGTGTTATTACGGTTTTTGTCTTAAACATATAATGTCCATAAATGGCCCCCTCATTGACCATCAATTGTCGGGTCATCTAACTTAGTTACTGTGAGTTCCCACAGCGGGAACTGTCAGTATCTGGCCGGGAACTGACAGTTTCCATAGCGGGAACTGACAGTTTCCACCGCAGATGTTATTCGGAAACTCCCTTTATTTAAAGGCATTTCAAGCTGTTTTGGGTCTTGAAATGCTATGTTTTTGACTCGAAAATGACGAAAAGTGACGTTATAGTGATGTTATTTTGAGCACATCGTCATAGTCTATCTCATTTATTCACAGACAGATAGCACCGAGAGTGACGTTATTCACTATTTTTTAAGAAAAAAATGGTTCTGCGTCAATTTAGGTGATAATTCCAGTCCCATTTCAGATTGCCATACAGCAGCTTTGCCCTTAGCACTTCGGCCTTAGCCCTATTGTACATGCTCCTTTTGATAGCCTTGGTCTTGTTGACAGTTCCCTCCAGCAGTCCGTTATTGAAACAAGTACAGCATGCCTGTTCAACTGCCTTCCTGTCATTCCTGATGTATTCGGCAAAACCCCTTATCTCTTTGGCCTGACATGCTGCCGCCTCTTTGAGCCACTCGTCCATCGTCGGCGCATCGTTCTCGTCGTGTAGCATCTTGCGGAAGCCATTGCCTGCTTCTGTTCCTGACTCAGCAATTTCCTGATGTCCGTGTTCAAGGCCTTATACACTTTCTGCGACTTGACACCTATTATCCTGTATGTCAGGAAATAGCTTCCTGAAACAGCCACAGCCACTCTCTGCTGGATAGATGCAGCGCCACAGACGGAAGGCATTACGGATGGTATGGCTCAGATAGCTGCACGTCCCGTTCTGGTAAAGGCGGACAACGGATTCATTACGGTAGAAGGTGTTGACGACAAAACCAACGTCAGCATATACTCCACGGATGGTAAGCAGCTTGGCTCGGCCATCAGCAAGAACAACGTAGCTACCATCGCCACCAGCATACAGTCAGGCTCAATAGCTATTGTCAAGGTAGGCGAAAAGGCTATAAAAGTAATCATGAAATAAAGGTGTATAGGTAGGTGTTAGGTAGGTGTTTGAGCAACACCTACCTATTCGTTTCCCCTTTATACATAGGCATTTCCTGAAATTCAGGTAGGAGTTGAGATGTTTTTGTCTGTTCATACACAAAAGTTTTAAAAAATCAGTTTATTCTTGTCTTCATTGTCGAAGATAGGACTTTACCTTGTTGGAGATAGGAGTTTACGTTGTTGCGGATAGGCCCTTTCATCGTTGGGGATAGGACCTTTCATTGTTGCGGATAGGAGTTTACCCCCAAAAACGATTATCCCTTACAGTGTAAAGTGCCATCCCTTACAGCGTAAGACCCTGTCTCCTTCACCCTCGGAAGGCTTCCCTTTCAGCCTCGCCGTCGTTGTCTCTCTATCACAATGCAAAGTTACAACATCTCAAAACCCAATTGACCGCTTTTGACAACTTTCACAGAAAAAAAACACGAAATGTTTGGAATTATCTGTATAAGTTTGTATCTTTGCCTGCGGAAATAGAATAACGATATGGAAACAGCTACATTGAACCCTACACAAATGCACTTGCTGAAATTGTTCGCATTCAACAACAGCGAGGAGTACGCCCGTGAAATTCAGACGGTGCTTACACAACATTTCCAGTCTCGCCTTGATGCAGAGGCAGATCGGCTGTGGGATGAGGGCATTCTGAATCAAGAAAAGCTGGACGAACTTCGCCATAAGGATTTGCATGCCAAATAAAATCAAGAGGCGATGGCAAGACTTGTTGTTGATACAAACAGCCTGACACAGTGCATTTCCCGTCGTAGTCGATACCATGATTTGTGGTTGTCGTTTCTTGACGGAAGAAATGTCATGTGCGTATCCACAGAGATTCTCAGTGAATATGCTGAGATATTGGAGCGTTATACCAGCCCTGAGTTTGCAGAGGCTGCACTTGGCGTTATCACCAACAACCCGTACACATTGTTTGTCACACCATATTATCGTTTTCATCTTATCGAAGCCGACCCTGATGACGATAAGTTTGTAGACTGTGCTGTAGCATGTAATGCAAAATTCGTGGTAACAGACGACAACCACTTTGATGTGCTGAAGAGGGTGGATTTTCCCAAGATAGATGTTATTGGCTTGGATGAAATAATCCAGCAGATAAAATAGAATGTTGAATCGTTAAAACTGAATGCCTATGGGCTAAGAAAATATAACAGAAAAGGACATATAGGATGAATATCCGCTTTTAGATTCTTGTCATCTGATAATTGGGGAATTAAAAGATACAATCAAGAACAGAAGTCGGAGTTCGCGCCGGATGGCGTGGACTTTTACTCGTTTAAGATTGTAAGGTTATCCCCAATACCTCAGATGACGTAGACGAAGTAAATTGTCCACGTTTTCTTTTTGTGTCTTATTCCCATACTACTAATCCCTTTTTATTATTCACATAAAAACAAAACAATGCGTATGAAAAGTTTTTTTTATTTGTTGCTCATTTCCCTCTGCATGGGAATGACAAGTTGCAGCAGCGACGATGATGACGGGCAAGACCCAAACAAAGGTGCAGACAACACTACAGACCTTGTAGTGACAGGAAGCTATGGTAGTTTTTCCATTGACAGTAATGACAATATTGAAGTGGAAATTACGGGGTATTTGAATCTGCCTAACGAAGTAAAGGCTACGCTTGGACTTGGAGTACAGGCTTTCGGTGTAGAGATTTCACAAAGCAGCTCTTTTCCTGCCAGCTCATCACTACAGTTCAGAGGAAACAGACTTGAGGACGAACGTAAGTTTGTAGTGACTGTAAGTGGTCTGGATGAAAAAACACAATACTACTATCGCTCTTATTTCGGTGCAGCTGACACTTATATCTATGGCAGCACTGGGTCGTTTACCACAGTTAGCTTAGAAGAGGCTGTTGGTAAGATTGAAACACCAAATCCAACAACCGTTGAGGAAAGGACTGCCTTTATCGGCCTTGTAGACAAATTTCAGATAGCATACGACACAAATCAGGCAAGTCTGACAGTAGAAAACATAAGCAAGGGCAAGGTCAAACTCTCCAACGGCTATTTGGAAGACTTGGAAACAGGTACCACATATTATTATTGTGCAGTGCGCAAGATAGCAAACCTTGTTATTCTGGGCGAAGTGAAGAGTTTCACGACTAAAGGATTTAATACTCAGGAGCTGGCTAAGTATGTTTCTGCCAAAATTAGCTACGATGAGAAAACCTGTATGTGGTCGGCCACCATAACATCGTCATTAGAGAAGCAATATCCTAACAATGACATCAAATATGGTATCAGTTCCTATTTCACAACAACATATACAGGTACTGAAGGTTCAAAAATAGAAGTATGGTCGGTTGGTGGTACGGGCGGAAGTGCTTATGTCAAAGCTGATGGAACTGTATTTATGGTAAGTGCCCCACAATATTTGGCTATATCAGAAGACGGTGAATACGTTGATCCTACATTTGATTGGAGGAATGGCATAACAGACTTAGGGGACGTTATGCAATATATTAAGACTCTTCAAAACTTGGAAGAAACGCGTGAAAAATTTGGATACCTAGATTCTGGAGATGAAGCTTATTACGAAGAGTTGAAAGATATACTCCAATCATTGTATAGCCTTCACGATACTGTTCATAGCTGGTTAGGAATAGTTGTAGTGATTGACAATGTACCGTATCTGGTGAAGAAGCAGGAGGGAAAACTCCGTCTGCCTTGGGATGTAGTGATTAGCGATCCAACAACAGGTGAAGACCAAGATAAAGACAAATAGATGCAAGAAATAATCCAGATGTAGTTTTATCACTTTGTGTTATAGGCCGGCAATGGTCACTCTACATCATACAGCCCGAATATCATTTCAAAAAATATTCGTATAGAGAGAATTTATTCAATTATAACTTATAGATTAGCGTTTCTGTTCGTACTTATACATAGCATCGAATGGTTCCGCATTATTAAATTTAACAAGATGAAAAAATTAGTATTTACAGTATTTTGCATGTTATTTGCAACAGTTAGTTATGCGCAGAATGCAACAGAAAGTGAAGTATTGTCCACAGACAGTCCAAAACAAAACTATGAATTAGACTTGCGATTCATAAAAGACGGATTTGGTATTAGTGCCAATTCTTCTTGGCTTGGATTTCTAGATTTCGGAATCTATTTCGACCATTACAAGGATGTAAAAAACGATTATTTTGAGATTGAAAACAACCAAGATTGGGGTTTCTTTACTGGTGGAAAATACAAATATTGGCCCATGGAGTTCCTGTATATTGAAGGACAGGTTGGCTTAGGGTGGCATTGGTCCTCTGCGAGTTATAAGTATAATGGGGGATGGGAAACACAAAAATCAAACAGTATTTTTTGTTATATCACCCCTCGTGTTGGCGTCAAAGTGATAACGATAAAGAAATACGATGTATTCCTCACTGCTGGCTACCGTTGGGATGCGATGAAGTTTAAGTTTAACAAGGAGAATACGAATGATTTCTTTACTGTAGGCTTTTCCGTCAGTTATTGACAATCATAGCATAGGGTTATTGAGGGGATAGCCAAGTCCTCACAATTCTTTCCTACACTAAAAGGACTTTTTGTACTCAAAGTGGTATTAGGTAGGTGTTTGAGCAACACCTACCTATTCGTTTCCCCTTTATACAAAGGCGTTTCAGAAGATTTAGGTAGGAGGGTAGGTCTTTTTTTATGAATCACGGTGCCGGAGAAATAATTAGTGTTCACTGATTAATTGACGGCCACCAAGCGGACAGGTCTCAGCCCGCCCCTCCAGAAGGCCCTCAAAGTTAAAAATCTCAATAAATCGTATAAGGTATGACAAAGCTCCCTGAAGAACTTCATCACATTCTTGGCGAAGTAGCACATCCCAGTCCAGCATTCTGCGGTTTCGGGGAGCTTGGCTCTTATGTCGTTGGCTTGATATACTCTCTTGCCTGTACCGAACGAGCATTCGATCTCATTCCTCTGTCCCACGGCCTTGGCCATCAGGGCCTGCCTCTCAGGACGGGGCGGTTCCTGAGGAGGCCGTCCAAGTGGCTTGCAGTAGTTTTTGATTTCCAAGTCTTTGAGTACGGCTCTGTTGGCCTTGTTCATATAGATTTTGTCAGCAAGGATGGCCGCTGGCATAGAATCCGTGTAAGAATAGAATCTGCATCATACTTCGCGGTTGATACCCAGATAGTCAAAGAACTTGTCTGGCCAGTAGTTCATTATAAGTTCATCAGGGAAGTCGGTTTCTTCTAATAGTGGATACAGTCGCTCGTAGTCTGCAATCTGGAACGTGATGTGTGCATCGCTGCCCAGAATTGTGGGTACGTCATGCTTCTTGCAGAGTCGCAGCAGTTCCAGGTTGTTCTCACGTGCCATCGACTTCTTACGCTGTGGAGCCAGCGAGTGGTTGTTGATTTCCAACAGTGTGTGAGCTTCCTTGGCAGCCAGCACCAGCTTCTCGAAGTCCAGCTCTGCGGAGCCGTCGCCAGGATGACTGATGATGTGTATCTTGGGATGCTTGATGACGTTGATCATACCTTGGGTGTTCTCTTCCTTCGTGCCCCCTTGATACCAGGCACCATGAATGCCTGCAATCTTCAGGTCGAGGTAGTCGATATAATCTTCCGACAGGTCAAGCGTGCCCTGGCAGTCGAGGATATTCATCTCGCAGCCCATCAGCAGACGGATGCCGTACATCTGGCGTGGCACCACGAACATATTCTTGAAATACAACTGTGGACAGGTACCTGGAACCTTGGGGCCATGTTCCGTAATGCCCAGCACCTCCAGCCCCTTATCAGCAGCAGCCTTTGCCATTTCCTGCAGACTACTATAAGCATGGCCCGATGCCACTGTATGCGTATGTGCGTCGATTAATACTTTTCTCATCTTCAATTACAAATTCCTTTCTATATAACTAACCGTTATTACAGCTGTTTGCATGGGAGCGCGGGCGTCCTCGCCCGCAATGGTGGCGGGCGAGGACGCCCGCGCTCCCATAGTTGGCTGCAAAAATACTCAAAAACCAGCTCTTAACAGTCACTTGTGCGCAATTATTTGTGTTTTTCTCACATTTTTTTATTTTAACCCATAAAAAAGGGGCAACACCCGTTATGATGCTGCTCCCTGCTGTTTTAATCAAGATGCAATCCTCATTATGAGACCTCGATGGCCTTGGTGCCCCTGGAGCTACAAGTTCCATCGTGTAGGCCTTCTCACTCTCCTTGACATTTAAGGCACTTGCCACACTTGATACACTTGCTCTCATCACAATGAATACGTAATCGCGAGTAATAGCTCATCGGTTTGAGGAATACCGTAATCGGACAGATATACTTGCAGAATGCGCGATTGTCTTTAAACAGTAAGGACAACGTGATGCCTACCACATAATAAAACACGTTGCCAGCCACAAAAAGCGTAAACATGGTGGAATGATTGGCTTCTCCAATAAAGAACAAGCCTGCAACAATGGCCAGCGAGAGTGCAAACATGATGTAGCGGATAAAACCAAGTTTGCGTCTCTCACCTTTTGGCGTTTTATAAGGCAGCAAATCGAGGATCATTGCCGTCCAGCAGGCATAGCCGCACCACCACCAATGGAGACACCTAAATAGGAGAAGTTGAGCAGGAAGAACAAGTTTCCTGTCGAAAGCCAAAGCCATACGGCAATGACCTCGAACACCAGAAACAAAATGATGGCAGTACGAAACTTCTTCATATCAGATGACAACGGCTGTTCCGCTGGTGGCCACCATGAGCATCGAGCCATTGGCTCCAATGGTTTCGTAGTCGATATCGATGCCTACGATGGCATTGGCTCCAAGAGCCTGTGCGCGCTGCATCATCTCCTGCATAGAGGTTTCCTTGGCCTCGATGAGTACTTTCTCGTACGAACCGCTGCGTCCTGCCTCCAGGATGCTGTCGAGTTGTTCTTTACTGATCTGTCGCGAGTCAAAACTCTTGCAGGAATACCTGCTTCTTGCTAATTCAATGAAATCCATAATCGTGTTGGTTTTAATTTGTTATTAAACATTATTTGCTCCCAATGTCCAACCATGGTGGCATAAATTCACTTAATCTGAGCACAAAAGTAGCAAGAAATGCTGAATTATTGCTATTTTTGCGGAGTATTTTGAGATTTATTAGGTTTTATGGATATATCAAAGGCATTTGAGGTGACATTCAACCGCAAGAAAGATTTGAATAATTGCTTATTAGACTTATGTCAATTTATAATAGTCAATTTGTTTTTTAGTGGATGAGATTGTCGATATATCCATTTAATTGCTTACCTTTGCAGCCAATTGATTAAGACTTGGATAAAAAGATGGCAGAAGAAACAAATAATGGGTATAGACACATCGTACCATTACAGATAAGATTTAACGATGTAGACAAGTTCGGTCATGTCAATAATACGATCTATTTTCAGTTCTACGACACAGCAAAAACAGACTATATCGCCACCGTGTGCAAGGATGTGGATTGGGAACGGCTGGCTATTGTTGTTGTGAAGATTGAGGCCGACTTTGTTTCTCAGATTAAAGGCAATAACCATATTGCCGGACGTACTCGTATAACCAAGATAGGAAACAAGAGTTTCCATCTTGAACAGGATATCATAGATACCGATACGCAGGAAGTCAAAAGCCATTGCACATCGATTATGGTACTATACGATTTGGAACACCATCAAACCATTCCTCTTCCAGACGAGTGGCGCCAGGCCATCAGCAAATACGAGGGACTTGATGGATAGAATCGTACAGGCTTTCATTGCTCCTAATATGCCCAAGTCAATCCAGGTCCGACCTCCTCGCTCTTGCCTATGGTCTGTTATTTTACTTATATTTTGTAACTATAGGTATAATTGTATATAGTACCTTTTTGTAATCAATATCCGAAATATGTTTTACAATAGGCATTCATAATGCTGTCATATCGCTGGCTGGCATCCTTGTCACGCATCAGGTCATGACCAGAGTTTGGAAAGACAATCAAGTCGTAGTGCCTGCTTAGGCTGTCGTAGATTTCCTGTAAGGCATGGTAATGATCTGGCTTAATAAGTCCATCCTTTTCGCCATAAGCAAATATGGCGGGCAGGGCTGTAGAATCGTTGATGTGGCCTACAGGCGAGGCTTGCAACTTGATGCTGTCCAGCACCTCTATAGAACATTCGCTTGCATTCATGTGCTTGCCGGTGCAACTGAATACAAAGTTCTCGACATCTTCTTTTTTGGCATTCTCATCGTAAGGGAACAGAATGCGGAAGTCCACAGGCCCTACCTTGATGGCTTCGAAACGCAGCGGTAATGGGTGCGTATGATGGTTCTTATCCAGCTTACCTACGCCGTCGTAGGCTTTAATCACAAACTGTTTCATCTTTTAATCCTATTAGTTTTTGCGTTTAAACTTGTCTTTGAGTCGTTTATATCCTTCTACGCCCAGAATGGTCAGACCTCCATACTGACAAGTCTTTGCCAATCCGAAGAGCACCGTCCAAAGGATGCCTTTTGCCGTTACGCTGATAGGTAATAGCATCTGGGCGAAGGACAAAATATAGAAGGGAATGCAGCATAGCAGTACGTTGACTCCCGTCCTGAACGAGAGTGACTGCAGCCAATGCTTCACGTTATAGATTGGTTTACTCTGACTTTCCGCCATATTCGTTATACGACACGTTCTCTGACTTCCACTTATCCTTGGGTTGTGGTTGTTCAGCTGGATGGCCGATAACGATGGTGCAGAGGGGGATGAAAGCCTGAGGCAGCTTCAGCACCTTAGCCACTTCTGCGGAGCGGTTTTCGTCAGGATAGAGACCAGTCCAGACTGCACCAAGTCCGAGGGCATTGGCAGCAAGAAGGATATTTTCCGTAGCAGCCGAGCAGTCCTGAACCCAGAAACCCTGAGCCGGGCCTTGCAGTGCCTTGTCCATGTTGCCACATACGACGATGGCCAGCGCAGCCTTCTTCAGCATGCCGCCACGAGGGCCGTTGCCAGCGAGTTCGGCGAGTTTCTCCTTGCTGTTGATGACTACGAAATGCCAAGGCTGCCTGTTGACGGCTGTGGGTGCAGCCATACCGGCACGGAGCATCGTCTCGATGTCTGCCTTTGAGACAGGCTCATCGGTGTACTGTCGGATGCTTGTACGCGTCATAATGTTTTTGATCGCCTCGTTTGAACAGTTCTCACACTGTGCCGATAAGTTCAGCACATACATCGCCAACAATAGGCTAATGGTCATAATCTTCTTCATATACTTATTTCTTTAAATAGTTGTCCTTGTGTATAATCACCTTCAATTTGGCGGTAAAGTTACGAAAAGTCGAGAGCAAAACAAAAGAACTCATTCTTTTTTTTTGCCGAGCATTGAATTTTGGAGTACAAAACGAAGCAAAAATAACAAATTGCGGTGGGCTCTCCATTCTGCCGTTTGCTGCTGCGCCCTGTTTTTGTCATCTTTTGTTTGATTTTGCTTTG
>Ga0247610_10004534_pt1 | contig 14865 bp, 11 predicted proteins | sample 174DNAGHGhighgp2_FD_193483 | JGI IMG/M metagenome (GOLD analysis project Ga0247610, IMG submission 193483) | Sheep rumen microbial communities from Palmerston North, Manawatu-Wanganui, New Zealand - 1742 DNA GHGhigh gp2 | ecosystem: Host-associated > Mammals > Digestive system > Stomach > Rumen... | reverse complement strand
GGGATCTTCTCCAGGGAGGAATTGACGATCATCTCCGACGGGAACTTGTGCGTCTGCAGCCAGGTCTCCAGACGCTCTCCCAGGCTCTTGTTGGTTTTCTTCAGGTTTTCGATGAAGCCCTTGTCCGGGGCGATCGTCGGAAACGCGTGGCACTTCGTCGGCCGTTGGATCTCGCCGTACTTTCGGCTGAAGATATCCGACCAGAATATGTACGCCTTGTTGATCGTGACGACATCCGGGTTCTTGTAATCGGACTCCGGCCGGACTGACTTTGAGTTCAGATAAGTTGTCTCACCGGCCAGCAGACTCTCCTCGATTCCGTTCTCGATACTCTTGACATGTTCGATCAGAGCTTTCGCCGATATCTTGCCATGAGTGGCCGGTACCAAAATGTGATTGACGATGAGATCCTCCGTCATGTTGTTGACCTCTTCCGCCTTGGAGCTTCCTCGGAGCAAGACGCCCTTGATATCCGGGGTCAGTTTCGGCATCATCTGTCCTTCACGACAAATGATCAGGTTGGAGTATACCTTCTTCACTTCATAGAGGATGACGATGGAGTAGACGAATTCCCCTTTCATCGAGATGGTTTTCATGTTCGGGGAGGTGCATCCAATCGCTCTGGAGAATTTCCACATGACGAACTCCATATGAACGTGTAGGAGGTAGCTGACGAACGCGTCGATCGCCAGGGACTGGCTGTCGACGTCGAACCGCTGGCGTCCACTGTACCAGTCTCCCCACTGGGCGCATGTATATAGGTTGGAATCGGTGTCCTGCAGGATGACCGTATTCCGAGGAGCCTGTTGCTTCGACTTGACATTGGGGATGTCGTCCATTGTCCAGCAGAAGATGCCCAATAGTTCCTTCAACTCATCCATCCGCTTCATGAGACCTTTCGCCAGACCGATGAAGACCGGGATCTTCTCCTTGTGGTCCTTGACGATCGTTTCGACGGACTGCTTGTCTAGATAGTCGGCGAACGCCACGGACACGAGCGCACGGACAGGATCGTCAAATGCGTAGATATCGTCGGCTGTACCGTCCACGGGAGTGTACTGTGTCGGGTCCAGCATGGATTGAATGAGAGGCTTGAAGACCTCTGTGTTCTCCTGGAAGAGGTTCTTCAGATTCCCATGGTAGAACAGGTAAGTGCACTCCAAGTTGCTTAGACCGGAGATGACGATCCGAGCATCCTCGTACTCCTTCTGCTCCAGGCAGAACTGCCGGAAGTACTTGTAGAGCATGTCCGGCGTGATGACCTTCAGTTGGTACTTGTCGATCATCGCCTGGACGTCCTCCGCCGGCGTCATGTAGTGCAGCGCCACCAGGACGTAGTTGATTAGGTCGCTCTCCGAGAAGAACGACAGCATCCCGCCGAGGAACATCTCGACGTTCGCGGAGGACCGGCTGATCTGGGCCCGGCCGGTCGATGTGATCGCGTTGTAGCTTCCTTTGTCATAGAAGATGGCGTACTTGCTGCCGTAGCTTCCCGGCAAGGCGTTCATCCGGATCTTGACGGACGCCTGGAGATAGTTGAATCGGTTGGCTTCCCGGTCCTTCGCCTGGGCCAGCATCTTCAGCATCTGCTTCTTGTACTTCTTCCGCTCCTGCGCCTTGTAGTTCAGGAACTCGCTGACCGGGGAGGCGTGCTCCGCCGTCGGCATGTAGACGCTCCCGCTCGGGGAAATGACTTTGTTGTGGATCTTCAGGATGAACTCCCTCAGATCCTCCGTGGCGACTTCCGTCTTGCCGACCTTGACGGTCTTGATGTAGGTCACTTCCTGGGACTTGTAGGTCTTGGCCATGGTCTTCGTGACAAAGTCCAGGGCCTCGGCCGGATCGGCATGCTCCGTCCGGACGAGATAGTCCACCATGCGTTTCTGGTAGGACTCGAGTAGGTTCGGTCGATCGACGACCGTGATGTTCGTGTCTTGTACGATCATGAGTGTCTTGGGTGGGTGAGATGGTCTTGTGGGTGTCTTGCACAAGATGAAGTCGATCCGTTAATTATTAAGGTTCCAGGATTCCCCGAAGCTGGTCCAGCGTCGGGTCTCGTTGCCGGTAATGGCCGCCCCAGCTGATCTTGCTGACGTCCAGTGCGACAAAGCCCAGACTTGGCCATCGGCTGACGATGTCGTTCAGGACGTTTGATACCTCCTCGTTGACCAGCCATACCGTAGGAAGCATCTCTTCCCAGACCGGGAAGCTTTGGAGGTATTCCCTCAGCCCATGGGGCAGGTCTCCTGACGCCAGGCAGACCATGGTCATGCCGATTGTGTTCATCATGGATATGTCTCCTTATGATTAAGTGGGGAATGATGCGGGTTTCTTCTGTAATATATAGACAGGCGAAACTTGGCTATTCTATAGACTCGGTTATCAATAGGTTCCATCCAAGCAATAGAAGGATACACTCCATGCCTGTTTATTTTTCCAATGAAAACCTGAACGGCAATGTCCCGGCCGATGCGTCGACCGGACTGCCGACCTCCCTGGCGGATTCCCTGAAGACCTCCGCCATTTCCACCTTGCTCTCCCAGTACGTCAAGCTCGGTTTCGAGCAGGGCAAATTCACCACAGTCGAGGATGCTCTGGAAGCCATCAAGACACTCTGCAACGAAGCCCTCTCCAACGGAGACATCTCAGTGGAAGTCTACGACTATCTCGAATCCTGGATGACGTCCAGAAGCTACTCCCTGGAAAGTCTCAATTCCACTCGTCCGGTTCAATCGGACGACCTGGTCAAGAAATGCTTCAACCCGGCTTTCGCCCCGGACGCCAAGTCCTGCAAGCTCTGGAAGGAGTTCAATGATCTGGCAAAGGCCTGCGACGACAAGCTGAACGAACTGACCCAGTCTTACGGCCCGCACATCCGGAACTACATAGGCGAGTTTCTCCGTCTCTATGGCAAGTCCCTTGACAAGGACATTCGTGCCAAGCTGACGTTCTGAGCATTTCCTTCCTTTATTTCCTATGCTCTCCATGAAGTTACATTGATTTTCCAGATGGGCCAGGGACGGTGGGTGCCGTCCCTGGCCTTGTTTTATTTTACGAACCCGGTCAATGATATGTAGTCGCCTGTACGCCACACTTGAAAATCAATGAGAAACTTATGCGAGAAACACCCAAGATCTTTCTGAACAAACTGAGGAATATCTTCTGCCGGTTCTTTGACCGGAAGATGACCTATTTTGTCCGGGACTCCAGGGAAGAGAGAAACACCTTCCTGTTCACGAATGTCCCGTTCGAGACGATCCTGCTTTATGACGACGCCCCTCATTACAGCTACCATAAAGTCATTGTCCATGACGAGGAGTTCCTGGACGATTTCTACACCATCTTCCCTCTGCTGAAAGACACAGACTGCATCATCGACATCGCCGAATTCACCGTCGGACTGACGGACAAGATGGTGCCGGATCTGTCCAAGCAGAGCGAGGACGGCAAACCCATCCTCCATCCGGAACTGGAGACAGCCGTCCTGTCGAAGGAGGGCGAGTCCGTCCGTCTCTATGTCGGAGAGACGGTTTCCAGGACCATCGGCACCCTGCTCATCACGCAGGATGTCTCCGCCTACTGGGGATACTTCAAGCTTGGCCAGTTGTCGGATCCAAATCCGTTCATCTGCCCGACGAATGGCCTGGATATGTCCGAAAAGTACACGATCTGGACAGTCCCGGTCGGAGAGAATAGGGAGACGAAGATCATCCTCCAGCCTGGATACAACATCCCTTCCGTGACGAAATACCAGAAGGCTTCAAAAGACACGGGGACGATCTCCATCCGTCTAGGACGGGAAGGCTTGTCCTATCTTGTCTCCTACGATTATCAGGGTGCCCTGCTGGATGCCACCGGGACCCAGCCTGGTCAGCGATGGTACATGCTACATACACAACCGAACAATAAGGAATGACACACATGGAAACCCCTCAGAATCAGCCTGTCCAGTTTGGCCAGGCGGTGAACTTCGGGTCGCCTCAGGCGGCCCCTCAACCGCAACCTCAGACGGAACCTCCAAAAGACGATGCCGCGTGGAAGCAGGCGATCGATGCTCAGAAGCAAGAGCTGACGCCTACCCAGGTTCCCGAACCGGCTCCGGAATCTGAATCTCCCAAGCAACCGGAGCCGGCACCATCTCCGGTCGCCCCTGTTCCGGAACCTCCAAAGGAATCGGAAGACACGATCCAGACCTTCCTGAACCCCGATGTCGGCAATGTCCGGGTGGAAGGAAATCCTCCCCATGAACCGACCGAGGAAGAAAAGGCCCGTGCAGCCAGGGTCAAAGCCGGAACGGAACATGACGTCTCCAGGGTTGTCTCCATACCGCTCGGATCCGATACGGATATACGGGAAGCCTTCGAACACATCATGGAGGTCCTTGCCCCTTATCAGGAGCAGCTAAAGACGCCAGAGGGACGGAAGGACCTCATTGAGAACGACAAGACGGTTAAGGACATCCTGGTCTGGATGAAGGAGCTTCAGACGACAGCGGAGTCCTCGCTCAATACAGACCAGGCGAAGCTCCTGCTTGGGATGGTGGACGCCATCCAGCGGCATGGGGGCAAGCTCGTCCCGGCGAATCCAGGGGCCACCATCGCCAAGATCGAAGACAGCGTCGTCTCCAAATCGACGGGACCCCAGGTCCTGACTGGTCGCGACGCCATCACGTTCCTGAACAGCCGCTATCGTGGCATCTACAAGGTCTACCTCCACAACTCCGGATTCCACATCCGTCTGCTCCCCATGACAAACGCCGAGCTGGACGCCTGGCGCCATGAAGTCGACTATGAGAAGAACCAGCTTGGCCGCATCATCGGCGGACATTTCCATCTCGGATATGACATCTTCATCAAGAAGAAGCTCATGGAGCTCGTCCGCCTTTGCACGGTCGAATCCAATCTGCAGGGCTGGGATGTCGGGAACACCTTGGAGGAGAACATCTCGGTCCACGACTACGACACCCTCTGCTGGGCGTTCTGCACGATGATGCATCCGCAGGGCATCTTGTTCACGACCGTCTGCACGAATCCCTCCTGCCAGAGAACTTCCCCGGACCAGTACATGGATCTCGCCCGTATGTCTTATGTCAACCCTGACGTCTACAACGAACAGGCATTGTCATTCGTCATGAGAGGCGAGCCGGTCACCCCGATGTTGCTGAAGGGCTACCGGGAGACGATTTTAAAGACGGTCCAGAAAGTCCCCTTGAGAGGAAATGACTATCTGGTCCTTCAGGCTCCCACCATGAGCCGGTATCTGAAAGTGGGTACGGACCTCCTCACCAAGCTCGCCGGCAAAGTGAAGGACGGCAATCTCTCCGTGGACAGCGAGGAAGTCGAGCGCTTCTCCGTCTTCCATCTCAGCAAGATGCTCTCCCCATGGATCAAGTCCGTCGTCATGTATGACGATCCGGCCAAGGATCCAAAGATCATCGACAACCCGGAAGCCATCCAGGAGGTTCTCCCCACCTGGCTGGAGATCGACGAGAAGTTGATGGACAAGATCGAGGAGTTCATTACGCGGACGAAGGTCTCCTACTATCTGAAAGTCAATCTCGGTTGCCCGCATTGCGGCCGGAAGTTGGACCTGACAAAGGACAACTTCTACCCTGTCGACATGCAGGAATTGCTTTTTCTGCTGTCCTACTGGAAGATGGCCCCGGTAGACTGACAGCGGAGGGCGAACAGGCCTATCGGGACACGGTCAGATCCTATGTCGTCGAGTTCGAGGAGAAGTCCCGCACGGCCATCGCCCCTCTGTCGGGAGTCAATCGGTCCATCAAGATCAACCTGGTGACGGACTCCTTTTTCAATCGGTTGAAGCCGGACTACCGTCCGGCTGATCCGAACTGCCCGTGCATCTACATCCGGTCCGACCTTGGCCAGTTTGAACAGACCGTGGTCGATCTCCTCTGCTACGAGGAGACGACCTCCGTCTTCCATCTGACCTACCAGGACTTCATGTCGATGAGCCCGGCTGCATTTGAATACGCGGAGAGGCGGATCCTCGATCTCGTCAAGGTGAATATAGAGAAAAAGAAGAAGATGGAACAAAAAGTCCAGAAGGAATAAGACACACGTATGCCCAGCCAAACACTGTCAGACGCCGTGGTGGCAAACGCCAACATCGGCATATCCAATATCATCGAAGAGGATGTCCTCATCAAGGAGATGATCCGGACATTTACCGAACTGGCGGAAAAGCTGAAGGCCCACTGCGGGCCATACAGCGGCACCGCCATCCTGACCAATCCCACCCAGTTGTACCAGGAACCGATCTTCACGAAGGACGGAATCAATATCGTCAAAAGCATCCAATACGTCTCCCCGCTCCAGGACTTTGTCAGACGGCAGATGGCGTACATCGGATCCCGGGTGGAGTCGAATGCCGGAGACGGTACGACGTCCAGCATGATCATCACGGCCTATACCCTGGCCGCCATGCTGGAGAAGATGCAGGCCATGCCCCATGTCTACAGCCAGACGGAGATCCGTCTCGCCTGGAATAGACTGGTGTCCATGGTGGAGGATGCCTACAGTCTTATCCGGAAGAAGCAGGTCGAGTGCACGGATACGAATCTTATCCGGCACTGGGCAAGGTCCCAGGCATATACCTCGTCCCATGGGGATGTGGAGTTGTCCGAATGCATCGGCGATCTCTTCGCCAGCACGCCAAGGGACATCTGGAAGACACTGACCATCCAGCGGGCGAACTTCGAATCCAATGAACGGTTCAAGATCATGAAAGAGGATTGCGAGTTCTCCCTGGACAACACGACCATCTACCCGAACTCCGCCTGCACGAGCGAGCTCGGGACGGCCTATGAGATGGAGGACGTCACTCTTGTCGTGACCGACAGCCTGAACATCTCCGACGAGGACAACAAGTTCATTTTCGAGCAGGTCACCCGCCTCAACGACCCGACGGCCCATAACTCGAAGGACCTGAGCTCGATAGCTGTCGTCGTCCAGAACCCTCTCGACATGACGACGATGCGCTGGTTGGATGAACACACCAAGTACACGTATGCGAGCTTCGCCGTGTTCGTCGCCCAGTCCCGGTACGACTCCGCTTTCAATGACGTGGAGGGTCTGAAGGTCTTGGTGGACTCTCTGACCCATGGCAATTCCAAGGATAGCGGGTTCTATGTCGCTTACCACACCTCCCTGAAATTCAAGGGGTCCCGTCTGGTCATCAATGGCATCTATCCGACCGGGTGGGTCCGGGAGGACGGAATAAGCCCCTTGTACTTGTACCGGGACAGTGTCGCCGAGACGGCCACGTACTCCGGCATGGACATCAAACCCTATGCCGAGTACCTGAAAGCCCTCCAGCGGATCATCGAGAAGGAGAAAGAGAACGAGATGGCGAAGTCCAAGGACGCTCTTCGTTCCTTCATCCGGCTGTACCACAAGCTGATCACGACCAGGAACGTCCAGTTTATCGTCGGAGGCTCCTCCTACGACAACGCCGCCAATGTCGATATAGCGATCGATGTCATGAAAGGCACGACCTCTTCCTTGTTGTTCGGATTCACCAAAGGCCGTTGTTTGACGCTGGAGGAGACTCTCAAGGTCATCCGGGAGACGCAGTCCGTCAACAAGGACAAGACAAGCCTGCTGATTACAGCGTTCTGCGACGCCCTTATCGGCGGTATTGTCCAGGTGAAGAATGCGGTCGCCACCTCCTTCAAGAACAGCAGGGACATGGACACCTGCCTGAAATATAACGATACTATGGTGGACTTCACGCAGATTATCGACAACCCGTTCTATCGTCCACCGACCGGGTTCGAGGACACATCCAGTTATCTGATCATCCAGCCGATGGAATGCGACCTGTCCTTCCTGAGACGGTTCGGGGAGGCTGGTTTGAAGTTCCTGACGGCGAAGCGGGTCATCATGGACGGGTATGTCTACGACAAGTCCCATGACAAAGGAGAATAGCCGCATATGCTTATCAACCCCACCGACGCGACCCTGCAGATGAGGGTCAAGATCAAGGTCCATTCCAGAACCAACGACGAGACCTATATCGGCACGATCACCGGCCTGGCCAACTATGACGTGGCCATGTCCATGGGGTCCGACCTTGCCGCCCGTCATGAAGAGATCCGGGACATCATCCTTTCCACTACGGGTGATGACCTCCAGGATCTTTCCACGGAGAAGTTCCTCATTCTTGACATCGGGGAGCTTCGCCCCCTGGTCGTCGCCTATGACTGGATTGACGGCCAGATCGAAGTCATCGAGAAAGGCCAGACGATTGCCATCGAGCTGATCGACGCCACCATGTCCGACGCCAACCTGGCGCTGTCCGTCCTACGGCAGCATGGCCTGGCTTGCCGGATCCGCTAAGCAAAAAAGAAAAAGACATGTCCTACCCACGGCCCGTCATAGGCCGTGGGTAGGGCTATGTGTTTGTCTTAGATGTCGGCCACCAGCATCCGATGGGACTCCACCATGGTGGTCATGGCGTTCTTCGTCGACATCAGCATCTGGGCCACGAGACAGTGGTATTTGATCTCGTTCTCCAGGGAGTCGGCATTGTCGATCCGGTTGCCGATATGCTGGATATAGAGGTTCAGACGGTTCATCAGCTCCGGATAGGTGAGATGGTTCATCTGTTTGGAGACCGTGTTTAGCGATTCGAGGCTTGACCACTCACCTTCCGTCAGGGTCTGGACCTTGGGATGAGGAGGACGCATGGTCGTATAGCCCTCCGTGCTGATCCGGGTGTTCACCATGTGGAGAAGATCCGGCATCTCCCGCTTGACATAGGCCTTGAACTGCTTGTAGGTGTAGTCCATGTTGGCCGCCAGGCTGATCTTCTGGAGGATGTTGTGGAAGGTGTCCATGAGGGTCTCGCAGGCGTACTGGTTGTAGACCAGGCGGGTGCGGTTCTTGGCGCATGTGGCTTTCGGGATGGGTTTCCGATTCATGATGTCCGTAAGACTGCCGGACAGGATGGTCGCCAGCTTGTCCTTGATCTCCTTGCGGACGGATGTCTCATACTTGGCGACCCCGAGATCCAGGATCTCGATTTGCTGAGATTCGGGAGCTGAACGGAAGACTTCTTCCTTGATGCCCAGGGTGTTGAAGAGATCGAACGCGGTGTTCCACATGTCGAGGGTGGCGTTGTCCAGACCATTTCGTTTTGCCAGGGTGCGGATGTGTTTCATCTTGGAGAGAGTCTCGGACTTCTCGCAGAGATCTCGCTGGGTGTCCAGGATAATGAGGTTGTCCTCCTGGATGTCTTTCGACCTGTCGTACAGGGCGGTGAATTTATCCATATTCATAAGGCTATGTTCCTTCTTGTTTTAAATGTCCAGGAAATTGACGGCGGCGGAGCAGAGAGTAGTTGACAACAACCAGGAGGCACCGATGGCTGTTTCCAGAATGGGAAACTCACGGGATTCTGGAGTTTCCGCAAACAAGGCGACGCCATCGTCTGTATCGAATTGCCCCAGTAGTTTGACGCCAGCTTCAAATGCGCTCGTCAGTCCTGGTCTTGTGTATCCAAGTGTCGGCAATGTCGTCTTTGTCTTCTTGAAAGTAGATCGGATGACGCCAATCTGATCTACCATTTTCTGAATGTCGGATTTATACTGGGAGTCAAGCCTGGTGATGTCTTGTGTCGGATTGTAGTATTTATCTTGCTTGAGTCTTTTCGCCATTTCCCCAAGTCTTTGGTTTATTTTGGACAGGAATTGAATTAGACTCGCCAGATCTTTTGGTGAGACGCAGGTGCAGGATCTAGAAAGACCCCAGATCTTCTTTTCTTCGTCCTGGGTTAGACTCCTTACTTTGGCAAGCCCGGCTTTCATGGTTTTCAGTTTCCAATCATCTGCAGCGTCGTTGGCTCGGATACTGCCGATCCATCGACGGAACAGACCTTCCTGGGAGACACGTTCCATATTGAATCCAAACGCTTCCTGCATGGCCTGCAGCTGTCTCGCCTGAGCGTACAATTCGTTATTCGACAGATGTTGGATCTGTTTGTACAAACGACTGTATTCTTCATCAAAACGCCCCGTCACAAGGACGGATTCAGGGATGTTCACGATGTAATGGAAGACCTTGTGTAGGGTATTCCACAAGTTGGTATATTTCATCTCCGCGGTGGGTTTTGACAGGATCGCTTTGATCTGCTTGTAGGACTCCATATAGGCGTCCAGAACCTCCTTGTCCATCCCCTCTTCTTTGAAGGCTTTCAGTGTCTCCTCCATCATGTAGGCATAGCGGTCCGTCTCCGTCGGGTAGTTGGCGCACTCGTCCCCGAACGCCATCGTGATGATCAGCCACGGCAGCATGCGGCCATACCAGGACGCGCTGTTGGACTGCTGGTAGCTCATCATGCCCAGGCCGCTGATACGGCACCAGGCGATGATCTTCTTCAAGCCGCCGGCCAGTCCGTCGCTGTATCCCCATCTCGCCACATATTGATCTGCCAGGATCTCGCAGGTCTGCTGGTTCTGCGGCATCTGGGCGAAGTCCGAGCTCTTCCCCTTGTTCAACTCCGTGAAATGCTTGGCTGTGTCCCCGATGGTCAAACGGAAGAGCATGGCCAACGGCGACATCACCAGGTATCCCAGTCCCACCATCAGCACGGTCGCCAATGCGGTCAGTGAACTGAACAGGATATCGAATCCAAGCGCCACGCTGCCTTCGATACTGTTCTTCCGCTGGGCGTACTGGATCAGCCTGTCCATCGCTTTGACACCGACTTCGTCTTTCTTCTTGGCGAAGCACCTGGACAGGTATTGCAGCACGTCGATCTTGTTTCCGTTCTTCATGAAGTTCTTCAGAGCCGTCTCCATGACAGTCCGCGTATACACCGTCTGGGCGGCATGCTCGATCATCGTGACGACATGGCCGATCTCGTGCAGAATGATGGCGGTAATCTCTCGAGGCGTCATCGGTTCACAGGCTTTTGCTCCGGTCTCCTGGATCAGGAAAGCGGAGAAGATGTCGAAGTACAATTTGCATTTGAATCCATGGGCCGCGATCTTCTTCGGGTCGAGATGCCCGGTCTTCGTGTTCAGGGATTCCGAGAGGTCCTGGAGTTCCTTCAACGTCCGATATGTCCTGGTCGTGACGGAGGAGTTGATCGGCTTGTCGAACAACCCGCTGTACTGGGCGATGATGATGTTGGCGTCGCGCCATGCCGGATCGAATTCCATCAGCACGGCGAAATTGCATATCAGGCGTTGGGGCACGACGATGCTCATGCTTAGTCCGGTGTGGCGGGAGATGACCTCGATCAGCTTCGGCCCGGCGACCTTGAAGAAGTACTGGATGACAGACCGTATCCGTTCGTACTCGGGGGCCTTGGCTTTCACATCCAGGACTTCCTGGAAGACGGCGGTCATGTCGTCGCCAAGGTTATTGGATCTGGGTCCGGCTTTCTGGAATTCAATGGCTTCAGAACTTTCAAAGTACATGGTGGGAATATCTCCTTTATGTAAAGGTATGGATAAACGGGTACATCATAGAATGGCCCGGGATGGGTGAAGCAAAAAAGAAAAAAGAAAGCTTGCCCGGGTGGAAAAGAAGATTCGCACCCGGGCATTCTGACGTTGTTTCCCCAATTATAGGGGATCTTTGTTCCTGCGCTATTTTAGCTTAACCCAGGAACAATTCCGTGAAGAGATAAAACATTGTCGCCTCCTTGACGAGGTGCACATGTGTTCCTCCTTTGGGGTTGTTGGCACCCCATCGTTCGTGGTTACATGAGGATCATCCACAATCGCACGAACGGATTATGTTTCAGACGTCCTCATATCACCTTAGGAATATATACGTAAAGGCGGATGGACCACGCTGGCGGGAAACCGCCAGCGTGGTCGTGCCGTCGTCAGGTCAATTAGTTGAAGAAGAAGTTCGTGACACGGTTCTTCTTGTTTTCAAGGGGCTTGTCATAGCCGTTCGGGGTGCTGACAGGCTCCAGGACCGGTTCGGTCAGATTGCTGGGCAGGTCGGGATCAGCGATCGGGCTGATTTCCTTTCCATTCTGGTCGACAGGATCGGCAGGCTTGGCGTCACCGGGGAGTTCGGGCTCCTCGATGTCGTCCTCATTCAAGAAAGGGAAGAAGTCTGTGGTTTCGTCCCCCTCCTTCTTGTTGTCGTCATCGCCTTCGGAATCGTCATCATCGTCATCGTCACCATCAGGACCCTTGGTGGGTTCTTTCTGGGAGGCGCCGTCGTCGTCCGAGCCTTCGCCGTCATCGCCTTCGTTCTTGGCAGGCTTCTTGGATTTCTTTTTGCCCTTTCCGGACTTGCAGCTGCCACCGCAGTTCTTGTCGTCGCCTTCGCCGGTTCCTTCACCGTCGCCATCGGCGTTTCCGCCTTTACCGCCGTCATCGTCACCTTTGTCGTCGTCGGAGTCATCATCGCCGTTGTCATCACCCTTGTCGCCGCCCTCTTCGTCTTCATCGAGGAAGGAGAAGTGATCGTCATATTCCGTGGATTCCGTGCCGGTGATTTCGTCTTCGCCGCGGGGTTCGTTGGTGATGCCGGTGGAGTCACCGTCTTCACTCAGAGCGCCAGCAGCCTCGCTGCCTTGGCCATTGTCTTCGCCCTGCTTCTCATTCTCGTCAGGGAGGTCGACATGCGGCTCGGACGGATTGGCTTCGTTCTTGGCAGGCTTCTTGCCTTTGCCCTTCCCTTTGCCTTTTCCTTTGCCGCAGCCACCGCCGCAGTTCTTGCCTTCGCCGTCATCGGTGCCTTCGCCATCATCGCCCTTGCCGCCATTGTCATCGGAATCATCGTCGTCACCGTTGTCGTCATCATCGTCATCGGTGTCGTCGTCTTCGTCGAAGAGGCTGAAGGAGTTCTTCTTGGGATGCTTTTTCTTGCCTTTGCCGCGATCGGACTTCTCTTTGTCGTCATCGCCTTCGGTGTTGTCATCGTCACCTTCACCATCACCGTCGTCATCACCGCCGCCTTCGCCGTCGTCATCGTTCGAGTCATCCTCGTCCATGAACTTCAGGAAGTCGTCGTATTCGGTGGACTCGGTACCCGTGATCTCGTCCTCGCCACGCGGCTCGTTCGTGATACCCTGGGAGTCGCCGTCCTCGCTGAGGGCGCCGGCGGCTTCGGAACCCTGACCGTTGTCTTCGCCTTCCTTTTCGTTTTCGTCAGGCAGCTGGACCGTGGGGTTCTCGGGGGCTTCTTCGTTCAGATAAACGTCAAACCAATCTTTTTGTTCTTTCTTAGCCATGGTAGTATACCTTATTTGCTGTTGTTTCGATCATATTCCACTTCCGCACTATGAATGACATAGGCGGATTCATAAACGGCCCGTCCGATATGCGTCATGATGTCGGCGACCGCCATGATACCAAATGTCATCGCCGAGTAGTCGGCGATCTGTCTGTTCAGGTCCTCGACCGTGTCCTTTGTGAAGGTCCGGCTTTGGATCCTGGCCAGGGCGTCCTTGACGCCTTGTCGTCTGTCGTTCAGAGGCTTCCAGACTGACCGGGTCCGGATGGCCTCGGTCAGCAGGGCATGCTTGGAGCTGGACATCATCTCGTTCAGAAGATGAGCTCCGTCCTGGCCATGCAGCACCTCGCTGGCAGGAGCCGGTTTCACGGGGTACAGGAACTCCTCGAATATGACGCTCTGCGTGATCCTGCCGTCTGAGACGACAGCTTTCAGCCAGTTGGCGGCAATACCCCGGATTGTGTCCGGGTTGTCTCGGATCAGTCCGTCGGCGAGAGCCTCCAGGACGATGTACGGCTTGGACGACCCGCTGTCCGTTACCGGGTAGTAGGGGATCTTCGTCGTCGCATAGAGCGACGCGGTCACCGGCTGCCCGTAATGGGACTCGAAGGCCTCATGCGCCTGGAGCACAGGTTCCAAGGTCCTCTTCAGGACATTTTCCATGTCCAGATAGGTGCCAAGGTACCGGACATGCAGCATGTCCTGGTAGTCCAGATAGTGCTGGGCTTCGTTCGCCACATCCTGGATGCATTGTCGCATAGACGGAAGCCCAAGCGACTCGAACACAGCCTGCTGGATCTTGGACTCCGGCATGCAGAGAGCTCCAGTGTTCAGCCGGGGCGCTCTCTGGTAAGCCGGGGCCGTCACCGCTTTCAGCTGGACGGCCGCGTAGGCCTTCCATTGTTTCTGAAGTCGTGTCAGCATGGTTCGTCCGATGCTCCTATCTGGGCGCCATCCGGCTGCGTCCGATTGGCCGCCATGTTCCGCAGTTTCTCGTCAAGACGTTCGATGTATTCCTGGCAGCACAGGAATTTGAAGGATACCGTGTCCCTGGATCCCGGGATTTTCTTCAGATCCAGTTTGGCATTGGTATTGTGCAGCAGGCAAACCGCATGCCGCATCGCTAACCCACCGTAAGGCTGAACTGCGCCCCGGACAGCCACGCAAAGCTTCTGCAGGTCGTAGTAGTCCATCATGAACCTGGTCGCCAGCTGGAAGATCCGGTCGGGATTGTCGAGCTGAAGGAACGGACTGCCATAGAGATAGGAGGTCGTGTCCTTCAACCCGTCCTGGGGACGGACCCAGTTCTCGTGATGATTCAGGTAGGTGACGTCGTGGAGGGCCATGTAGACCAAGGCCTTGATGTAGGACGCAATTCGACGGTACTTAGTACCCCAATCCTCATGGGCCTCGTCGAGGGTCCCCGAGGGACGATAAAGGCCAACGACCGCTTTGCGTATCATCTCCACGTATGTAGCAAAGTCCTCGCAATCGACTTGGAATCCCTGGTCGGCTTCGCCGTGCAGGGTTCCGTTCCGGTTGTATTGGACATTGTACGCTTGATTTGCCGTCAGAGAACTGACGAAGCCATCCACCAGGTGGATGATCTTGTCGTTCTCGTTGATGACGACGGGTTCCT
>Ga0247610_10004533_pt1 | contig 14870 bp, 10 predicted proteins | sample 174DNAGHGhighgp2_FD_193483 | JGI IMG/M metagenome (GOLD analysis project Ga0247610, IMG submission 193483) | Sheep rumen microbial communities from Palmerston North, Manawatu-Wanganui, New Zealand - 1742 DNA GHGhigh gp2 | ecosystem: Host-associated > Mammals > Digestive system > Stomach > Rumen... | reverse complement strand
GAATCCGGATATTTGGCACGTGCCTCAGCAATTCCGTCCTTCAGTACGCCTTGGGCATAGATAATACGGTAGGCATCGTGAATGGCCTCGATAGTTTCATTTGGAAAACCGCGACGACGCAAGCCAATTAGATTCACACCTGCATAACGGACAGGTTCCTTGCCAGCTATGACAAATGGAGGAATGTCCTGACTGGTACGGCTACCACCCTGGAACATGACGTAACTGCCAATGCGTATAAACTGGTGGAACAGACAAGTGGCAGAGATAATGGCAAAGTCTTCTACTATGACTTCTCCTGCAAACTTCGTGGAGTTGCCAATAATACATCCGTTACCGATGACACAGTCATGAGCCACGTGCATGTTCTCCATCAAAAGATTGCCGTTGCCAATAATGGTTTTGCCCTTAGAGGCTGTACCTCGACTGATGGTGACGTTCTCTCGGATGGAATTGTTATCTCCGATTTCGCAGGTAGTGTCCTCTCCCTTGAACTTCAGGTCTTGAGGCTTGGTTGAAATACTGGCTCCAGGAAAGAACTCATTACCATTACCGATGCGTGCACCGAAATGAATAGTTACACTGTTGAGAAACTTGTTGTTGTCGCCAATAACTACGTTTTTGTCAATCACGCAAAAGGGACCAATCTCATTGTTGTCGCCTAATTGGGCCTCAGGATCAATGACGGCCAGAGGATGTATTTTGTTCATGTCTCGGATTTACGGAATTATGGATTTGCGAATTAACGTGGAATGAGATTTATTTGTTTTTTACTATCTGAGCTGTAAACGTAGCCTCGCATACCACTTGGTCTCCAACGAAGATATATCCCTTCATCGATGATACACCATGGCGGACGGGTGCGAGGAGGTCAACCTTGAACAGAAGAGTGTCACCAGGAACAACCTTCTGGCGGAATTTCACACCGTCAATTTTCATGAAATATGTAGACCAGCGTTCAGGTTCCTCCAAGGTGTTCAGTACAAGCAGACCACCACATTGTGCCATTGCCTCTATTTGCAGCACGCCTGGCATGACGGGCTCCTCAGGGAAGTGTCCTTGGAAATAAGGCTCGTTGGCAGTGATGTTTTTCACACCTACAATACTGGTGGCTCCAAGAGAGATAACTTTATCCACCAGCTGCATGGGATAACGGTGGGGAAGCAGTTGGCGAATACGGTTGACATCCATGATTGGTTCCTCATTTGGGTCATAGATGGGCGCCTGAATTTCGTGCTTGCGTATCTCCTTGCGCATCTGTCGTGCGAACTTGTTGTTGATGGTGTGGCCTGGGCGGGTTGCAATGATGCGTCCCTTAATAGGTTTGCCGATGAGAGCCATATCTCCGATGATGTCGAGCAGCTTGTGGCGAGTGCACTCGTTTTCCCATACCAGCGGCTTGTGTTGAATGTATCCTAACTCAGTGGCATCACGATGCTCGACATGCAGCATGTCTGCCAGCATGTCGAGGCGTTCTTGGGAGGTCTGCCGTTCATACATCACAATGGCATTGTCCAAGTCGCCACCCTTAATGAGGTTAGCCTGTAACAGTGGCTCTATGTCGCGCACAAAGACAAAGGTACGTGCAGGAGCGATCTCCTTGGCGTAATCCTGTGGATGGTCGAGGGTGGCAAACTGCGAGTTGATGAACTTCGACTCAAACGAGCACATGGCTGTTATTGAAAACTCCTCATCGGGAAGGATGGTGATGGTAGATCCGTTCTGTTCATCTTTCACCTCTATTTTCTTGCGGATGATGTAATAGTCCTTTGGAGTATTCTGCTCCTCAATGCCTATTTCCTTAATCTTCTCCACATATTGGATGGCAGAACCATCAAGGATGGGGAACTCAGGACCATTCACCTGAATCAGACAGTTGTCGACCCCGAGTGCATAAAGGGCTGATAGTCCGTGTTCCACAGTGCTTACACGAAAACCGTCGCTCCGTCCAAGTACTGTGCCACGCTGGGTGTCAATCACGTTTTCGGCAATGGCATCAATAATGGGCATGCCCTCCAGATCAATGCGTTGTATCTTGTAACCATGATTCTCAGGTGCAGGGTTAAATGTCACAGTGAGGCTCAGTCCTGTGTGCAAGCCTTTGCCGCAGAGCGAAAAGCTGCCCTTGAGTGTCTTTTGCTTCATCATAAAAAATAATCTATTTTTTCTTGAGTTCTTCTATTTCTTTCTTCAGTTCATTCAGTTCACGATACATGTCGGGGAGCTTGCGGAATACAACCTGACATTTGAAAAAAGACTTGGGATCCATAACAGGCGATCCGATGAGTTGAACATCGCCTTTGATGTTGCTGTTCACTCCGCTCTGACCGCCAAGGAAAGTCCTGTCGCCAACTGTGAGATGGCCAGCCAATCCTACCTGACCGCCGAACATGCACCATTGGCCTACTTTCGAACTTCCGGCCAGTCCTACCTGAGCCGACATAACTGTATTCTCTCCCACCTCGCAGTTGTGGGCTATCTGAACCAGATTGTCCAGTTTCACGCCTTTTCGGATGATGGTCTGTCCCATGGTGGAGCGGTCAATACAGGTGTTGGCACCAATCTCCACGTTGTCCTCTATCACAACGATACCTATCTGCGGAATCTTTTCGTAGCCCTCTTGTGTAGGGGCGAAACCGAATCCGTCAGCTCCAATGACACTGCCGGCGTGAACAGTGACATTATTGCCTATCTGACAACCATGATAAATAGTAACATTGGGATAAATGGTACAGCCAGTCCCTATTTTGACATCGTCACCAACGAAAGCATGGGGATAAATCATGGAATTGTCACCAATAACGACTCCGTCGCCTATGCATACGAAAGCACCGATATAGACATCCTTGCCAATAGTGGCTTTTGACGAGACAAAGGCCAACGGGTCGATACCTGTCTTCTTGGGCTTCATCGATTCATAGATCTGAAGAAGTTTTGCCACGCTTTCGTAAGCATTTTTTACGCGAATGAGCGTTGCTTTGACGGGTTTTTCCAGCACAACGTCTTCGTTTACAAGTACGATGCTTGATTGCGTATCGTACAGGTAATGAGTGTATTTGGGGTTCGAGAGAAACGAAATTGCACCCTCTACGCCTTCTTCAATTTTTGAGAACGTGTGAACGGCAACCTGTTCGTTGCCTTCCACTCTTCCGCCGATTAATTCAGCAATCTGTTTGGCTGTAAACTCCATACTGATAACAAAGGTTTCTGTTTTTTCGTGGCAAAGATAACAAAAATTATCCAAAACGCTGATAACAGAGGTAATATTTTCTTATTTTTTTAGAAAGTAACTGAACATTTAGCAATTCAGACACCTCAGAAATGTCACGGACGGTTCCATCTTTGTGAAGAATGGCTATGCTGTCATCATCAACGTTGTACATGTCTTTCTGTATGGTGTTCAAACTCATCAAGTAGTGTGTATCCTCAATAGGAATGCTCATCTTTTGGGCTATATGCTCCTGTAGTTCTTGGATATATTCCTCACTTACAGGTTCTTCGTGTACCTCCACCTTAAAGATGTGGCGATCCAGCATGTCTGTAGCCAGTGTAGATAAAATCTTGTCGTCTGAGTGCTTCCAAGCCTTCATGGCGCTCCAGATGTCGCTGTCATCAAGCTCTTCATAGTAGCTGAGCGCCTCGGGATGGGTGTTGAAAATGCTGGCGTCCACTTCGTTCTCAAGAAAGTAACTGAGTGCAGGCGAGGCAAACAGTTTACAACCTTGTCGAGTCAGGTCCTTGGCTCGCGTTAACATGTTTACCAACACTTTCTCATAGGCTACACATGTGCGGTGTAAGTATACTTGCCAGTACATCAGACGACGTGTGGTGAGATAATTTTCTAGCGAGTAAATACCTTTCTGTTCAACTACAAGAGAATCATTTACCACGTTAAGCATCTTGATGATACGTGCTGAGCCAATGTTTCCTTCTGTTACGCCTGTATAGAAAGAGTCACGTCTAAGATAGTCCAACCTATCCATGTCCAGCTGGGATGAGATGAGTTGGTGAAGGAAATTCTTTGGATAGTCTCCCTTGAAGATGGAGATGGCAAGGTTCAACTGGTTGTCAAAGTCGCGGTTTATCTGTTCCATCATCAAGAGTGATATGTCCTCGTGTGAGATATCCTTGATAAGCGTATTCTCCAGTACGTGCGAGAAAGGACCGTGACCTATGTCGTGCATCAGGATGGCAGCCTCCACTGCTTCCACTTCTGAGTCGAAAATAAAAAGTCCTTTCTGTTGCAGCGTCAACAGAGCCTCACTGGCTAAGTGGAATGCGCCCAGAGAGTGCTGGAAACGTGTATGTCGGGCACCAGGATAAACTACAGAGGCCAGCCCCAATTGGTTGATACGGTTCAATCGTTGGAACAAAGGGTGCTCTACAATATTGTAGAGTAGTCCGCGTGGTATTCTGATAAAACCGAAGACCGGGTCGTTGATGATTTTTGCTTCGTTCACCTCTGTTTTAGATAATGCCTGCTTTTCTCAGTTCTTCTGCCATTTGCTGTTGGAGCTCATGGGCCTTTTGACCAGCCACTTCAGCAAAGTCTTGTCCGTCGGATGCGTAGATGATGCCGCGTGAGGAGTTGACCAACAGACCACAGTCCTTCGTCATGCCGTATTGGCAGACCTCCTGTAGAGAACCGCCTTGTGCGCCAACGCCTGGTACCAGCAGGAAGTGATTGGGCACCACCTTGCGGATATCCTCGAACATACGGCCCTGTGTGGCTCCTACGACATACATCATGTTCTCTTCATTACCCCATTGCTGCGAGGTCTTCAGCACCTTCTCGAAGAGTCGCTCACCATTAGCGTCTTCCGTCAGCTGGAAGTCGTGAGAACCTTTGTTCGAGGTCAGCGCCAGCAGGATCACCCACTTGTCGTCGTAGCCCAAGAATGGGGTGACTGAGTCTTCACCCATATAGGGAGCGACAGTCAGTGCATCGACGTCATACTCCTCGAAGAAGGTCTTGGCGTACATCTTCGATGTGTTGCCGATATCACCACGCTTTGCATCAGCGATGATGAAGTGGTTGGGGTATTCTTCTTTCAGATAGTCGATGGTAGCCTCGAAGGCGAGGATGCCGTCCACACCGTAGGCCTCGTAGAAAGCCAGATTGGGCTTGTAGGCTACGCAGTAGGGGGCTGTCGCATCGATGATGAGGGCATTAAACTCACAGAGGGCGCGGAAGACGTAATCCTCGCCGTCCTTGGCCTTTGCCTCGTCGATGATGCACTGGGGTATCTTGTTGAGGTCTGTATCGAGACCTACGCAGAGAAAACTTTGCTTCTCGCGAATTTGCTGAATCAGTTCTTGACGGGTCATGATTATTTCTTATTATATAAATATATGAGCCATACGAAATAGACAATAAAGTACCAGGATATAACAAGTCCACAGGCCCACCAAACATTTAAATACTCTCTTGCTAATAAGCAACCTGGGAAGATGCCCAATGCAGAGATCAAATTTGGCCACATCGTGGACCACTTCTTCTCTTTCGTCCTCTCTTGGGCCAGCGGTGCCCAAAACTTTTTCCAATTCATAGTCCTATTGTCTTCTATGGTTAGAGTTCCGTTTCTTTCATTCGCTCAGCATTCTCGGCAACGGTGAGGGCATCAATCATAGGCTGGATGTCGCCTCCGAGGAAGCCCTGCAGGTCGTGAGTCGTGTAGCCGATACGGTGGTCGGTCACGCGGCCTTGTGGGAAGTTGTAGGTACGGATCTTCGCTGAACGGTCGCCTGTAGATACCAGACTTTTGCGGCGGCTGGCGATGTCGTCCATATATTTCTGGTGCTCCTTATCATATATAAAGGTATATAGGCGCGATAGGGCACGCTCTTTGTTCTTAGGCTGGTCACGTGTCTCTGTACACTCAATTAGAATCTCCTCAGTCTCACCCGTATTCGGGTTCTTCCACATGTAGCGCAGGCGGACACCTGATTCCACTTTATTCACATTCTGTCCACCGGCTCCTGAGCTGCGGAAGGTATCCCATTTGATCTCGCCTTCGTTAACATGGACTTCGAATTTGTCGGCTTCAGGTAGCACGGCTACTGTTGCAGCAGAGGTGTGCATACGTCCTTGGGTCTCTGTGGCGGGAACGCGCTGTACACGGTGAACACCTGACTCATATTTCAGCGTGCCGTATACATCAGCTCCTGATACAGCGAAATCAATCTCCTTATAACCTCCCACAGCACCTTCACTGACACTAGTGATAGACACCTGCCAACCCTTTGAGTCACAGAAACTCTTGTACATCTTGAAAAGGTCACCAGCGAACAGGCATGCCTCGTCGCCTCCAGTACCGGCACGTATTTCCATTTGTACGTTCTTGGCGTCTTCGGGGTCTTTGGGTATGAGGGCAATCTTGATTTCCTCTTCCAACTTTGGTTGTAACTCCTCATTCATGGCCAGTTCCTCGCGGGCCATCTCTTTCATCTCAGCATCGTCCTCGTTGGCAAGTATGTCCTTAGCCTCCTTGATGCCATTAAGGCAAGCTATGTAACGCTTACGGGCATCCATGATGTCACTCAAATCCTTGTATTCCTTTGTCAGTTTCACAAATCGCTGCTGGTCACCTATCACATTCGGATCGGTTATCAGCGTCGACACCTCCTCAAAACGGGCTTCCAGACCGTCGAGTTTCTGTAGAATACTATTGCTTGTCTCTGCCATTTTCTCTCTTCCTTTTTTCCTTTTTGCCTGCAAAGGTACAAATAAGTGATCGAAAAACCAAATATAATTGGCTCAAGTTTCGGAAGTTCTTTCCTAGCCGCTAGTAAAGAACTTCGTTCTCCATAAGAAACAGCGTAGTTTTTCCGATGCAATTGCCTTGCGGTATCCTTGCGTTTGAATACGCGAGAACAGGCTGCAGTTCAGCGATTTGGGCAAGGTCGATTGGATTCGTCTTGCAACAGTACTTACTCAGTCAGGCAGAGCGTTTCTCTTCAAGCAATCTAAGACTTAGATCCCAGCAAGAGAGTGGCATGATTCAAGCGAGAGAGTGGCATGATTCAAGCGAGAGAAACGTCCGATGTCAAAAAGGGAACGCGCTTCACGATTGCTCAACCTTTTTATGAGCGCTCCAAAGGTGTTCAGGTTCTTCACTGAGACTTTCAAATACCTCCTTAAACTAAAACTCCTAAACTTTCCCACCCTTATAACATCCTCAGCCGGGTTTCAAGGGTGAGAGAACGGGGCTACGTTGGTGCAAGGTCCAATGAAAACGGGAGAAAGGTGGTGGTAAAAACGCTTTTGCCTATACGCAAAACACCTTGCGCGTATACGCAAAACACCTTTTGCCTATACGCAAAATCTCCTCGCCTGAACGCAAAAACAAACGGAATTTTTCCGAGGTTTTTCCGAATAGGAGAGCCGTAGAACGAAGTTTATAGACAGAATGGGGAGTGGTATGGATAAAAAGAGAGCCGCATTCAAAGATAATATGCGGCTCATTTCAGAGCGGAATACGGGAATCGAACCCGCCTCCCAGGCTTGGGAAGCCCGTGCACTACCGATGTGCTAATTCCGCAAAAGAAAATATAGTTGAGATACTTTTTATTCTTAAGCTTTATGAGCCGATACCCGGACTCGAACCGGGGACCCACGCATTACGAATGCGTTGCTCTACCAACTGAGCCATATCGGCGTTCCCTTCAAACAGTCTTTTGACCCCTTTAGTACACCCGCAGGGGCTCGAACCCTGGACACCCTGATTAAGAGTCAGGTGCTCTACCAACTGAGCTACGGGTGCATCCTTCGTTTTTCCTGTACAAAAAGAGAGGGTAGATGCATTTCCTCTTTTTGACCTTTGTACACCCGCAGGGGCTCGAACCCTGGACACCCTGATTAAGAGTCAGGTGCTCTACCAACTGAGCTACGGGTGCATCCTTTTCTCTAAGCGGGTGCAAAGGTAGACATTTTTCCGTAAACAGCCAAATTTTTTCTGGTTTTTCTTTTCACCAGCTTCGTTTTTTAGTGTTTTTACCCTCTTTTCTGCTTCGGGTCAATACATAAATATGGCTATTTGTTGTAAGAAGGAGGTTTTATCTCAGGTCTATGACTTCTGCAGATGGGAAATCTTTCTGGTTGAAGCGGAAGGTGGCATCGGCTATCTGTTGTTTCTTAATACCAGAGATGTCGAAAGTTGTCCACTTCTTCCCTTGCAGCATCTTCACCTGGGTTGGGTGATATGATTTCTTGTCGACAGTGATAAAAAGTTCCTGTATCTTGCGGCTAGCTTCCTGTGCCGTGAGATGTACGGTGAAAGCACTGGCAGTTTTGTTCATCGTCATTTTGTATCCTTGCCTATACAAGTGGATGAAGGTATAGGGGTTGATGGCCTGCTGTTGTGCAGCGGTGGGTGTTGTGACATTCACCTCATCGTTGTTCTTTACATAGGTCCACTGAGTCTTTCCATCGTACCACACAATGGCTTGTGGGGTAGTGGCATGGAACTTTGCTCCCTTGATGGCAATGGTGCCACTCGTAGATCCGACGCTATTGGTCAGTTTGAAGTCGGCCTTGACGCCGCTGTCTGAAGTAACGGTCTTGGCAGCTTTGTCAAGTACCTGACGTGGAGTCTGTGCCATCAGGTTGACGGTGAAAGCCAAGAGGAGTGTGAGTGATAATACTGTCTTTTTCATCTTTGTCTAAGTGAATTTAAAAGGCTGTCGAGGCTTACCTCGTCTTGAATGAGCACTTCACGTGGTTTGGAGCCGTGGGCTGCACCTACGACACCTGCTTTTTCCAGCTGGTCCATGAGTCGGCCTGCTCGGTTATAGCCGATGGAGTATTTACGCTGGATAAGGCTGGTGCTACCCGACTGTGACATGACAATGAGCCGGGCTGCGTCCTCGAACATTGGGTCAAGGTGTGACAGGTCTACGTCGCTGCTGTTGCCACCTCCGTCTGCATCGTCTATCTTGGGCTCTGGCAGTTCGAAGGGTTCCGAGTAACCTTGTTGCGCGGATATGAAATTGTTGATGTCGACCACCTCGGGAGTATCTACGAAGGCGCACTGTACACGAATAGGATCATTGCCTTGAAGATACAGCATGTCACCACGTCCGATGAGCTGATTGGCGCCCATGCGGTCGAGAATAGTCTTTGAGTCAATGCCCTGTGACACCTTGAAGGCTATACGGGCAGGGAAGTTTGCCTTAATGGTACCGGTTATGATATTTGTCGTGGGGCGCTGGGTGGCAATAATCATGTGGATGCCAACGGCGCGTGCCTTCTGAGCAATGCGTGCAATAGGCAGCTCGATCTCCTTTCCGGCAGTCATGATGAGGTCACCGTACTCGTCAATAACAACCACAATGTAAGGCATGTACTTATGTCCTTTTTCCGGGTTGAGTTTGCGCTCAATGAATTTCTTGTTGTAGTCCTTGATGTTGCGCTCTCCGGCAGCCATTAGCAGTTCATAGCGGGTATCCATCTCTACACAGAGCGAATTGAGCGTACGTACCACCTTGGATGTGTCGGTGATAATGGGCGACTCGGCTTCTTCGGGCAGGGCGGCCAGAAAGTGCTTGTCGATGTTCTTATAGATGGAGAATTCCACCATCTTGGGGTCTACAAGTACAATTTTTAGTTCTGCTGGATGCTTCTTATATAATAAAGAGGTAAGGATGGCATTCAGTCCGACGGATTTTCCCTGTCCCGTAGCACCAGCCACAAGCAGATGAGGTGCCTTGGTAAGGTCGAACATAAACACTTCATTGGTGATGGTCTTACCCATAGCACAGGGCAGCTCCATTTTTGTCTCCTGGAACTTCTTTGAGTTCAGAATAGACTCCATCGAGACGATGCTAGCCTTAGCGTTAGGCACTTCAATACCGATGGTACCCTTTCCGGGTATTGGGGCAATGATACGAATGCCGAGCGCCTTGAGGCTCAAAGCGATATCATCTTCAAGGTTACGTATCTTGGAAATGCGCACGCCTTGGGCGGGAGTTATCTCATAGAGGGTGATGGTGGGGCCTACGGTGGCTTTGATGCTACTGATCTCGATGCCGAAGTTACGAAGTACCTCTACGATACGGTTTTTATTGGCAGTCTGCTCCTCCATGTCTATGTAGGGCTTACCGTCATCTTCATATTTCTTCAGCAGGTCGAGAGTGGGGTAGTGATAGTTCTCAAGCTCACGCTTGGGGTCATAGGGCTCCAGTTCCTTGTCGCCCACTTGTACCAGTGCACCCTTGCCTTCTGCAGTCTCATCTCCCTGGGCCATTTCTACCTCGAAATTATCCATTTCATCAGCCTTTTTGTTGTCTTTGCCAGGTTTGCTGATGATGTCCGCTGTATACCTGCTGTAACCGTCGTCGGCAATAGGCTGACCTTCTTCAGGGAATTCTACGGTCTGCGTCTGGGGATTGTCAAAGGTGTAAGGGTCTTCCACTATCTGGTTCTCATAGCTTTCAAGTGGTTCAGTGGGGTCATTATTGGTCACCTTGAACTTCACCCGATCAAATATCTTACTTGGATTCAGTATCTTACGAATGACATAGATGGTTTCAGCGCTGAGATAGGTGAGAAATGCGATCGCCGTCAGAGCCAGTATGGCAGTAAGGCCAGGTGCCCCGAGGACGTTTTCAATGACTTGGCAGATATATAGCCCATGGTCGCCTCCAGGGTTGAAGTGGGAGTCGATAAAGAAAGGCGTCAGGAATTTCGCCATTGTAACAGATGCCCATATCATGAGGATCATGAGGCACAGGAACCATTTGGTCAAGCAGATTTTGCTGTAGGCCCCCATGAGTTTCAGCCCAAGCAGCAGCATGAAAGCCGGAATAAGGAATGAGGCCAGTCCAAAGCATTTTTTTACGAAGAAATGGGCTGTGTAGGCACCAAAGGAGCCACAAGAGTTGGCAAAGATATGCTTCTCATTGAGCAACTCGCCATCGTTGAGCTTTTCTATCAGGCTTTGGTCAGCGGCGCCTGTGGTGAAGAATGACACAAACGACAATGCCAGATAAATCGCCACTCCCATCAGCAACAGGCCGAAGAAGAAATTCAGCCTTTCGTTGTGCAGGATGGATCCCATTCCCAGAGCCTCTGTAATGGAGAAGGATTGCCGTTCTCCAGAGCGCACTTTCGCTTTCTTTTTTTTATTTCTTGCCATATCAGGTATTTCTCAAACTTTTCATCAAATCTGCTGCAAAGGTACAAAATAATTCATAATCGGTAATTCATTATTCATAAATATTTTGCTGAATTATGAATTATTTTGTACCTTTGTACCCCAAAAGAGGTAATTCAAGATGAAAACCATCTATAACAAGTACGACAAGCAGCTTATTCCATCGCTTCCCCGTGCCACTTTTCCTGGGCGAATCTATGTGGTTCTGTCGAAGACTGAGGCTGACCGTGCAGTAGATTTTCTGCTGCAGCAGCCTATTCTTGGATTTGATACCGAGACGCGTCCTTCATTCAAACGTGGTAAGATGTATAAGGTATCGCTGCTGCAGGTGGCTACACCCGATATCTGTTTTCTCTTCAGACTTAACCACACAGGACTTACCCCGGGCTTAGTGAAACTGTTAGAGGATAAGAATGTTTTGAAAGTGGGATTGTCGTGGCATGACGATGTAAACAGCCTGCATCATTTGGGTGATTTCAAACTGGGTACATTTGTCGACATTCAGCAGCAGGCCAAGGAATTCGGTATAGAGGACATGAGCCTGCAGAAGCTTTTCGCCAATCTCTTTGGTAAACGCATCAGCAAGACCGACCAGCTGAGCAATTGGGAGCGTGATGTGTTGAACGACAAGCAGAAAATCTATGCTGCTACCGATGCGTGGGCTTGCATACAGCTTTATTGTGAATTGGAGCGGCTGAAACAGACTGGTGACTACGAATTGATAGAAGTTGAGGATCAAAAAGAGTTATGAAACAAATCTACCTGAAGAAAGGAAAGGACGAGAGTCTTCGCCGATTCCATCCCTGGGTGTTCTCCGGAGCCATACAGCGTGTTGATGACAGTCTGGAAGAGGGCGAGGTTGTGCATGTTGTCACGGCAGAAGGCGACATCGTGGCTACAGGACATTTCCAGATGGGTTCAATAGCTGTGCGTGTGCTGACATTCACCGATTCCGCCATTGACGATGCTTTTTGGGCTTCCCGCCTGCAGTCGGCCTTAAACGCCAGGTTGGCCTTAGGGTTTGGTGCTGACACCAACACTTTTAGACTGGTACATGGTGAGGGCGACCTGCTGCCTGGACTCATCATCGACGTCTATGGACAGACGGCTGTCGTGCAGGCCCATAGTATTGGCATGCATCTGGCTCGTCATGATATTGCCCGTCAGTTGGTGAAGGTTATGGGCAACCGCATCAGGCATGTGTATTACAAAAGTGAGACCACCTTGTCGTTCATGGATCCGGAAAACGGGTTCCTCTACGGAGGTAGCGATGACAATATTGCTACTGAGAACGGTCTGAAGTTCTATGTTGACTGGCTGCGTGGGCAGAAGACTGGTTTTTTTGTTGATCAGCGTGACAACCGTTCGCTTCTTGAACGTTATGCCCATGGACGCAAAGTACTCAACATGTTCTGCTATACAGGTGGATTTTCGGTATATGCTCTTCGCGGTGGTGCTGAGTTGGTACATTCTGTCGATTCCAGTGCCAAGGCCATCGAATTGACTAACCGTAATGTAGAGTTAAATTATCCAAACGAGTCCCGCCATCAGGCTTTCTGCGATGATGCCTTCAAATATCTGGAACGCGAAGGCGCTCCTTATGACCTGATCATTCTCGACCCACCTGCCTTTGCTAAGCATCGTGGAGCGCTCCACAATGCGTTGAAGGGCTATATCAGGCTCAACCTGAAGGCATTCCAGAAATTGCCTTCCGGTGGTATTCTCTTCACATTCAGCTGTTCACAGGTGGTTTCAAAGGACCATTTCCGTCAAGCTGTATTTACCGCAGCAGCCTTGGCGCGACGCAAGGTGCGTATCCTCCATCAGCTTCACCAGCCTGCCGACCATCCCATCAACATCTACCATCCTGAGGGTGAATACCTGAAAGGCTTGGTACTATATGTGGAGTAGATGAGACCGTTCGAGAGAAAAGTCTATGAATTTGTTGAGCACGAACAGCTGCTGCAGCCCGATAGCTTCTGTCTGGTGGCACTCAGTGGGGGTGCAGACAGTGTGGCCTTGCTGCGAGTACTGCTTCGGTTAGACTATAGAGTGGAGGCTGCCCACTGCAATTTCCACCTTCGGGGTAAGGAGTCAGACCGTGATGAGCAGTTTGCAAGAAAGCTTTGTAATGAATTGAAAGTGGGATTCCATTTAATTCATTTTGATACAAAGACTTATGCAGAAATTCATCAAGTAAGTATTGAAATGGCGGCACGTCAGCTTCGTTACCGTTATTTTCATCAACTGATTGAAGACCTTGGAGCAACAGCCATCTGTGTGGCACACCATCAAGACGATGCTGTTGAGACCCTGCTCATGAACCTACTTAGGGGCACAGGCATTCATGGACTGACTGGCATACGTCCCCGCAACGGTCTTGTCGTACGACCTCTTCTCGCTGTCAGCCGTGCCGAGATTATGGATTATCTGGCAGACTGTAAACAGACTTATGTGACAGACTCTACGAACCTCGTCCCCGATGTACTACGTAACAAGATACGGCTTCAGTTATTACCTCTGATGGAGACTGTCAACCCTGCTGCACGTGCAAACCTTCTGGCCACTGCCCGGCATATTAGTGAAGCCGAGAAGGTATATGACCAGACGATGCAGCAGTGGCGTGAACAACTGGTTTCCGGAAATGCAGTCCGGTTGGAGTCGCTGAAGTCGCTACCTTCAGCAGAAAGTTTCCTTCACGAATGGCTTTCGCCTATGGGATTCACACCAGCCCAGACCCGACAGATGGCCAAAGCACTTGACGGGCAACCGGGTAAGCTTTTTACATCTCTTACACATGAAGTGTTGATTGACAGGGATGCTCTTCTTGTTGAGCCAATAACTGCCCAGATGAAACCCATGAGGATTCCTGAGCCGGGATGCTATCGTTATGCTGATAATGCCATGCTGAACCTGACACTTCAAGACGGTTCTTTAATAATTAAGGAACGCATGCGCGCAAGTGTTGATTCCAATAAGGTGGAATTCCCTCTTACGATCCGTCCCGTTCGGCCCGGCGACCGTTTTCAACCCTTTGGTATGTCGGGCAGTCGTCTTATTAGTGACTATCTTACAGATAAGAAATGCAGTTTTTTCGACAAGCGTCGCCAGCTTGTGGTCACTGATTCTACAGAGCGTATATTGTGGCTTGTTGGCCATCGCACTGCCCAGCCCTTCAGCGTTACACCAGAGACCGTCCAGACACTTGTCCTGCAAATAACCATACCTCATTCATCTTCCATTACAGAACTATGAAAGCTATTATTATGGGAGCCTCCTCAGGCATAGGTCGTGAGGTGGCCATCATGCTCCGACAGCGCGGATGGACAGTGGGGGTTGCAGCCCGCCGCATTGACCGCCTGTCTGATTTCGAAGTGGCTGCACAAATAGACATTACAGCCGATGCAGCGCCCCAGCAGCTCTCTGCCCTGATAGAACGTTTGGGGGGTATGGATCTCTATTTCCATGCCTCGGGGGTGGGACGCCAGAACCGTGAACTCCATGAGGACATTGAACTGCAGACTGTCAACACTAATGGTATGGGGTTCGTACGGATGGTTGGAGCAGCCTGGCATTACATGGCTAGTCATGGCGGAGGTCACATTGCGGTCATCTCCTCGATTGCAGGTACCAAGGGACTTGGACCCGCTCCCTCCTATTCTGCAACCAAAGCCCTTCAGAATACATATATACAAGCTCTTGAGCAATTGTCCAACA
>Ga0247610_10004532_pt1 | contig 14871 bp, 10 predicted proteins | sample 174DNAGHGhighgp2_FD_193483 | JGI IMG/M metagenome (GOLD analysis project Ga0247610, IMG submission 193483) | Sheep rumen microbial communities from Palmerston North, Manawatu-Wanganui, New Zealand - 1742 DNA GHGhigh gp2 | ecosystem: Host-associated > Mammals > Digestive system > Stomach > Rumen... | reverse complement strand
AGTTCCCAGGCATCGTAACGGAGGCGTTGCTTTGCAAGCTCGCTGCGAACGCGGTCTGTATAAGCAAGAGGTGCATGAATCGGATAAATGACTGCATTGATGAGCTTAATAATGCCTGAACTCTCATCTGTCCTAATCTCTATACCTCTATTCTCTTCGGAACACTCCTTTTCGTGATAGTCTTCCTGGCGTCCGTTGTTGAGCTTGGGGAAGCGATTCAGGTATGGTCCTCCGCTTTCTGCGCTCTCCCAGATGCGCAACAGGCGACGCTTGCCCATCGTGACATAATGTGCCCAGACAGGTATCACTGGAGCCTGGTTCTTATTCTTATAGTTGTAACCACGTTCGTTGTAATGCAGAGCCAGTTTATCGACGGGAATGCGTTGTGGCAATAGGTGATAGGTAGTGAACTGGTTGAGCAGATTGTTCTCTTCCGTATAGTTGTCGTCGTTGATGGCATCGGGATAGTAGCCCTTGTTCTCCACCCAATTCGCAATATCGCTCAAGGTAATGTCCTCGCGGTCTTTGCTCAGTTCTGCTTCCCAGAAGTCGTCGGTCTCTGCAAAGAGAGTATAGCCGTACTTTCGATGTTCGGGAGCTGGTATTTCCCAGCCGCGCAGTTGCCACTTGAAACTTGGGAAGGCGCCGGTCTTGTACAACTGTTCGTAGCGTTCATCCTTCACCTGAGAGAGCGAATCGACCAATCCGCAAGCCTCCACGAGCTTGGCCATGATGCTCAGATTACTCTCGGGATCGAGGGTGAACTTATGGAGCGTGCTGCCCAGCGTCTCGTTGCTTGGGTTGATGACATAGCCCACCTCATGGATGAAGCCGTTGATGGCTTCGATGTCCCTGTTCTTCTTCGAGACGGGACAGATGCCGTCGATGCTGCAACTGTCGAGGTCTTTCTTGTCGTAGGTGACGCTGATTTTGCGGTCGGCCATCGTATTGATGTCGAACTCCTCGTTTGTCTTGGGGAACTCAGGCGTGATGTATGTCTTCTCTTGTTTCGTGCCGTCCAGGATGCTGTTGAGCACAAGCACAGCTCGGATGCTATCCAAAGTTCTCTCATCCGGGAAGGAATTCCAGTCAGCTTCGGGGATAATGCCTTTGATGACGAGCGAATCGAGATACTTCTGAATGGCATCGTTCGTCGGAGCGAAACAAGTGTAATAACCATAAGCCGTCATGAGCTGATAGACACTCGTCTCGCTGACGTCGCTTACCTTCTGCTCCTTTAGCAGACGCACATATTCGCTAAACTGTTCATGGTCTTCCAAGTAGCTGGCGATAGTACGTTCTCTGAACACATATCTGGCAGAGGTGTCAACGTCTTCTGTGCAGCCCACGAATATTGCGACTGCAAGCACAATAAAGCAGATCCATTTATGAAGCTTCATAATCTCTAAATCTTTTCACCAACTGACTTCTGTTGTCAACGCCCCAATATACTGGGACTTTGTACGCCTGATAAGACTCGAACTTACACGCCTCTCGGCACCAGATCCTAAGTCTGGCGTGTCTACCAATTCCACCACAAGCGCATAATACCGCTACAAAGTTACACTTTTTTGGCCAAACCACAAAGAAAAGAGCAATTTATTTGTTAAAAGTAGTTAACTTCGCATAACATTTAGCCTTTTCTGACGTTATTAGGGTGTATGGAGCACACAGAGTTGACTTCGTCGAGCATAAGCTTCGAACGTTTGGCACACATTCTGCGCTCAAGGGCGAAGCAGATCGGGCTGAGTTTCTTCAAGGAGGAAGAAGCCGCCGAAGACATTGCGCAGGAGACCATCATAAGCCTTTGGAAGGCTTGGGGCACTTTGTCCTCGCCTTTGGAGGCTGAGAGGCTGGCCATCAGAATTGCCAAACACGAGTGCGTCAACGTGTGGCGGAGGGAGCAGCGGCGACCTCATTCACCACTCACCACCAGTCACGAAGTCACACTTCCCGCTTCAGATGAAGACCAGACGCTCGAGGAAAGCGAACTCAAAGCTGCCCTACACAATGCCACACAAACGCTCCGACGCTCCGAGCAACGGCTCTGGCGGATGTTTGCAGAAGCACAGATGGACACACGCGAGATAGCGATTGCGACAGGCATCAACGCCAGAACGGTCAGCGCGATGTTGAGTCACGCACGCGGACATATATATAATGTACTAAAAGAAGGAGGATACATTGATGGATAAAAAACTACTCATAGACAGTTATCTCGAGGGGAAACACCCGATTGAGCAGGAGAAGTGGGAGCTGCCAACTGAAAGCGAACTCGACCGCGACGAGGCACTCTTCGACGCTTTGCTGGCCGAAAAGAGGAATGGCCCTCGCTTCACGAGGTCGATGGGAAGGGCTCTTCTGGCAATTGCCGCAGTCTTGATCGCAGTTGTAGCGCTCTTCACCTGGTGGAACTTCAAGCCTCAGCAACCCACGCAACTCGCTGAAAAGACGGAGAAGCCTGTCGGGCAGAAAGACACGCCTAAGGTCATCGAAAAAGATAACGTGGATAAATCGCAAACTAAGCACGTTAAGTTGGCCAACTTAACACGTGAAGTTAACGAAGTTAACATGCCACGTTCGAAGACGACCCGGGTGAAGCCTGCCGAAGAGCCTCAGCACCAGACCGAAGCCGTCGTGCTTGCCTCTGCCGCAGACAGCCTCTACTACTACCTCACGCAACTCGAGAACCAGATGGGCGACTGCCGAGACAGCACCTGCCTGGCTGAGCTGACGGGCCTCATGCGAGCCGACGAACGCATCAAGGACTTGGTGAACAAGATCATCCACAAGCAAGTGGAGACTGCCTACAAAGAGGAATACCTCGTAGATACCACGACACGTTATATCCCATTATGAATTAAAAACGGAAGTTAAAAAGGAAGTAATAGGAAGAAGTTAAAGTGGAAGTTAAGCACTTCGTGCTGGACGTCACCATATTCTGCTGCCCAAACTATCGTCCTCTTTAACTTCCATGAGCGAAGCGAATTAACTTCATTCCATAACTCCCCATTTAACTCCATAAAACAAAAAACTATGAAAAGACTCACACAACTCAGCATCCTGCTCCTCGGCCTGCTTCTGACGGCTTTGCCGCTCCAGGCGCAGAAGAACGAGCACGCAATTGCTATGCAAAAGGCTTCACAACGTTTCCTCGAGGACAAGCAAGTGAAAATCCTCGATCATCCTTGGGAACAAGCCGATAGCGCAAGAACGGAGATGTTCGCTTGCCGTGGGGAAGAACCCATCAAACACTTCCTGCAAAGCTACATGGAACATCTCGACAAAGCTTCCCTGCACTACTGCTACTCCTTGCCCTATAAGATGCAAACCATGAAGGCGCTTCATATCGTCGAAGGCCAAAAGGTGAATGGGACGGATGTATGGTTTCCGCTATACGACGAATGCAATACATATATGATTGTTTTCCCTGATGAAGACGGACTCGTATATGGCTTCATTCTGTCTTGGAGCGACTCGGAAGATGGGACGAAGCAGGGCTACTTCACCCAGTTCCTGGGTTACAACCCCGAATTTGTCACGCTCGTGGATGAAGTTGACCGCGTCACGATGGACAGCGTACGCACGGCCATCAAGGTGGGCGAAACGGTGAAGAACAATCCGAAGCAGGAAATCGACACGACTTATATTGATGGCAAGTGGGCCGTCAGCGCGAAGTATCATCGGGATGTCCTGCGGGCGATGGACCACGTCAGCGACTACTACGACGATTTCCCCAGCCTGAGCAACAAGATTAATGAGCTTGTGAGACTCAGCAAGAAAGCCAGCGAAACGGAACTTGCCTCGATTGGTTTCGCCCTGAAACGCGAGGCCTCGCGCTACGAACGACTCCTCACGCCCGAAGAATACGCGTTGATTTGGAAGGGACTCTACGCTATGGAGACCAAGGCAAAAGGCTGCGACCCGCAGATACAAGACTATTTCAAGGCTTCGGAAAGCATCCTCAAGGACAAGGTCAACGAGTCTGTCCGGCTGGAATACCACGACACGAAGCGCCATCAGTTCCTTCGCGACATCGGTTTCACCGTGACGAAGAACGACGGCGGACGTTGGTACTATGCCGTCTCGGGCAAGCACTACACGGGCAATCCCGAGTTGGAATACCTCGATGCCTGTGCCGACGAGGACGGCGTACTGAGATACACGGCCGAACACAAAGAGACTAACCTCAAGCCGGGCATCTACAGACTGACTGCCGCAGGGCGTACCTCCTTTAGCGGCAACACGGGAGCCTTCATCTTTGCAAAGGCCGAAGACCTGTTCTTGAAAAAGATTCCCGCCTGCGATGACCGCGGAGGCGACATCTGGAGGGACGCTGCGATACGCGTCAAGGAAGCCGACGAAAAGGGACAACAAATATCGCCGGGCGACGTCCGCATCGCTTTGGCAAACGGCGGCATGGGTTACGGCTGGAGCAAAATCGTGATAGACGGCATCATTGTCCGCGACGGCAAAGTCACTTATGGCGTTTCCTGCGACAAAGACTTCACAGGCCATCAATTCACGGGGCGTTGGCTCTCGGCCGTCGATTTCGTCCTCGAAAGGACAGGCGACCTGCCTGCAAATGAACAATAGAACATGTTAGTTTGGTTTCAAAAGTTAATAAATGGCGCCTTCCTGCTGTTGCATCGCGAGATGCGGCAGCAGATTCTGTTCGACATGGCAAGCCTTGTCCTTCGCTCCCACATGAAGGAGCAATTGCTCTTACATGAAGGAGCAATCACTCCTACATGTAGGAGCAACAAACACAACTGCATATATCCGACAACAAGACTAATGAAATAAGACGATGAAAAAGGTAATCTCAATCATGATAGCAGCACTCATGAGTGCGGCATCCATGGCTCAAGTAAAGGTGAGCCACACCTCAGTAAACCCCAGAATGAGCGAACTCTTCGAAGAGCTCACGAAGCTCGGCAGAGCGCCAATGGTCACAAAGCGAGGCGGCATGGAGCAGTGGGGCAACCCCACGCAACTGGAATATACCGTTCGGCCTTGGTTCAGGCCCGATTTGTGGTATTCCAGACAGCGAAAGGAAGAGCCGCGTGTCCTGGACAGCCTGCTTCGGGCAGAGAAGACGAGCTTCGAGAAGCAGGTGAAAGCCATCCGGCGAACCCTCGACAAACTGGCGAAAGAGGCTCAGGACAAGTCGCTCTACGATAACCATAAAAGCGGAAAGGACACCATCTACTACGCCCTGAACCTCTGCCACGACACCACAAGGGTCTATAAGCTGCAGGAGGACAACCACACTTACTACAATTCCGACGAGTTCCTCGACTTCGTCCTCGAATCAGCCAAGCAGGAAGGTACCTTCGAGGGACACCTCAGCTATACCGTCTCTTTGCCTCGTAAAGAATACTCCACCACATCCGATGTCTATTCTTGGAAAAGGATGAAAGCCGACATCGCCCGTCTCTTCGATGAGCACGGCATCAGCCATCGCAATGCACTCTGGCAGCACGACATGGTTTATTCCGACTCAATATGGGACAATGGCTGGAGCGAATGGATAGGCTTGGGAACCTATGGAGATTGGGCACACGGAAAGGCAGGCTTGACGGAAGCATCAATCTATTCCTTGCCAGAAGAACAAGAGCCGCTCGCCCAGCAGTTGCTTGCTGCCATCGACAGCATAGCGTTGAAGTTCACCAACTACCAGCAGGACTGTTTTTATCAGTATAACTACGGTGTCACGTTTGGTGGGTTCACCCCTGACATACTGAAATGCTATGCCTCCCACATCCCTGAAACATACTCCATACAGGCCCAACCTGCCGAACACGGCTTCCACTTCCTCATTCTTGAGACAAGAGGTTCAGAATGGGTCCCCCTCGAGTTCCTCAAACTCAAGTCCTTCGTCAATGGCAAGAAGACTTACTTCGAAGGCATGGCACCCAAGAAATAGCATCTTTAAGAATCTATAACGCCATTTCTGGGAACATTTTGTCGCCTTCCTTATTCCGGATACTGTATCCTGGTGTGATAGACGGTGCGGAGGCGGGTGCTGAGCACTTCTTTGGCTTCGGCTATCTCGCGGAAAGTGATGGCGCATTCGTCGAAACTGCCGTCGGCCACTTGCGCTCCGACAATCTTCTCGACCATTGCATTGATGCTCTCCTCTGTGTATTCTGTCAGACTTCTGGAAGCAGCTTCTACGGCATCGGTCATCATCAGGATGGCTTGTTCCAAGGTCTGAGGCTTGGGGCCTGGGTAGCGGAAGCCATCCTCCCAACCTTTGGATTCTCCCAGAACTTCCCTTAATGGAAGGGAGCCACCGCTTGTATTCTCTCCGTTTATGGGAGAGTTAGAGAGAGTCTGTTCCCTGGCCTTGACATAGAAGTACCTGGTAAGGCTCTTGCCATGGTGCGTTGCGATGAAATCCTTGACAACGCTTGGCAACTTGTACTTGTCGGCAAGACGCAAGCCGCTTTCCACATGACGGATGATGATTTGCGCGCTACGCTCGTAGGGAAGGTTGTCGTGGGGATTCACACCATTCTGGTTCTCCGTAAAGAAGACGGCATTCTCAAGCTTACCGATGTCGTGATACAGGGCACCTGTACGGACGAGTTGAGCCCTCGCCCCCAGTTTGTTGGCTATTTCTGCCGCGAGGTTTGCCACCTGCATGCTATGATTGAAGGTGCCATTGGCTTCCTCGGAAAGACGACGCAGCAAGGGGTTGTTGACATTCTGCAGCTCGACGAGCGTCACAATACTTGTGAAGCCGAAAATACGCTCAATGGGAATGAGCAGCAGATAGGCAAGCATGGAAAGTATGCCAGCCACCATGATGAAGATATATGGCCAACGACTCAACTCCTGGCTTCCATCGGCAGCTCCCCTGACAAACTCCATGCAGAGGTATGTCAGCAGGGTGGAAAGGGTGACAAGTACTGCTGCGCGAAAAAGTTCGGAACGCTGAGAGAGTTCGCGTAGCGAATAGATGGCCACCAGTCCGGCCACAATTTGCGTGACAATGAAAGTGAATGGTCCCGTGAGCACAACGGCAGAAGCCAGTACGGCTATGACGTGCGTGACAAATGCCGTACGCGAGTCAAGGAAGATGCGAAGCATGATAGGCAGGACACAATAAGGTACAATATAAACACTACCCCACATATGCGACACAATGATGTATGTAATAATGGGGAAGATGAGCGTCAGCGTCATCACAAGCAATACGGTACGAAGGCTGTCAAGATAGTCGCTGCGGAACTGCTGGAAGTACATGAGGAGCAAAACAACCAGAATGGATGCATAGAGGATGCGCCCCCCGAAGCGGAACAGCCTTTCCGTTGCCGTCAGTCTATGCTCTTTCTGGTGCTGTTCCCAAGATTGCAGGATGCCCACCACTTCATCATCTACAATCTGTCCGCGGTCCACGACTTTCTGTCCCTGCAATACGACACCCTTAGTCCGAACCAGCCGGCCGTCCACTTCTTGCCTTTGCTGAGCACTTTTCTCTGCATCGTAAGTAAGGTTGGGCGTTATGTATTTCATAAGATCGAGCCCGTGGAGCAGGTTATGATTATAGCGGACGCTATCCTCTTCTGCCAGAAGATATTCGTATGCCGACTTTTCGGTAAAGAGTCTGGAGAAGGGTTTAACATTGGATTCGTTTCCATAATATACACATGCCCCGTTGGGGCTGTCGCTTTCGAAGCGTATGACATCTTCTCCCGAAAGGATGCCTATCGCATATATATGGTGGAGCTTTTCGTTGAGATGGGTCAGAAAGTAATAAGGTATTCCTGGTGTCGTATTATTGAAGTCCATTTGAAGCGCTTCAAGTTTCTGCTCCAGAACATCCACATCCTGATGGAAATAAGGCTCATAGAACTGCCTGAGACTGTCCTGCTCACGCAGAATCTGCTCTGGCGACTTAAGGATAGGGAAACTGTCTTGTGCTATGAAAGCCTCTTCCTCCCATGGCTCGCCCTTCTGATAATGGAAGGTGCTAATCGTTCCATGGGGCATAAAGGCAACCAGTATGGCTATCGCCACAAGGGAGAACAGTACGCGATAGAGGTAAGCCTTGAAGCTCAGATTGTGTTTATGATTGTATCGGCTCATTGACTAATCCAATTAAGAATTAAGAGTTAAGAGTTAAGAATTGCAGCGATGCAATTTATTGATTTGTTTGCAAAGATAAGAAATAATTCTTAATTCTTCTTTCTTAATTCTTATTTTCTTTGTACTTTTGCACGGATTATTCAATTATGAATTGTGAATTATGAATTGTGAATTGAAAAAAGTGCGTGTTCGTTTCGCTCCAAGCCCTACCGGACCGCTTCATATCGGCGGTGTACGTACCGCGCTCTACAACTACCTCTTTGCCCGTCAGCATGGCGGCGACCTCATCTTCCGCATTGAAGACACCGACTCGGGCCGCTTCGTGCCTGGAGCAGAGGAATACATCATCGAGTCGTTCAAATGGCTCGGCATACGCTTTGACGAAGGCGTGAGCTTCGGAGGCAATCATGGGCCGTATCGCCAAAGCGAACGTCGCGATATATATAAGAAGTATGTTCAGCAGCTTCTCGACAACGGGAAGGCATACATCGCCTTTGATACGCCCGAGGAACTCGATGCAAAACGCGCTGAGATAGAGAACTTCCAGTACGATGCAAGCACACGAATGCAGATGCGCAACTCGCTGACTCTCCCCAAAGAAGAGGTCGACAAACTCATCGCGGAAGGCAAGCAGTATGTGGTTCGCTTCCTGATTGAGCCGGGCCGCGACGTCATCGTGGACGACATCATTCGTGGCGAGGTTCGCATCAACAGCAGCATCCTCGACGACAAGGTGCTCTACAAGAGTGCCGACGAGCTTCCCACCTACCACCTCGCCAACATTGTGGACGACCACTTGATGGAGGTGACGCACGTCATCCGCGGCGAGGAGTGGTTGCCAAGCGCGCCCCTTCATGTCCTTCTTTACGAGGCTTTCGGCTGGGCAGACACAATGCCACGCTTCGCACACCTGCCGCTCTTGCTCAAGCCTGTCGGCAACGGCAAGCTCAGCAAACGCGACGGCGACAAACTCGGCTTCCCTGTCTTCCCGCTGGAATGGCACGACCCGAAGAGCGGAGAAGTAAGCAGCGGATATCGCGAAAAAGGTTATCTGCCCGAAGCGGTCGTCAACTTCCTCGCTCTGCTTGGCTGGAACCCGGGGAACGACCAGGAGGTGATGAGCCTCGACGAGATGGTCCGCCTCTTCGACCTCAGCAAGTGCTCGAAGAACGGCGCAAAGTTCGACTACATCAAAGCAGCTTGGTTCAACCACCAATACCTCCTGAAGCAGCCCGACGAAGCATGGGTGCCCAGTTTCGACAAGGTGCTCCGCGAGCAAGGCATCGTTTCGACTCCAGAAAAGGAAGCCGAAGTGGTCCGTATGATGAAGTTGAAAGTCATCGAATATACCGACGGACAGGGACAGAAGCACAAGCGCAACATCAGCTTTGTCAGCGACCTCTGGCCTTTGACGCGCTTCTTCTTCGTCGCTCCGACTGGTTTCAATACTGAAGACAAGTTCGTGCGTAAGAACTGGAAGGAAGAGACTGGAGCCGAGATGCAACAGCTTGCCGACATTCTCGCCACGGTTGAGGACTTCACAGTCGAAGGCATGAAACCCGTCGTCGATGCTTGGGCAGAGCAGACCGGCATCAAGCCCTGGAACGCTTGGCGTATCTGCCTCGTTGGCGAAGGTCAAGGCCCCGACATGTACGAACTAGCTGCTTTCCTGGGCAAGGACGAGACCCTTCGCCGCATGAAATTCGCCATCGATTCACTCGGCTAAAACCCAAGAAACGAGCAAGGACTTATTGTGGCCTTCAGCGAATGAAGTGCATCGGCTCCCACGGCTCACGCTCTGGATAATCGGGGTTGCCGCCTGCGTGGATCTTCTTTAGCAGCCAAGCCATATTGTTTGCCAAAGTTCGCATGGTCTGCATACCTTCTGTGTCAAAGGCTGCTTGACCCTCCTCACGGCCATAAACGATATTCCAGTATTGAGAAGTAACCACCGGCATGTTCATCATCTGGAAGGGCATGTTCATGGTTTCAAACGCTGCAGTTGCTCCGCCCCTGCGGCACACACAAACTGCTGCCGCAGGCTTGTTTCGCACCTTCTCACCCGCAGAGAAGAACATACGCTGGACAAGCGACAGAACACTACCGTTGGGTTGTCCATAATAGACGGGGGAACCTATGATGATGGCATCCACATGGTCAAGTCTCTCCGAGATGCGATTGCAGATATCATCATCAAAGACACAGCGTCCCAGCTGCTTTGCCAAGCATTGGCCGCAAGCAATACAGCCGCGTACAGGTTTTACGCCAATCTGCACGATCTCCGTCTCGATGCCATTCCGCTCGAGTGTCTTTGCCGCCTCGCTCAGCGCAATAAATGTGTTGCCATTCTTGCGAGGACTTCCGTTTATCAGTAAAACTTTCATATCTTACATTACATTAACCAATACTAATACTTCCAGAAGTCATATTTCTTGCGCAACTCTTCCTGACTCTCTGGTGGCAACGATTTGAAATAGCCACGCCAACTGGGGCAGAAATTGATTTGCCAACGCCAGAAGCGGCCGATTAACGACTTGGGATTCTTTTCATACGCAGCACGGAGCTTGCAATTCTCACACGGATACTTCATAATATATAAGGTATAAAAAGGTTTTACTCGCTATAATTGTGGTCAACAATGATAACAACCTGCTTGTCGGGCACCAAAGGCTGGAGTTCGGCGGTAAGCTGGCCGACAAATGCAGCCTCATCATGGACGGAAATGTCGGGAACGACATCAACGGAGAGCATATTGTCCTTCTCGGAATAGTAGAAGCCATGCACCTGGACGATTTCCGGATGGGCGGCAAGCATCTGCATCACCTTTGTCTGCAGTTCTGCACGACGATTCTCACCTGTTGCAATGGCATACACACCAACGGTCATGGCAATATTGTGGCGCTCTATCATCTGCATCGTGATTTTGCGCGTCAAACCATGTATTTCGTGGGCCGACATCGTATCATAGACGTTGATATGCAGGGAACCAATCTGAATGTCGGGGCCATAGTTGTGAAGGATGAGGTCGTAAACACCATGGACGCCCTCAAACTCAGACACCTCCCTCTTAATCTGGTTGGTGAGTTCGGCAGAAATGCTCGTGCCAAGCAACTCGTTGATGGGCGAAGCAAGCATCTCTATGCCAGCCTTGATGATAACGATGGATATCAGCGCACCGAGAATACCGTCAAGCGAAAAGCCCCACAGCAGCATAACACCTGCTGAGACAAGCGTTGCCAAGGTGATGATGGCATCGAACAAAGCATCGGAACCTGAGGCTATTAGGGCATCGCTCTTCAACTGCTCGCCTTTGCGCTTGACATATTGTCCGAGGATAAGCTTGACCGCGATTGCCACCACGATGACTATGAGCGTCAATGTCGTGTAGGTAGGTTCTGTGGGGGTGAAAATCTTCTTAACTGACTCGATGAGCGAAGTGATGCCAGCCGACAGCACTATGACTGCGATGATGATGGCGCTGAAGTACTCCACCCTGCCGAAACCAAAGGGATGTTTGCGGTCGGCAGGACGCTGCGAGAGTTTTGTGCCGACGATGGTAATGACGCTCGAAAGGGCATCGCTCAGGTTGTTGACGGCATCCATCACGATGGCGACCGAACTGGCCAGAAGCCCCACTGCCGCCTTGAAACCCGCCAGCAGGACATTGGCCGCGATGCCTATCCAACTGGTGCGTATGATTTCCTTACTCCTATCCATACTTTTCTATAGTTGTTCCTCTATTGGCTGTTCTAATTGAGTTGGCTCCGTTGTCGGCTCGAACCGGCCAACGACCTTGCCTTTGCGGTCAATCAGGAACTTTGTGAAGTTCCATTTGATGTCGGGTTTCGATGCGTAATCTGGATCTGCTTTGGAGAACATCTCGTCCAGCAACTTAGAGAGCGGATGCTCGGGTGCGAAGCCGGCAAAGCCAGCCTGGCTCGTCAACCATTTGTAGATAGGATGAGCATTCTCGCCGTTCACCTCAATCTTCGACATCAGGGGGAATGTGACACCATGGTTCTTGCGGCAGAACTCCTCGATTTGCTCGTTAGTACCTGGCTCCTGATGCCCGAACTGGTCACAAGGGAAGCCGATGATGACCAGCCCGCGCTCCTTGTACTTCTGATAGAGGTCCTCCAGCCCATCGTATTGAGAGGTGAAGCCACACTTCGAGGCTGTGTTGACGATGAGAAGCACCTTGCCTTTGTAGTCGGCAAAGCTCACCTCCTGGCCCTTGTTCGACAGGGCGCTGAATTGATAGATGGTGTTCACAGAGTTTGTCTTACAAGATAGCAGGCAAAAAGTGGCCGCCATGATTAAAAGAATAGAGTTGTGTCGCATTCTGATGAGTGGTTTTGGTCGTTATGCGTTGCAAAGTTAGGGAAAAGAATCAATTTATTCACATATTTCCATCATTCTTATTGCCTTCTTGACAGTTTTTACTATCTTTGCAAAGAAATAGATACATATTTATGAGAAAAAGCAATTATGACAAGCAGCCCTCAACACATATCGAGGGTAAGGTAATAAAAGGTTGGACTAGCATCGTCAAAACACTTTCCGAGACTTGGGCAGACGAACCCGTATGGGTCATTGACCTCTATCCAGGCACATATGAAGAAGACTTCATTGCTGCTTTTGCCAAGACTGGCAGAAAGATTATCAATACCCGTGACCTGATGCGGCCGGAAGAGGGAATCCGTCAACTGACAGAGCGTTTCATGACAGATGATGTGCTATTCGGATACATGTCGAATGTGAGGTTAGAAGAGTACTTCAGCCCCCTCCCCGCTCCCACTTTGGGGGAGTGCTCTGGAGGCATCGCCATCATCGGCACAGGAGCAGCCTTCGTCGCACAAAAGCACTCCCCAAAAGGGGGAGCGGGGAGAGGGCTTCCAATAGTTTACGCCGACATGGCCCGTTGGGAGATTCAGCAGCGCTTCCGCCGTCACGAAGTGAAGGCGCTCGGCATCGACAACCACGAGGACAGTCCTTCGGTACAATATAAAAGAGGTTACTTCAACGATTGGAACATCATCGACCGCTACAAGGACGAGCTGATGCAGAGCGGACGCATTCAGTTCTGGATTGACTCGAACCATCGCGACGAGCCGAAGATGATTACCGACGCACAGATGCGGCAAGGACTGGAGCGAACGGCTCACAAACCTTTCCGCGTCGTCCCCTTCTTCGATCCGGCTCCCTGGGGCGGCCAATGGATGAAGGAGGTGTGCGACCTGCCTCGCGAAGAGGTGAACTACGGCTGGTGCTTCGACTGCGTGCCCGAAGAGAACAGTCTCTACCTGGAGGCTGATGGCGTGCTCTTTGAACTGCCTTCGCAAGATGTTGTACTGGCTCACACTCGCGAGCTGCTCGGCCAGCAGGTGTGGCATCGCTTCGGCAAGAGTTTCCCCATCCGTTTCGACTTCCTCGACACGATGGGTGGCGGCAACCTCAGCCTGCAAGTGCACCCCACCAACGAGTTCGCCCAGCGCGAGTTCGGACTGCCCTACACACAAGACGAGAGCTACTATCTGCTCGATGCAGCCGACAATGCCGTGGTCTATCTCGGACTGAAGGAAGGCGTTGACAAGGCGAAGATGATTGAGGACCTGCGAGCAGCACAGCGAGGCGAGATACTCTTTGACGCAGAAAAGTATGTCAACAAGTTGCCTGCCAAGAAGCACGACCACTACCTCATCCCTGCTGGCACCATTCATTGCTCTGGGCACGACAGCATGGTACTCGAAATCAGCTCAACCCCAAGCATCTTCACCTTTAAGCTATGGGACTGGGCTCGACTTGGGCTGGACGGCAAGCCACGTCCCATCAATGTAGAACGCGGCAAGTATGTCATCCAATGGGACCGCACCACGCCATTCGTCAAGCGAGAGATTGCCAACCACTTCGAAGTGCTTCATAAGGAAGAAGGTATCAAAGAGGAGCGGACAGGACTGCATCCAAACGAGTTCATCGAGACGCGAAGGCACACCTTCACGCGTCCTGTGGAGCACAACACGAATGGTGGCGTGAATGTCCTTAACCTTGTTGACGGCGAGGCAGCCCTCATTGAGAGCCCGGAAGGAAAGTTCGAGCCTTTCGAGGTACACTATGCCGAGACATTCATCATTCCAGCCTGCATCGGTCGCTATACCATCAAACCCTTGCAGGGGGAGTGTATGACGATTAAAGCTTCTGTAAGGACTTCAGACTAACCAAATCTACTATAGTAATCACAACAACAAACACAACTATTATGAGTAAAAACAAAAGAATCGTGCTGACCCTCGATGCAGGAGGCACGAACTTCGTGTTCTCAGCAATCTGTGACAATGAGGAGATTGTAGAGCCAGTTCGACTGAAAGCTGTTACGACTGACACTGAAGGCTGTCTGGCTACACTGGTGCAAGGATTCACTACCGTCAAGGAGAAACTCGGTGCAGAACCTGTTGCCATCAGCTTTGCTTTCCCTGGTCCTGCCGACTATGCCAGAGGTGTGATTGGAGACTTGCCCAACTTCCCTTCTTTCCGTGGGGGGGTGGCACTCGGTCCGTATTTGGAGAGCGTCTTCAAGATTCCTGTGTTTGTAAACAACGATGGGAACCTGTTTGCTTACGGCGAGGCGCTGGCAGGCGCTCTGCCGCGCGTCAACAAGGCCCTTGAGGAGAGTGGCTGCCCGCGTCGCTACAAGAACCTTATAGGCATTACCCTCGGCACAGGATTCGGCTGCGGTGTGGTAATCAACAAGGTATTGCTGACTGGCGACAACGGATG
>Ga0247610_10004531_pt1 | contig 14872 bp, 17 predicted proteins | sample 174DNAGHGhighgp2_FD_193483 | JGI IMG/M metagenome (GOLD analysis project Ga0247610, IMG submission 193483) | Sheep rumen microbial communities from Palmerston North, Manawatu-Wanganui, New Zealand - 1742 DNA GHGhigh gp2 | ecosystem: Host-associated > Mammals > Digestive system > Stomach > Rumen... | reverse complement strand
TTCTTAATATAATGTAAGTATGATTAATCTCATGAAAGGTGTAGTTAGTACATAAATGAATGGTTTACAGTAACTTAATAACATTAATCTGCCGACAGCCAATATCATCTGAAATGGCGTTATTTCATATCTTCGGTCACGGCTCTGGGTACCAAGCAAAACGCAAGGCGTTGTATCTCAATTAGATACAACGCCTTTTTTGTTTTTCTACTAAAACATTTTCTTTTTCACGCGCTTGCATTCCAACAAGTCTGAAACAAATGCTCTCCATAAACGGATTGTTTCTTTTTGCGCCATTATTATTGCACAATCAAGTTATTTGAAATTTTCGGGTAAAAAATCACTACTAAAATGGGTATTGTAATTAAATATTGTGTATATTTGCAGTTGTTCTTTGGCAGAAGTCCGCACATAATGGTGGAGGATGCTAAGGCAGGGAACAGAAGACATAAAAAAGGCGTTTACTTGAACTTAATAACAATCAAAAAGTTAAGACTCCCGCGCTTCTTTTTTATGCCCATGATAAAACCATTAAACAAACCCCGCCATACATGGGAGCCAGTGGCAATAATTAGTAAAATGCGATGTTAGAAAAGACTAAAAAGGAGCTCAAAGAGCAAAAGAAAAAGTCCTTACCACCAACTTCTTTTGGCCCCCCTCCAAATCTCGCTGAAGAAGCAAAAAATGCAATTAAGGTGGCTAAGGCTCTGAAAGAGGACATCCAGGATGTGTTAAAAGAAGTCATAGACGAAGCCAAGAAATAAAGCGACAGTGAACGATGAAATTGAAATAATTGAGAGGGCTAAAAAGATCTTAACCTGCCATGACGATGTGAAAAGTCGTTACGCAGCAAATATCAAGATTCTTGATGAGCGCTTAATTGCAGCAAAACATAACTTGTACAGACTTGGCGTGATTGGCATAACCAGTTGCGGTAAGTCTACTATGATTAATGCCCTACTTGGAGAAGCTTTACTTCCAATGAAGGCTAAACCAACCTCAAATCAACTTGTCAGCTGCCGAAAAGGTAGTGAGAGAAAAGCCATAGTGTTTTTTGAAGACGACCACGAAGAGGTTCTCAATGACAAACAACTTACAGCCAAAGTGATTGGAGGTTACACCGATGAAGCCGAAAATCCCCACAACAAAAAGGGAGTTCGACAAATAGACATCATTTCTCCAAACTTTCCTTTTGATGAAAGGATTGTGCTTGTTGACAGTCCAGGATTAGATGCATTTGGACTAGAGAATCACGATAAATTGACAATGAGCAGCCTGTTGCCCACTGTTGATTTGTGTGTATTCATGACCACTTTCAAACCTCAATCGGATGATAGAAATCGTTCGGTGCTCAATGCAATGGCTCAACACGAGAAACCTGTCATCGTTATCCAAAACATGATTGACGCTCTCCTGCCAAGCCCAGACGGGAAATTGAATGTAGAAGATGTTGCACTACAGCATCATCATCGGCTTGAACGAATCATTGAACACTCAAATATTATTGACAAATCCCAAGTTCAAATAGTACAGTACTCTGCCACATGGGCATTGAATGCTAGAATAGGAAATGATTTTAGTTCTATAGAAGCAAAACGCTCAAATCATCAATATCTTGTTAATACAATAAACAACACATTCAATGCCATCAAACCTGAAATTGACAATTACAGGTTGCGAATTGTTAAACGTCAAATTGATGAGATTATTGAAACAGCTCAAAAAGACGTTGTTGGAACAACAGTAATTGAGCCATTCAAATACGATGACACACAAGTAAGTTTTGAAAGACTATTGAGGTCTGGTCAAGCCCAAATGAGTGAGGCTATTGATTATTTGGAATCTGAAAGGGATGAATTTGAAGACGAGGATGTGATAACTCAAAATGATCTTGATTTAGTTACAAAAGGATGCGAAGAAGTCTGCAAAGAATTAAATGACATCCATACAAGAATGATGTCAATAATTAAAGACCTTTGCAAGAGCTTGAATATAGATGAAAGGAATCTCTTCGCTTTTGAACCAATCAGTTACAAAAGGCCATATTTAACTGTTTCAACAACACAAAAGTCTTACTCAAGAACGGTTAAAAAGAAAGGTTTCTGGAATAGTGTAAAACGTTTTTGGGGAAACAGATTTGATAAAGATTGGGGAACAGAAGTGGTGACAGATTATTTTGAAGTTCCTGATCACGAGGCCAGCAGACAAAAGGGGCTCGATCAATATAATACCACTATTAAGTTATGCAGAACAAACTACAATAGATGGGACAGAAGCTATTCAAAGATTGCAGATGAATTGAATAATCAAATCAAGCTGTTGCGTGAAGAATATGAAGCACGAAAACAAGATGCATTAACTGCAAATCGATATAGAGAAATAGCGACAGAACTGACCAAACTCAGTGACAGCATACAATTGAAGGAGGTCCCCAATGTTGCATCTGTCAATCAAGATTCACAGGGGTTTTCTATCAAATACAATACTATTGAGATTTCTCCTGAGGTTTATGGAACTTACAAGTTAGCTCTCCATATCAAGCAGAGCTTGCACCGTAAGATAGGTCAATTCATTTTTCAGCCATCCAATCGAGATACTGTCATCTGGGGCCAAGACAAGAGTAGCGAAACTCATTTCATTAAGCAGTCATTTGGGCTGACAATCTCGGACAAGGACATTAAGGATGGTATCAATCGATGGAAATCATATAATATGACACTTTTCCATCAATTGACCGATATGATGGTTAACGGTAACTCCAATGTTGTCATTCTGGTTAATTCGACCCAAATTGGTGAAAGATACTCACGAGAGGCGATTTCGAACATTACAAAAAGAATTCCAAGAAATTGTCGTGTCTTCCTCGTTGTACAGAATTTCCAAGAGAGCATCAATGGAAATAACGTAGAAGAAACCATTGAGAATATGATAGTTCTTGGAAAAGAATTTAATCTTCCATTGCTTCCAACTATCATGTTTGCACATAGCAATCCTATTTTCAATTTGGTAGCAATTCAATCACAACAAAATGGTTTCAGAACCCACAAAGAAGAGGTTGAATTTACGAGTGATCTTAGTGAAAAATCCAAACATCTAAAACATCTAAGTAGAAATCACTCGAATACAATACAATCAATAATTAGGCATCTTAACAAATTCAAATAATAAGTATTATGGATACAAAGAAATCAATCATGGTGGAAGTAGATGAATCCACCCAAGAGATTATGAATGATATTCAAGAGTCATTTGAGGACTGTCTCACCGAGGGATTCTCTACAATGAAAGACGGTTTCACCGATGATATCATCAAAAAGCTAATGGGCCTTGATGTGTTCAAGATGACTCCTGAACAATTAAGGAAATTAAAGGAGGACACTCAGCATCTGATAAACTCAGTGTCACCCATCGAATCAGGCATCAAGGCCCAGCAGTCGGCCATTGCCACCACCCAAACGGCGATCAACGAAATTGGCACTAAAATCAATGACGCAAAATGGGCCGACATCCGCAGTCAGATTGATGCGCTGAAGGCCGCCTCGGACAGCCAAAACGAACAGATTACAACCATCCTGACCGAAATAGAGAAAATTCAGGAGACATTGGGCATTATCGTCCATCTTGTGACTCCGTTCTGGAAAAGATGGAGAAAAAGTGATAAAAATGAAAATGACAAGTAATTATGAAAGAGATTATAGATAAAGTTTTAGAGGAGAAACTTAACAAGTATTCTCCTGCAGAGGTCTCTCTTGGGACCAATCTCAAACAAGCGATAGAGAATGCCAGCAAGGCCGAAATGATCATTCCGGTTGTTGGCACTCAGGGTATGGGAAAAAGCACCCTGATCAATGCTATCCTTCAGGAGAATATTCTTCCCGAAGGTGCTGACGAAACAACATGCGTTCCTGTAGAGGTGCATTATGGCGAGAAACATTTTGCCGAAGTCCATTTCAAGGATGATAAAGCAATGCAGATTGTTCACACACGCCAAGAACTGGATAGCTATGTGGACAATAATTCCAATCCAGCAAACGAGCAGCAAGTTTCCCACATTGTGCTTTTCAGGAGCAATGAACTTCTCAAGAAGGGCTTGATCATTGTTGACTTGCCTGGACTGGACAGTCTCACTAAAGAGAATGGAGAAACCACTCTGCGATATATGGAAAATGTGGGGTCTGCGATTTTTCTGACAAATATCAACCCGCCGATAACACGTCCCGAGAGTGTCCATCTCAAACTCATGTGGGCACAATTCTCTTCCGTGATTTTTGTACAGAATGAATGGGGCGAGACAGAACAGGACATTCAAGACAGTGTAGAATTCCATATGCGCGTCTTCTCGCAAATAGCTGATGAAATCAAAGTTCCGTTCGATAAGAAAGTGTTTGTTGTCAATGTCCGCAAAGCGTTAGACGGTGTGTTGCAACAAAATCCTAAACTGATTGAATCTTCACGCATCTCAAGCCTTTTAGAGAATTTGGATGACCTCGTTCAGAACTGGGATGAAACCAAGGCTGATTATTTGAATAAACGCATTAATCAGGCTATAGAGGCTTCCGTGATGAGAATTAATGAATTGCTAAAGGAACAAGACATTGAGTATGAGGAGGTTGTGCGCCAAAGGCGAGAGAAACTCTCAAATTACCAAGAGACAACTAGGCAGTTGCGGTTGCAAGCAGATGAGATTGAAAGATTGATGCGTCAAAAGGGTGATGACATCTATAGAACAGCCCGAGATAAAGCTAAAATCTGTGCAGATAATATCCGTAATGATATGTTTGCAGTAATAGACAACGGCATTTATGATGGTGATAATTTAGAGAATGCTTTTGGAGAGACACAAAAAAAGTACACAGCTGAATTCTTTGATCAGGTGTTTAGTGAGTTCCAACTCATTGAACAAGAAGTGAAAGTGAAATTTGACGAAATGGGAGACATCCTTCAAAATAATGATTTTACTGTTCACACAGAAAAAGCTGGCCATCGACGTCAATTCAAATGGGAACAAAACCTTGATGCGGTTATGGGTGTCATTGGGGGTATTGCAGCTTTTGCCATTTGCAATGCTTGGAATCCTGCTGGATGGGTAGCAGGAGCTGTTGTTGTCATTTCGGGTTTAATAACGTCTGCTTTAGGATTCCTTGGTAAAAAATCTCAAAAGAAAAAGAGAGCAAAAGAAACTAAAAAGATTATTAATGAACCCATCGATAAAATCGAGCGCGCCCTTCGTAAAGCGACTGAGGATGAGTTCAACAAATTCAAATCGGGTGTTACATCTTCCCTTGAGCAGTTATTGGAACAACGTTTCAAAGAAGAGAAATCCATGGAATCGACAATCAATGAGCCCATTGAAAAGGATAGCGACGAACTGGATGGCGACTTGAATTATTTTATGAACAAGAAAAAAGAGTTGAACTATGTTTGAGAATCAATTAAACAGACTTCGGGCACTTCAACCATTGCTTGAAGCGGTGGACAGCACCGGGATCAATGCTTTGGCAAAATTCCTGTATGACAGAATCTGTAATCCAGATTCCTATCTCGTTTTCCTGGGGGAAACGAGTAGTGGCAAATCTTCCATCATTAATGGACTAATTGGTGAACACATACTTCCAGAAAGTTCAATCCCAACAACGGCCGCAATTACCGAATTAGAGTTGTGCAAAGACATCAACAAGAATGAATATCTTGCCATTGATAAGGATGCCAGCTATGAGAACATCTCTGAATCTGATTTCAAAGAACTATGTTTGAATCCTACCAGCAATATTGCTAGGCTAAAACTTAGACAAAAAAACTCAGATTCCTCAAAAAGACTGAATCATTTGCGTATTTTTGATACACCCGGCTATGGCTCCATCATGCAGGAACATGAGGAAGTCTTAAAAGACTTCCTACCAAACAGTGATATCGTTGTCTATACTGTCAGCTACAAAAGGGGCATTCTGGAAAATGACTATGCTTTTCTGCGATTCTTGAAGGAACTTGTTCGTGAGGATGTGAAAATCATATTGCTCATCAATATGTGCCCTCCAGGAACGAACATCGGTGATGTTCGCATAAAAGAAATTATGGAGTATGTGAATTCCTTATTACATATTGAGCCAGATGTCATCCTGCAGCCTTTCCTGGCAAGTGAAGACCGCATCAATCGTCCTCTTGTTCAGTGTGATGCACTATGGGAATCGGTAGAGAAAATTATCAACAGTCCCCAAAGGGTAGAATATATGGGTGAAGTGTTTGATGGTTACATTTGGGAATTATATGAGGAGTGTGATGCCATTATTCAAAACCGCTACTTGGCTGCCAAATTAAGTGATGAGGAATACGAGACGTTTAGGAAATCTCAATTAGAGGCAGGTAGCAACATACGCCAAGCCATTGATTTATATGTTCGTCCTACGTTTGATAGAATCCGAAAGAATCTCCCTGGGAAGATGAATTCGACTGAAAAACAGATTACGTCGATATTACATGAAGAGATTGAAAAATCGGATAAAATGAAACGGGATGATACCAGAAATTATCTTAATGCTTTTTATATTCCCCACACCATTGATACCGTATCAAAGAATACGCTTCTGTTTTACATTGAGACGGAATTAGAAGACCTAAACAAGAAGGTTGACGATTATATTCAGAAAGAGATTGTCAAACTAAACACTAAAATTAAAACGATTACTGAGTCGCATGTTGAAAAACAAACTCAGAACATCATGGGTGGAATAATCCAAAGAACAGGTGCAAGAGGCCTTGGGCGTTACTTTGCAAAATTTGGTGGCGCTGGCGGAGCAAATGCTGGAATAGCAAACGCTGCGTCACATTATCTGAAGGTAATTGGGAAACGTTTCAACAAAACTTTCTCGAAAGAGACACATAATGCTCTAAAGCATTATATGGCAAAATTTGGCGCCACATCCATGAAAGCTGTTGCTGTTGCATTGGTTGTTTTCGTGGAAATAGCTTTTGCTGCTTATGATATCGCTAGATTCAAATCAAAATTCAAAAAGGCTACTGATAAATCAATTGCTAAATGGAAAGATGAGACTCTTCCGCTTTATCTGAAAGATTTAGATAAACTTGAGGATGAGAATATTGATACATTACGTCAAATTGCAAGCGAGTTTGAAAACAACATAGTGTCCAAGCCTGAGGACGTTGATTTGGAACGCTGTTTTCAGCATGTCTTGTTATCACAACAAATAAGAAAGGATTACCTGATGAAGTAAAGCCGCACTTGATCAGCCATTATTATATTAGCGGCACATCAACATAAATATGAACGATGATTTTTTTAAGATGACACCCAAGAAGACTAATGAAGAAGTCCTCAAACCAGATGTCATAGAAATGCCCGATGGGGGAAAAATGACTCCTCACAAAGAAGGGCAAGTGCTGCCAGTGAATGCTAAAGGAGAAATCGTAAAAGCATTGACCGACAAGGATAATATCAATCGAATTTTGAACATTGCAGGTGAGATTGTTAATATCCAAAAAATCAAAGAACTAACCAAGGCGCAAGTGACTCTACTCGAGCAGCAAAGAAAGACTTTGCAAGAAGAGACCGATGCCTACGTCCGCAAATTGCGAGAATCAACCAATGGTCAAATTGAGAAAGCTAAAGTCATTGAAAGAATGATGACTGACTTTTATCGTTGTAGCAATGACAAACTATCAAGCGGTGATTTTCAAGCGATTATCAGCAAGGTTATAGATAATGTGTTTACTAAAGATTCAAACCAGCAGAGTGAATAAACTGCTGAATTGATTTGATCGTTTATTAACAATATGGGTGCAGCTTTCAATATTATAGAACTGGCAATAGCACGTTACCGTGACGTTGTTGAACAAGAAAGTCTTGACAGATTGAATCAAAGTTTTAATGAACTTCTGTTGGCCGAAGCCGATTATCGTCGAGCAAAGAAAACAGAATTAATCAAGCGCAGAGGCAAGTTTGAAGGCCAACTGAAAAATTTTGAGTTTATTTATCAGAAAATCAAAGAAAAGCACGGAAGTATGCCTGTGATTGAAGATTTCTTGAGAGAGATACTACAAGAAATCAAGCGGCTCAAATTGTTAAAAAACCAGTAGAAATCGTTATGGTGTAGCATGTGTTAGAACTGATTTTTGAGACTTGGAAAAGGGCCGATGACAAGAAATCCGTCTGAAATCCCCTGAAATCCTTATCCAGGAAAATGACATGGTATTTAAGGGTGGAGAGTGAACACGATTACACTCCACCCTTGACTGATGTCAATTACTAACCATTTAAAACATTATTAATTATGGCAAAGAAAGAAATTGACACTACGAAGTATGCCGACAAGTATTCGGATGAGGGTTTAATGAGCAAGGTAAAGCGCATCGGCAAGAAGATGGGCGGCAAACTCTTGTACAATGTGTATGTGCTCTACTACGTGCTTAAGTCACGCGACGTGCCCGTCAAAGTGAAAGCTGAGATTATCGGGGCCTTAGGGTATGTCTTGGTGCCGCTAGACTTGATTCCCGACTTCATCCCAGTCGCAGGATTTACTGACGACCTGGCTGCCATCACATTTGCAGTGCAAGCAGCTCATGCCCAAATCACCCCTGGGATTCAACAGAGAGCCGAGAAAAAAGTGTATAACTTGATCGGTTCCACCGACGAGTGTGAACTTGCAGCATGATCTTATAGCCAGACTAACTCCATTTGACAAGAAAAAGAGCCTGTTGGCGTTTACCAAAATCGGGCCTGCTTTGGGCCCGATTTTACTAAAACATTACTAAAACATTTTGATGTTTATGTGACTTTCTATTGCTCACTGATGTTGTGGGAAGGGATTATAATTGCTTGTAAATCATTCATTAGCAGGCGATGATGGGCAGTAACAGGAAGATCGGGATAGCTCGGCTCTGGGTACCAAGTAAATGGTTAAGGTGTTGTATCTCAATTAGATACAACACCTTTTACTTGAACAATACTTGAACTTTTGGTGAGTTAGCCTCGCCTTCACTATTATTTCAAGTAATTGATGCCATGCTCATTCTATAGGCATTTCAATAGAGATGCTACTTTTTGAATTTGATGTCGTTGTCTCGCAAGCGGATGTCGTTGGGCTTGAGGTGAATGTCCTCGTCGGTATTGCTGACGCGATAGACCTCATTGCGTATGAATTCGCCCAACTGGGTTACATTGCGAGAATTGGCACCCAAGTTGAACAGGTTGAGCGGCGAACGTGACGAACTCTCGATGATGACCTGGCAAGAATTACTGCCAGTGGCCACCACCCGCATTTTCACATGTTCACTCAACGGCGAAATGAGCCAACCACGTCGTCCCTCTACAATGAAGTGTTCATCATCACACTCCACCGAGGAGAACCGTGTTCGCCCATAAAACACCCGTTTCACTGCCGTATAAACCCGCCGGGCATTCAGTTCAAAGTCAACCGTTTCTCGCTGCATATCACTTGGATGCGTTGGTGAAATTACTCTCCTTGAAAACTTTTTTCATATCATCAATTTGAGTTTTACAAGACTTTGAAATACTCATCGTCTTGCTTGACTGATCTTTAAGAGCGCTTATTGTAATATTCATCACCTTTTTCTTTTCAGAATCAGTTTCCTTCAATAAATCTCGATAAGCCTTTTCGACCGTTTCATCAACGACAGACTCAATGTCAGCGCCATTAAAGCCATCAGTAGCCTTTGCGATATCTTCTATTCCCTTTTCATCGGGAATCGAGATTCTATCCCCTGCTATTTTCTTTTTCTTCTTCAAATGAACAGCAAAAATAGCCTTACGTTCTTCTTCATTGGGAAGATTAACGCAGAATATTTCGTCAAAACGTCCCTTTCGTTTTAACTCTGGAGGGAGATTGTTCGCATTATTGGCAGTAGCAATGACATAAACCGAACTGGTTTTATCCTGCATCCATGTCAAGAAATAACCAAACATTCGAGTCACCACTTCACTATTAGAGCCTCCCACTCCAGAAAACCCTTTTTCTATCTCATCAATCCAAAGGACACAAGGAGCCGCTGCTTCTGCAATTTTGATGGCTCGCCTCAAGTTGCTTTCACTTTCACCGACGTATTTTCCCATCATACTACCCATGTCCAGTTTCAATAATGGCGCACTGAATTCAGCCGCAGCAGCCTTGGCACAAAGAGATTTACCACAACCTGGCATTCCGACAATGAACACACCTTTTGGCACTTTAACCCCATACCGCTGAGCGCTACTGATGCTTTTCATGATTTCGGACTTTGTGGTCAGATACTCCTTCAAAACTTCCATGCCACCAATACTGTCCATACTTTCAGGCGTGTCAATCAATTCAAGCAATCCAGACTTTCTAACCATTTGCTTTTTCTGTCTGAGAATCAATTCCTGATCATTCGCTCTCAATATGCCGTTGCTACTCATTGCCATATCAAGCGTGCGGTCTATCTCAAATGCCGTAAGACCCTTTAACGATGGAAGCAGTTTTTGGCGATCTTCATCTTGAAAATCATCATCTTTGTTGATGTGAAGATGACTGTCAATAAGTTGATTGATTTGTTCTTCATCAGGATAATCTTCCTCTAAATAAGAAACATAGGGAGCTAGTGATTCAGGAACGGTATTAACTGATGAAACAATAATGATTGTAGTTCGATATTCAGGAATATCATACTCATTATCTTTATAGCCAGAATCATAGAGCCTTCGCTGAGCAATCAACATGAGCAGTGTTCTGATTCTTGGTTCGTCAATCAGGTCTTGTATTTCTTTAAGAACCACAAACCTATTCATGCCTGGATTTCCTGTAGGATCATAAATTTCATCAAGAAATCCTTTAAGGCTCAGTATCTCTTTATTATAGAGAGTTGGCGCTTTAGTCTCAAAATCAGTTTTGCCCGTAGCGGGATTCCACTCCAATATTTCTCCATCATTGCCGATAGCATCACCGATTAATTCATCAACCCTAACAAAATCATGATTGTGAATGTAAATAATTGGTGTATTTACATCCAGCATTTTCTGTAATTGCTCTATCGTATTCATAATTTACATTCTTACTTCTTTGCCATTAACCTCCAAGCGATCAACCATTGGTTTTAACATTGTTATTTCGTGGATAGCCAAATTAACAGGTTCTGACCAACGGTTATCTATAAATAGTTTTGATAGTTCAGCTTCAGAAACATTAGTTATCGCAGATATGTCCGACCAGTATTTTCTACTACCTCCTCGAGTAATCCTAAAACGAACTTTGTATTCCTTTTGATTGCTCCATGAATTTCTATCATATGTATTCTCGTTTGGTTTCTCTTGTATTACTGGTTCTTGTGTGTTTTTTCTTCTTTGTTCTTCCTGTCTCTTCTCAAAATCTTTACGTAGCTTTTCTTTTTCTATTTCAAGTTCTATTTTGCTCTTGATATTAAGCAGATCTATATCATTGATTCGGTCATGTGTATTTATAGCTTCAAGCCATTGATTATCACTTATTCGATGAGAAAGGAGGTCTTTGTTCATATAAGCTAATGTGAGTAGCCGTTGACTGTTTTTAATTAAGTCTAAATCTACAAATCGAAGATTTGCACTTTTAGTTTCAAACCAATTTTTAATAATGGTATCACAATCATGACCATAGAATAATTTAATAGCATCCTCAAAAGGCGGCATGCTATCGCAATCTTTCAATTGTCCAGCAATCTCATTGCCTTTTGGTCCTTGACGATCAAGCCACTGGATTAATTGGCTCTTAAGGCTCTTTAACTCATTATAGTCAAAGCAAGATAACAGCGATTCAAGTGAGCTATGCTCCTGCCCACCAGAAGAAATGCGGAATCTTACTGGCTTTGGTGTCGATTGCAGTTTCATGAGAATAACTTATTGAGCTTATTAAGCAAACCTTTAGCTTTATTAGTTAGCCACTTTTCAGCCTTTGGTGCAGTCTCTCTAATATATTTACGGGTAGATTCGGCTACTTTAGTGATGCCTTTTTGAACAAACTTCACTGCATGTGGTTTGATATATTCAGCCGCACTTCTGATAAAAGGTTCTACAGCCGCTGCTGGAGGGTAAATTGAAGCCAGCCCTGCGGTTATGGCAGTTGCTGCATAGTCTATTGCCACCGACACAGCTTCAGGAGCCGCTTGTTGTAAAGCTTCCTCAGCATGGTCAACAGCAATTTCTGCAACAGAAGCTGCACGTGTTACAGCATGGTCAACTAAAATATCCGTTGCCTTATAGACATCAATTCTTCCTGCTCCAATCTGATAAGCGGTTTTTAGTCGTGTCATACCCTCGTCAACGAGAGAAGCAACACCAACGGCATCCATCTTAGGAAGTGCTCCAGTTGACATGGCCTTAACAACGGCTATCGCCATTGTTTTCCTATATTCAGCTTCATTCAGTGCATTGATGGGAGAATCCAAAAACGGTTGCAACCATTCATTCTGAGGGGATATTTCGTCAGCTAAAGTCACAATAGGGCTTAAACCCATGACTGCAACATTAATGCTCGCATTATCGACAACACTTGTCGCAACAGTATTTATCATCTCGCTCATGACAGATCCTCCTCTTCTTTTATATAGTCATCATTTACCTCAGGCAGTGAGTCATTGATTACCTGAATTATCTTCTGCCGTGCTTCGTCATTTGAGATACGCGATACATTCTTCTCAATCTGGCGAGCCAACCATTGTTCACGATTGACTCCTTTTGGACGAGCATTAAGTGACTTCGTTTTTTCATCGAATTTATCAAGCAATTCATTCACATCATTGAGCAATTTCTGCTCGTCTTCATTCAGCAAATCTGCTGGATTCTTATTCTCCTTGGTGGCATTAATGACCTCATCAAGGATGTCTTTAAAGCTTTTTTCGTTTGCCATAATTATTGTTATTATTAGTTTATTCGTTCTACATTCAAGTAACTCATATTCAGGGCTCCAGCCTTACGTATGTCTATGCCGTAAATGCGCATGAAGGCATCCACGACGGGTTGGCCGCCGTTGGTAAGGACAGGGTTGCTCATTGATTGGGTTACAACTTCAACCGAAATGCCGGGCTCTATGCGGATGCCGTTGGCATTCTTCATCTGCTTTGTGGTAATGATAAATCTAGGCATAGTTCTATTCTAAGGTTAAGGTTTGCAATTTCACGTTCTTTGACATTGCAGCCGCCACCATCAGGTAGCAGATTACTGTCAAATAACAACCGCAAATATAAACATTATTTTGCAAATTGGGTCAAATTGCTTGCGGTTTTTTAGATAAAAATGTGAGATTAGAGAATTATGTAGCTGATTGTGCGTTTTTTATAAAGATTACTCTGATGCTCCATTTTACTTGAACATTACTTGAACATTTGGACGGATGTAGTTCCATGATAATCAGTGAAACTCATCCTTGATGTGGTGTAATGGGTTGGTTATCTGTGAGGTTGGGTGATTATCGGTCTGTATTGATGATGCGGTGGAATGCCCGGCTCTGGGTACGAGTACAAGGTGCTGACAATCATCAGGTTGCAGCGCCTTTTCGTTTTCGTGTACCATCTCGATGCAAATTGCGAATAAAGATGGCTCATCGGAAAATTAGTGGGGCAGGTGTAAATCCTTGTGAGTGGGCTCATAATGTAAATCCCTTTTCTCCTTCAACGAAGGTCAAAATAATTGGCTGGTTTTCAGTTTTAGAGGGGTGGTGAATGGTTCTTGATGTTTTTTCTATACTTTTGTAGCGGATTCGCTACTGAATCTGTATTGATTAATAACCAGATAAGGGTGAGCTGGCATTCTTTAAAAGAGCTATACGCGCGTTTCAAGCGCTGGCAACGTGAGCCGATGCGATATGTCCAGGGTGAGGTGGAACACCGTTGCAACAACTGCGGGTTCACCTTCAGGGGCCACTATTGCCCTACTTGCTCTCAGCGGGCAAGCTTGGGGCGCATCGGGTGGCATAGCGTGCGCCAGAGTGTGATGGACATGTGGGGTTTGGGATCGCGTTCGCGTTCTGTCCTGTACAGCGTATGGCAGTTGCTGTTTCGCACTGGTTACTTCATCGGTGACTACATCAGTGGCAGGCGCCAAGTGAGTTTTCCGCCCGTGAAGATGCTGTTCATTCTCGCGGTAGCTTATGCGGTCATCTTCCATTGGTTGTTACCTGAATTTAAGGGTCTCTGGTATGGTATTGATTACCAAGAGATTGGCTTTACTGTGGATAAGGGAAATGACATAACAAATGTATCAAAGCCGTTTTATGAATGGTATGAAACGCATTTCAGCTGGTCCATGCTGATATTGTCCTTTGCTATCATCTTCCCTACCTGGGTCATGTTCCGCTACTCGCCGCGCCACTCGCGGCACACGTTGCCCGAGGGGTTCTTTATCCAGGTCCTTCTTGCCACCCTGATGGTGTCTCTCTTCCTGCTGATGGTGCCGTGCTGGTTCATTTTCAAGCAGATTACAGTCCTCTCGATCATATTCGTCGTTGTGACGCTTTACTATATCATCGGTTACAGGCAGTTGTTCGGCTATGGCTTGTGGGGTACCGCGTGGCGCCTGTTATTCGTTTTTGGCTTTGTGTATTGTGTCGCATTGCTGCTAGCGCATTTGGCATTTTATTTGGGGCTTGCCCGCGATGTACAGGTAGCAGAATATAAATTGCCTGCCAAAATCTTTATGCCAGGTTTCTATATCTTCTTCGGATTCCTGTTTATGGCCGTGGGCTACCTCATCAACCGCATCACCACACGCAAGACCCGCCTGCAGCAGAACTAATCAATGTTTTTCAATAACGTGATGTTGTAACCCGCCGTCGATGCCATTTATCGTGCCGTCGCGTGGCAAATCCATCATATCAATTTTAAAAATAGTATTTGATAATTTTGATATGTACTAGAA
>Ga0247610_10004529_pt1 | contig 14881 bp, 27 predicted proteins | sample 174DNAGHGhighgp2_FD_193483 | JGI IMG/M metagenome (GOLD analysis project Ga0247610, IMG submission 193483) | Sheep rumen microbial communities from Palmerston North, Manawatu-Wanganui, New Zealand - 1742 DNA GHGhigh gp2 | ecosystem: Host-associated > Mammals > Digestive system > Stomach > Rumen... | reverse complement strand
ACTCTCCCTTATCTCTCAGATAGATAGACTTGATTACTTTGCGTATGCCCTCGATTTCTTCTCCTGTCAAATCGCCGCCGAAGTCATCAATGATTTTTCCCAAAGAATCTCTTATATCTGCACCAACGTCATACTTCTCGAACAGAACGCCGTTCTCAGTAGTGGAGATAATCAAAGGGTCTCCCTCTCTTATCTTCATTGTTCTTCTGATTTCTTTAGGGATAACCACTCTGCCTAAATCGTCTATACGTCTTACTATTCCTGTACACTTTGTCATATTTAATGACCACCTTTCCTTTACTGTAATTATATTATATCATATCTGTATTGATTTGTCAACACCTAATCGTTAGCAGAACCTAACTGCCCGGGCGCTTCGCCGCATTAAAGCGACGAAGTTTTGACGTAATGGGCACCGCAGTAATCGCAAGTGTAAGTTTTTGGATTGACAGGAGCGCCGCAACAGTTACACATTATGGGAGCAAAAGTTATTTCTTTTGTTTTTGTTGGTCGTCTATGAGAAGTATTGTTGTATTCAAGTGTTTTTCTTTTTACTAATTCCTCTATGCTCTCCGACTCTTTACTGCAAAATACACGAATATGAACAAAGTCATTACCATATCTTTTAACTCTTCTTTCCTTACGTTCTACTTTGCCCTCATAGTAAAGTTGTGTTAGCATAGCAGAAGTTTTCTGCACTGTCATTTCACATATATCTGCAACTTCTCTCGCTGAATAATAGCCGTCCTCGACTGTAGTTTCTTCTTTTGCCAATGCCTTTTTAATATTAAGTATAGGGAAATTCCAACCACTCATATAAGACACTTCCTTTCTATGTTCTTATTATACCATATTATTATATATCTGTCAACCTTTAATCGTTAGCATAGACTAACTCGGCCCGGGCCGCGGTTAAATCTTTTAACTAAATAGGGCAAAAGAAATGACCGCCGAAGCGGTCAAATCTTTTTACTTATTCGGCTGTGTCCTCGGCTGTGAAGTCGAAGTCGCCGTCCTCGTCGCCGTCCTCGTCGAGTTCATCAAGGGGAGAGCCGTCGCCCTCGTCCTCGTCCTCGGCGGTTGCAAGGGTGTAACCCTTTACAGTGCCCTTGCCCTTGACCTTTACGTCAGAAACAGTGATAGCACCGCTATCAACAAGCTGCTTTGCAAGAGCCGAAATCTTCTGTGTGGACACATTCAGAGCAGTTGCAAGGTCAGAAGCCTTCTTGGTTGTGCCGTCAGCAAGAGCCGCAAGGATAGCGGACTTGAAGCCGTCATTCTCAGCCTTGTGTGCAAGTGCAGACTTGGACACCTTACGCTGTGCGTTCTTCTTGTCGAGTGCGGCGATACGAGCCTTTGCGAAGTCTGTGAACTCAGTGCCGAAATCGCCCTTTACGATTGCTGTAAGGAACTCACGCTCAGTCTTGAAAGTAACAGTAGTAGCCATAGTATGCTCCATTCTCCCACACTTGGTAGTGGACACCATAGATTAGATTTTTCGGAGTGGAGTATCTCTCTCACTCTCTGTAATTATTATATCACATTTTCTGTGATTTGTCAAGGGGTTTTCAATTATTTTTATTTTTTAACTGAAAGCCTGTTCGTCAACAGTGGGGAACAAGAGCCGTAGTTCTCGTTTCGTCCTCCCCTTGACTACATTTATATTATACCATATAATATAGTATTTGTCTACTGGCATAATGCACAAACCTCATTAACAATATGGTTAAGTTTTTGTGCAAATCGCCGGCGGCCCGGGCCGCTTCGCCGCGTTAAAGCGGCAAAGTCTCACTCTCCCCATTCAATGTCTATTGTCCAGTATATTTTTTCATTTCCTATCTCTTGGACAGACCTTTTATCACCGATAGGATTAGTGGTGACCTTAAAGCCTTTTTCTGCGAGAATACGTGAAATTGTTGCGGACTGTGGAGCGTCGAATTTAATGTCTCTTATTTTTCCGTTAAAAGTATAAGATGTTTCACCGTCACGAGCATAAATTGAAACCATTCTTAAAATAAGATTAACCACTTCTTTCGGTATTCTTTTATACGCCCTGTCAGATATTTTTTTAGCTGTCTTTGCAGTCATATTATCAACTCCTTTACTATATATATTATATCATAGTAAAAGGAATTTGTCAACTATTTCTTGTTAGCATAGACTAATTCGACCCGGGCGGCGCTTCACCGCTGTGAAGCGATGAAGTCAACGGATTGCATTTGGTGACATTCTGTCCTTAAAGTCTTTTAATTCGTCAATTCTTTTATCCCTTTTTGCTATTTCATTATCGCAAACCTCGCCGCACTTATTGATTAACATAGTTACTATAATCTCAAAGGCGGTATTCGGTGCAGTATTGCAAATATCCTTTGCTGTATTTGCTAAATTAGTTACGCAGTCATTGCAAACGATTAAACTCATTTTGCCGACTGATTTTTCCATAGAAGTACGCTTACCGCAAAATTTACATTTCATTTAACTAACTCCTTTCGTGGGAGGGCGGCGATTACTCGCCGTCCTCTTCCTTTGCGTAATGCTCTGTAATATCGTCAAACGATACGGCAATACGCTTTCCGCTTGTATTCCAAGTACGAACCTTTGTGCCACACTCGACAAGAATGTCAACAGTAAATCCGTCCTTGTTCTCAATCTCGTCAACCTTAGCAACGACAGTATTCTTTGAGAACTTCGCTCCGTCCTCTGTGTAGAAATCCTCGTCAATATGTGCTACATTGTCAACGCCAAACTCGTTTACAAGTGCGTTATAGATTATAGCATTAAGGCGGTCACGAATAAGGTTCTGCTTAGAACGCTCGTTTGTACACTCTGAAAAATCAAATCTCATTGACTTCATCTCCTTTACTATAATTATTATACCACATTAGGGTTGATTTGTCAACCCCTATGCGATATAATTTTTTCTTTTAACCCTCGAAGTCAGGAGTGATAACCGCCACAAGGTGCGTTACTTCCTTATGATTGTAAAAAGAATAACAATGAACGTCACATTCTCCGTCAGTGTCCGCTTCTCTCTCCGCCCATATGTTTGCCGCCTCTTTCATTGATACACCTGCGGCAAGCAGTTCGTCACCCTCGTATTCGTCAAATACGTTTACAAGTGCAGTAATGTCTCTCATAAGAGCACCGCCTTTCTTAATTTCTATATATATTATAGCATAGATTTTTAGAATTGTCAACCCTTTTTTGTTAGGGGCGGCTAACACCGCCCGGGCCGCCGTTAAAAGATTTAACTAAATAGGGTATGCGGTCGGCGTGGACTATTGCCCACGCCTCGACTTAGTTATTTGTTTTTACTGAGGGCGATTACTCGCCCTCACCCTCGCTCTCAGTTGTGGGGAGAGCGTAACCCTTTACCTTACCTTTGTTAGGAATTTTAACCTCAGAAGCAACTATCTGCTTGCTGTCAACAAGCTGTTTAGCGAGTGCGGAAATCTTCTGAGTAGATACGCCGAGTTTGTCAGCGAGTGTTGCGGCAACCCACACCTTGCCGTCAGCGAGTGCGGCGAGAATTGCGTTCTTGAAGTCCTCGTTCTCTGCCTTGTGAGCGAGAGCAGACTTAGAAACTTTTCTCTGCTCGTTCTTTTTGTCGAGAGCGGCAATTCTGCCCTTTGCGAACTCTGTAACAGCGTCAGAAACGTTTGCGTTGATAACAGCGTTGAGGAACTCTCTCTCAGTCTTGAATGTTACGTTTGCCATAATGTACCTCTTTCTCTCACACTTAGGTAGTGAGCACCTTAGTCGTGGTGTTGACCTTTCCTTTACTATATATATTATATCATAGTTTAGGAAGTTTGTCAAGACCTTTTTTAATATTTTTTTGTTTTAACAAAAGGCTAAACGCTTGACATAGTTTCCAGTGTGTAAGGGAATTGAACCCTTTATTTGTTATTGGCGGCTAACACAGTGGATTTTTCGTTCTTATTCTTGCGGCGAGGTTAGCAACTCCTCTATAAGAACGTGCGTTCTCTTTTAGGCTGGTTCCTTACCCACAGTGATGAACAACACCACTATGTCAACCATTTAGCCTTTTGCTTTTGGCGGAGAGGGTGAGAATTGAACTCACGTTGGACTGTTTAACAGACAGTTGCTCAAACCACTTAGCGACCTCTCCGTTTCTGTAATTATATTATATCATACTTTTTGGATTTTGTCAACCCTTTTCTGATATATTTTTTTGATTTAACTTTAAGGCTTGGAGGGAGGGCACAGAGTGTATACCGCCTATTGACGGACTTTTCACCCTAATATCCCTTGTCTCCCTCGTTCTTACCTTACATATATATTATATCACTTCTGACCTGATTTGTCTATTGGCAAAATGCACAACGTTCATCAACATTATAAGATTATTTTGTGCAAATCGCCGGCGGCCCGGGCCAATTAGCATAGACTAACATTATACTAAAAGTAAAGGGCGGCAAGTGCCGCCCATTAAATTATTTTACACGTTCATAAACTGTTACATAGTCATAGTGCATATCGCCGTAACTGTCTTTCCACGTTCTGTTTGGATTTTTCATTGTCTTTTTGATAAAGATACCGTCAGTAACTAAATCATTAAGGGCAAGAAATGTTATTGTAGTTGTGTTTATGTCCTTTTTGCAACGGCAGAACTTTCCGTCTTTCTTCATCTGTCCCACAACATCTGCGAAGCCGTACTTTGTGGCAAAATCGCCAATGTCTACTTCATCGAGCAGAAGTCTTTTTACTGTATTGATAAGGTATTCATTTCTATCAATTCTTGTGTTGATTTTGTCAGCATTGACAATTTTTCTTGCGGCTTTGACTGCTTCCTTATCAGAACCGATAATGCCGCCGTTGAGAATGTCAAGCAGAGCCTGTGCAGGGCTGACCTTGTCCTTTTCTCTGTTGGTGTTATAGGGCTTTACCTTTACGAGAGAGTTGTAATATCCTGTGTTTAAATTGTAATTTGTCATAATCGACTACTTCCTTTCATTATTGGCTTTGTGCCTTTCCTTTACTGTAATTATATTATATCACACCTTTACTATAATGTCAACAGTTTTCAAAAATTTTTTTCAGAAAGTTGTTAGGGGATACTAACTCGCCCCGGGCCGCGATTAACATATTTAACTTAATATAATAAAAAGGGGCGGCGAATTATTCGCCGTCCTTTTCCTTTTCCTTATCTGCCTTGTATGCCTTGTGTGCCTGTCCTCTCTCCCACAGAGTTCTCATAAATCGCTGAAACTCCTCACGATTGAGAACGTATGTTTTGCCCTTTTTAGTTCTTACCTTTACACTCATTCTGTACCCCTCATTTCTTCTTTACGTCTTTTGTAGTCGCTTTTGCTTTTGCGTGTTACTGGCGAGATACCGCCCCAATCCTTACGGCGAGAATTGAAAAACTCACGCCGTTTCTTTTTGGATTGCTTGTCAAGTGGAACGAACTTATTCATCTTTTATACACAACTTCTTTCTTTTCGTGGTCTATTGTTACGAATGGATTGCACTTCTTACCGATTGCACATTCCATAGCCTGTATTATATATTCACCCTCTCTATTAGGTGACATACACGGCGGAATAACCTTGATTGTGTAACCGTCAAATTGCTCCTTGAACTTTTTACGAGTTTCATTCCAACTCATAACTCTCAACTCCTTTACTATATATATTATAACATACTTTCAAAGAAATGTCAAGCGGTTAGAGAAAAGTTTTTTATTAAACTTTCTCTATCCAGTAGTGACGAGCAACCGCTCCATTAAGACAGTAGAAATTTGCGTTGAGAAAATCAGAAGCAGAAAAGTAATCGTCAAAAGTCTTAACTGTTTCGACTGTTCCATTAATATCTGTTGCTATTCTATACATACCATTCAACTCCTTTACTATATATAGTATATCACATTTGCAATTAAAAGTCAATAGGGAGTTGTTAGCATCGACTAACGCGCCCGGGCCGGCGGCAAATGATTTAACTAAATGGAGCAGGGAAAAGAGTTGACATTAAGTCAACTCTTTTAACATTGTTATACCTCTTTCAAGTAAATACTGCATTGCTCTGTCGCCCTTAATGTCAAGCAGTTGGTTAATAGATATGCTTATTTCATCGGCGAAAGTTTCAACTCTTACATTAAAATCAGGGTAATCCTTGACGCTGTAATATTTACTGCCCTTTACATTGCAGAACTCTGAAACGTAAAGTCCCTTGAACTTTCGAGAGAAAACGCCTGTATCATAATTGATACGAGGGAAAATCATATCGCCGTATTCTTCTTCCCACCACGTTCTGATAGATGTTTCATCATCATAAACTTCTGTGTGGGCGAACTCCTTGACCTCATCATCTTCGAGTAATATGATACCTCTACGATATTCGTTTACAAGGTCGCCGTTGACGTAAAGCTGTTCTACTATTCTATAAGCCTTTAACATTTAATTCAACCCCTTTCAAGCATAAGCCTTGCAAGCAAGACGAGCGGACTGACGAGCCTTACGGCGAGCCTTACGAATGAGAGCAGACTTGCCGAGGAAGTCCCCTGCGAATTTGCCGAATGTGTTCTTTCTGTAAGCATTACCCTTAGTCATATCTGATGACCACCTTTCCCTTAACTCTGTATATATTATACCATACAATAGGGGCGTTGTCAATACCTTTTCAAAAATTTTTCTGCGGGGTTGTTAGCACGACCTAACGGCGCCCGGGCCGCTTCGCCGCTTTAGAGCGGCAAAGCATTTATTCAATCTTTTTATATTCACTGAAAATTTCTTTCTCAAAACCTTCGAGATAAGGATAAATATTTTGACGAGCGGCAATCGCCAATAATTCTCCTGCTGTTTCATAGTTGTCTGTGTCATATATTGTATCAAGTGCCGTATCTATAAATTCAGAACCATAGTCGAAATTTGGCTTTGCATTTGTTTTCATTCTTCTTTTAAGTACAATGTTGTCAAGCCTGAGAATTGCATTAACCTTAAAAGCTAATTCATATTCTGTGCCGAGTGTCTTTTCATAGTTTTCACATTCTGTTGCGTCCTCAAAGACCTTGCCGTCCTCTGCTACATATCTAATAACTTTTACTTCTGTCATTTCTCTCAATTCCTTTCGTTAAAATAAATTCTTAACTGTCATAAACAGATTAAGTGTTAAGAAAATGCCGTTGATTAACGCACCGCTGAGAACTTTATTCTTCATACTGTCTACAAGTCCGATACTTGACGACAGAACAAAACAAGGGGCGGAAAGTGGTGAACCTGCACCACATAGAGCGGCGGCAAGGGCACAAATGAAAACAGTCACATAATCAATTCTTCGGAGTTTCATTTAATCAAGTCCTTTCGTTCTTTACTATATATAGTATATCATATAATAAAGATAATGTCAACCCCTTTTTGTTAGGGGCGGCTAACGCCCCGGGCCGCGCTGCGGCGCTTTAAAGTATTAAACGTGAAAATACTCGACCAACCGCAACGACGAAAGCAATTATATAAATTATAAATACAAAGTCTGTAAATAATATGTGCATATAAGAATCTTTAAATTTATTTTTAAAAACGAGTATATTGGTATAAGTTAAAGGAATAGCGAGAATAATAGTGGTGATAATTACAAATATATCATTAGCCATTAACAGCTCCCCTTTCATAGCTTATTCGGCGAAGTTGTCATCGCCGAACAGCTCGACCATTGCCCAGAACTCCTCTTTTGAGTGGCAGGCAAACTCAGCTCCATTGATTTCACAACAGAGCTCGCCATAAGCCTCAAAGAGAATGGCGTTGTCGGTCTCTGCGATTACCTTGTACTTGGACTTGATGAACTGCTCGTGTGTCATATAGAACACTTCCTTTCCTTTACTATATATATTATACCACGTTATACGGGAAATGTCAATACTAAATTTTAGAAAGTTGTTAGGGGCGACTAACATCGCCCGGGCCAGTTAGCATAGACTAACAAGGGAATATGAAAATAAGGGTGCATAGTTTTTGCGGGGCTGTTCCTATCACTCACAAAGGGGTGACCCTATACACTCTTATCCAAGTACATCACAACAGACTAACGACCGATTCTGCTCTTGACGGAGGGTATGTGTCTCCGACACAGTTGAGGATTTTAGTTGGCGAATGTGCTTACTCCAACGACCAGTAAGGTTAGACCTGACCTTAATAAGGAGACTGTCTTGTACCCTTACCTTCTATATATATTATATCATAAGAAGAACGGAATGTCAACTCCTTTTTGTTAGTATAGACTAACATCGCCCGGGTCGACCGCATCGCTTTAAAGTGCTAAAGCGGGTAGATATAAATAAAAGTGGCGGCGCCACCACTTCTATTTATTTGCGGTTTATGGGGGTTCACACGCACATCTACAAAACCGCCGTGCGTTCGCTCTACTGAATTTATATAGCGGTGTTGGCTCTTGCTGATTTAAGGGACTTACACGACACGTTTACTGTCTCACCTTTTTGGCTATGCCCACCAATGCCCACGGAGTTATTTACCACCGCTTCGAGACGGAGAGCTTTGACTTCAAGCGAGCCGTTAAGCCAACCAGTCGTTTCTCCCTCATCTCTATATATATTATATCATACTTAGATTGATTTGTCAACACTTTCTTGTTAGTATCGACTAACTCTGCCCGGTCCACTTCACCGCGGTGAAGCGGCGAAGTCATTCGACCTGTTCAAATTGTCTTGTGTGTTTGCATTGCCAACACCACATAGTTTTTATATGACCTACCTTTGTCCTATGTGATGACCTTTTCGGTGCGGTGATTTTCGTTTCACATTTTGGACACTGAAACACTCTCATTGTGGACGATTGCTTTCTCATTTAACCAAATCCTTTCTACTTAATAACTACAATTTTGTCTGACGGCAAAAATGCCTGTAATTCGCCATTTGACGATACTGCAAAATTCTCGCTAATCTTTTTAAATATGTGCCAAGAATTGAAGTAAGAAAACCAAGTGCCAACCTTGATTGAACCGAAAAGCTCCATTTTATCACGACCTTTCAAAAAGAAAAATTTCAAAGAAATTCCAATCTGCATACTGTCCGTAGCTGTCGGAAGTTATATCATTGTGTATGTTCACATCAATGAAGCTCACACCTACCCATATCATAAGAATAAAACCTATGAGGAGCAGGACATTTGACCATTTTATCTTTTTCATACAGGACACTTCCTTTTCTTTTGTTCTATAAATATTATATCATAATGTAGCTTAAAAGTCAAGCCTTTTATTTTATTTTTTTCTTTTAACCAATCGCCCCGGAGGGCGCAGGGCATTTTACACGCCCTGCTTTATCAGTGTGCTCTCTGTGCAAATTGTAGCTTTCTCAAACTTGATTGAGTAGCTTCCGTCCTCTGTTGTAAGGTCAGCTCCCTTGAAGAACGGAACGTTATCTTTTTCCCATTCCTGTCCAGCTCTCTCGGTGATTATTCTCTCGAAATCCTCGCCTTTGTTGTAGCTTGAACAAGCGTGGAAGCCGTCAAACCATTCCTTTGAGCAAATCAGCTCAGCCTGTCCGCTCTCAACGAGAGCTTCTTTTTCAGCTTTTGTGGGCTGATAACGCAGGCAATAGCCGCCGCCGTTTTTGGAGCTTGCACGGTCGAGCTTAATGCCGAAGCTCAGACCAACAGTCTTAGCGGCATAGATATTGCCCTTGTAAGCAAAACCCATAATGTAGTTGTGAGTAAAAGCGATTGAGTTGTAACGTGCGATAAGATTGATTAACATAGCGTTCATTAAGAACACCGTCCTTTCCTTAACTTCTGTATATATTATACCATATAAAACCGGAGTTGTCAACCCTTTTTCAAAAAAAAATTTGAAAAGTTGTTAGCATATGCTAACACGTCTCGGGTCGATTCTCGATTTGTTAGTATAGACTAACACGTGGTCGCACTCCCCTCTTACTCTCTGCCTTCCGGATTTTCTATATATATTATACCATACAAATATTGATTTGTCAATACCTTTTTAAAAAGTTTTTTATTTAACTGTTAGCATAGACTAACACGTTCTACACTTTGATACTTTAACTCGCTAAAGCGGCGGCACGGTCCATCACATCCATACTTTAAACTTCTACACTTTAAACCGCTAAAGTGCCCGGTCCATAATGGACCGACCGTGTTAGTATATACTAACACATGGTTTCACTCCCCCATTATATTATATCATATCCAGTCGGATTTGTCAATACCCTTTTGTTAGTATATACTAACAAGTGCTACTAACTTTTTTTAAAATACTATTGACATTTCCGGTATGATATGATATAATATAATTACAGTAAAGGAAACGATACTGAATATTAAATAAAGGTTGTGTTCTTATGTTAGTTAAAGTCCTCGTTATCATTTATTCATTGGTGTTTGTTCTCGGTGTGTGCGTTCCTGTTGTTATCGGTAGAAAAGCATACAATAAAGGCAATTATGCTTTAAAGAGCACTTGCGTTGAAATTGCAGAAATTTTCTTCAAAATATTTTACAAAAGCCTGATTGCTATTCTCATTGCATTTGTTATCTATATCGTTTGATAGTAATAAATAATTTAACTAAAGGGCGGCAACGCCCTTTTCTTTTACGCTTTACTCTTTAGAACTTTAAACCGCTAAAGTTTGACCCGTGCCGTGTGTTAGTCTTTACTAACAAAAGGGTGTTGACTTTCCCGTGTAGATGTGATATAATATAATTACAGTAAAGGAAACGATACTGAATATTAAATGAAAAGGTCGTGTCTTATATGACAACTATTATCACTGTTATTATTACCGTAATCGCTTGCCAGTTTATCCTTTTTATCACTCTCCTTTGTGATAAACTTGATAATGAAAAAGTGCAGATTGGTCTTTGCGGTGTTTGGTCTGTAATTGGTCTTGTCTTTATCCGTGGCGGTGCAACGATTTTTAGAAAGTTAAGACTTAGAAATTTTAACAAAAAATATACTCGTTGTGAATTTATGGATACAACAGTAGAAAAAAGGTATCAGAAAACTATTTTCTATGTTAAGAGTACAGAAGTTGTTAAATTAAATACAAATACAAATGATACTTATTATGTTGTTATTACTTCTGATAAAAAAGCAAAATCTATGCCATACAATTATAAAAACAATAGAAATCAGTCTGTAATAAATGATTTAACAAATCCTCCTGTTGGTTGGGACGCAGAATATATTTCAAAGTATATGATTTAACTTAAAGGGCGGCAACGCCCTTTTCTTTTACACTTCACACTTTAGAACTTTAACTCGTTAAAGTGCTCGGGTCGATATTTTTCTCGGGGCGGCACCGCTATGACCCGTGTTAAATTTTTAACAAAGGCGGGTCTATAATTCGGGGCGACCCGAGACGTGTTAGGGGGTACTAACAAAACTAAAAAGAAAATTTCAAAAAGGGGTTGACAATTTTATTCCCGTGTGGTATAATATAATTACAGTAAAGGAAAGGAATGATACTGATGATGAAAACATTCGTTGATAGACTTATAAACAGATACGGTTTTGAACACTGGAGCGTTAAGTTTTTTGCTCGTTTCGTAAAGTAAAGGAAGTGATTGAATGAAACTCAATAGAAAATATATCCCCTCTGCACTCTGCACATATTACGACCACTGTGTAAAATGGGAAGAGATTTACCACGACAAATATATACATAACCCTAACAGATACAGAGATGATTATTTCTTTTACAGAAAAGAACGCTATGCCGCACATCTGAAAATGAATAAACTTTTCTGGAAGAACTTCGGTAAAATTTAATAATTTAACTTAAGCGGTTGGGTAACGTTGGCAATAGTTGGCGTGAAGACCGCTTCACTTCTGCACTTCATACTTTAGAACTTTAAACCACTAAAGTGTGTCTCGGGTCGTTAGTCTATACTAACAAAAAGGTGTTGACAAACCGGTCTTAATATGCTATAATATAATTACAGTAAAGGAAAGGACGGTTGAACCGTATGAAAAAGAATGGTATTGATTGGGCAGATGTTGGAATGACTATAACTGGAATACTCTTTGCACTCTTTATGGTTGCTTTAATGATTGGAATAGTTTTAATCGGCAAGCACTCCGCAGACCATACAAGACTTGAAAACGGTGTTGCAATTTCTGAACACGTTCTCGAAACTCCTGACGGCAATCAGTGGGAAGTTGAAAGAAGCCTTGCAATCGGTCACGAATATGAAGTATATTTAAACGATAATGATACATCTGATAATGTGTTAGATGATTATATCACTTGTGTTAAATGAAAAAATTTTCAAAAACCTCTTGACAAATCTAATAAAACGTGATATAATAATAATAGAAAAAGGGAAAGGAAGTGTACACTATGATGTACGATTACATAATTTTCGCAGAGTTAGCAAGAAAGAGCAATACCGTTGAAGAATTAATCGAAAAGGTAAAATCTCACGGCGGCAACGCTACTTTCAGAAATGGCGAAGTTTGGAGCGGTGCAAGTGACCGTTTCGGATATGTCGCATTTAGTGCAGAACTCACAAGCAACGGTTTTAAAACTACAATGTATTAACAAAGTCGCCTGCACGGAGCAGGCGATTTTTTTTATTGCTTTACGCTTTAGAACTTTAAACCGCTAAAGTGCGCGCCCGGGTCAAAAGCTGAGCTCGCACAGCTCAGCTCAAAACGTAGCTTATTTTGGGTTTTATTTTTTAACGAATTTGGTATTTTCAGTTTTTAACCGAAAATTTCCGATTTCCGAACCGAATTTTCGGACTTCCGACATTTGGTTTAATGATTTACCGAATTGCCGTTTCCGCCCGATTTTTCGGCTTTTCTACTCTCTTATTATACCATTTTTTACCCTATTTTTCAAGTAAAAACGTATATTTTAAAATGTTTTAACAACGCTATTGTTAGTAGTAGCTAATACCCGAAAATGGCTATTTTTCGGGCTTTTTCAGGCTTTTATACAGTCCGAAAAATAGCCATTTTCGGAGCAGGTCACACTTTACCACTTTACAGCGATAAAGTGCAGGCGGCACGGGTTAAAAATACCTCATCGCTTTAAAGCACTAAAGCGTTGTGCGGCACGGGTTGAATTTGTGCTATCACTTTAAAGCACTAAAGTGTGACATATCTTTAACAAAGTTTGATATATTTTTAACAAAGTGCTTTAGTCCGCTAAAATCGCAATATTTGGTCAATATCTATGTATTACTATCTGTAATACCTATACAGTCAGTATATGTATTTATGTATATAGTGCATAAATATATATGTTGGTATTTGTGCATTATAACAAAGTTTTTTATTATTTTCAAATATTGACTTGACAACGAATTGAAAAGCCTTTATAATACAAATATGCTTTTCAATAGCGAAAAGCTAAAACAAAATTATCGTTGCTTAAAGCAACAGAAAGAAGTTGATTTTTTATGACAAATCTCAAAACTATGGTAATTGCTACAATTGCAACACTCACAAACACAAATACAAAAAACATTATCGTTGACAACGTTGTTAATGATGTGTTTGACCGTTTCAGCGTTGATATGAATACAGCAAAAATAATAACTGCTTTATCTATGTATCATATCACAAGTTCAACAGATAATTATTATATCGTTGCTGAAAATACAAGAGAAGTAAAGACAAAATGTTATCACTTTTTTGATTTACTTGAATTTGACTGCTTTAATATCACAACATCATCAACAAATGAAACTTCTATTAGATTGAAAGTTTCCAATGAACTGAAAAAAGATATATTTGAAAATGGAATGTTATTATCAGATATTGAACGCAAAAACAATTACAAGAAGATGTTTAATTACAATAACGGTCAAATAAGTGAATGGCTTGTAAAGGATAAATTTTGTTGTGCATATCAGCGTGATAATTTACCGTATTATTATTATGGTGATATGGAAGTCGGCGGAAATACATATCAAATTAAATCACATAAAGCTACATTTTGCACATTATCACAACTTCAAAGATATATCAATAGATACGGTTTAAGAAAGTATTATACTTATGATATGACCGTATCAAACAACGCTGAAACGGTTGACCTTGATTATATCGCCGATAGATGTTTTAATATTGATATGTATGACAAAATAGGTACAAAGGAAGAGCGTTGGTATATATGTGCTAATGACGATATAAAAAACACACTTCTTTTAATGACTGATAGAATGTTTAGAGAAGATAGTTGTATTGACTATTGGAATTTAACAGAAATTGCAAATAATAACGGTTTAAGACCTTTACACTTAATAGCATATCTTTTTGATATAATGGACTAATAAATAATAAACGACTTGTATTTATTACAAGTCGTTTTTTTTATTGTTATTTTAGAATATGCCTAAAACGCTTTTAAATGCGTTTTAAATGCGTTCTAATGTGTTTATAGTATAATTATATTAGTTTGTATTGAATAGCCTTAAAACGTATTTAAAAGCGTTTTAGGGCTTTTGTTTATTTTCTGTATAGGGGACAAACCAAAATCAAGTCAATTCTTTTAACACATAGGGGGGATACTTGCGTTGAAAAATCCCCAGTGCCTCTCAGAAAAGTAGCCCCCTGGCAACAAAATTCCAAGGGTCAATTTTTTTAATCCCCCGACAAGGCTTCCCTATGTTATAAGGTTTTCGGTCGAAAACTTGACTTTTCCGTCCGATTTTGTTATACTTATTATAGGGAATGAGAATAGGGGTTGTGTTACGAATGATTTTGAAAAGGAGTCCCTATTATACTAATACCTGTATAAAATTTGTGTCAGCCGGCACAACCATATAATGTTAAGGAGGGAGAACTAAATGGCAAAGTTTACGTTAAATTTCGACATTCCTACTTCAAAGGAACGTCTGGAGGCCATTAAGAAAATTGATTTAGCTTCTCTTACCAAGACAGA
>Ga0247610_10004528_pt1 | contig 14883 bp, 13 predicted proteins | sample 174DNAGHGhighgp2_FD_193483 | JGI IMG/M metagenome (GOLD analysis project Ga0247610, IMG submission 193483) | Sheep rumen microbial communities from Palmerston North, Manawatu-Wanganui, New Zealand - 1742 DNA GHGhigh gp2 | ecosystem: Host-associated > Mammals > Digestive system > Stomach > Rumen... | reverse complement strand
TCTCCAAGACGCAGCGGGCGCCTAAGCGGCGGGCCAGGGCAAAGCGGGCATTTAGGTCGATATCGCCGTCGCCCAGGGCCAAGTGGTTCCGGGGCGGGGTCTCGGTGCCGTCGTGGATGTGGAAGTGGAGCAGCCTATCCTCATGGGCAAGAAGGAAGGGCACGTCCCGCTCGCCGGTGGCCTTGGAATGGCCGATGTCCCAGGTCAGGCCGAAGACGGGGCTTTGGAGCAGGTATTCGATGGCCAGCCGCTCGTAGGCGCGGAAGCCGTCCGTGTTCTCGATGACGATCCGCAGGGGGCTGTCCCCGATCCATGCCTCGCACAGGGACCGGAAGGCGGCGAAGGACGCCATATAGGCGTCGAAATCCCGGTCGTACATCTGCACCTTCCGATCCGGCAAGGTGATGTGGATGCCGTGATGCATGTGCATGTTCAGCGTCAGGGGCTGGGCGCTGTTCCCGAACCGGTCCCTAAGGGGCAACAGCGCCTTGGCCACCGCCACGGTCCGGCGCACGGTCTCACGATACGCCTCCACCACCAGGGGATTGAAGTCCGCCACGTTCAGATTTTCGTCCAGGTGGATGGTGAAATAGACGCCCGCCTGCTCTCCCAGCCGCAGCAGCTCGTCCGTCTGCTCCAGCCGCGCCACCTGGTACTCCGGGAAGTTCATGTTGAGCTCCACGAAGCTCAGGCCCAGCCCGGCGCACATGGCCACGTTGTCCTCCAGCGTCCTATTCTCGATCAGCGTCGGCATGCCGAACTCCATGGCTCCACCCCCTTCCTCTTTCCAGCAGTATACCGCGCCTGGCGCTCTTTTTCAAGCCGCGGCGGCCGCCCCCGCGATCCGCCCCATTTTCCCCCGTTTCGCCTCTTGACAAACCCGCGCTTTGCTGATATACTCCCTTATACTTCCTCAGGGAAGGTATTCGTCGCGGGGTAGAGCAGTCGGTAGCTCGTCGGGCTCATAACCCGGAGGTCGGAGGTTCAAGTCCTCCCCCCGCAACCACTGAAAAAGCCCCAATTCTGGGGCTTTTTCCTTTTCCATCCTATGTGCAAATCACTCATTTTCGCGGTTTGACGACAAAATTACGACACTTTGAAATCACGGCTTTGGGTATGATCGAACCGCCATTCCGCTTTTCAGATGAATATGCATTCCAATAGCGGCACCATTATCACAAATCCTTCTTTAGATCGTCAGTATCCGAAGACCTCGACGGCTTTTCTCATGTTCTTGCGGATCGCGACGCCGAAGGGGCAGCGGCTTTCGCACGCGCCGCATTCGACGCAGTCCGAGGCGTGCGCTTCCAGAACCTTATAATGCTCCCGCACGGTTTCCGGAACAGCACCATTCGATATGGCAAGATTCAGGAATTTCGTGACGTCCGCAACGCTGATCCGCACGGGGCACGGCGCGCAGTGCGAGCAGTACATGCAGTGTCCGTTCCAACTGATTTTGGGAAACGATGCGAACGCCGCCGCATAGTCACGTTCCGTGTCCGAGGCGGTTTCGTAGGCAATGCTTTCCATGAGCTGCTCCGTCGAGTGCGCGCCGCAGAGCACCGTAGCGACGGCGGGGCGAGTCAGGCAGTAGTGGATGCACTGCGTGGGCGTCAACGCCGCGCCCGCCGGAGAAAGCTCCGCGCTCAGAAGATCGCCGCCCGCAAAGCATTTCATCACGGTGATGCCGACACCTTTGCTTTGACAGACCTCATAGAGACGCTGCCGGTCGGGATCCATATTCGTATAGGTATTCCGATACACGTCGTCCGCCCACAGATCGTCGACATTCTCGGTCGGCGGCTGCAGGTCGTACACCGGATTTACGCTGAACATCAATACCTCGATGCTGTCGCTTTCAATCGCTTTCAGCGCAACGACCGGGTTATGCGAGCTCAGACCGATATGCCGGATCTGTCCCTTTGCTTTCAGTTCTCTTGCGTAATCGAGGATGCCGTTGTCGACGATTTCCTTCCAGTCCTTCTCCGCATCGCAATAGTGGATCATGCCGACATCGATATAGTCGGTTTGCAGCAGGTCAAGCATCTCCGCAAAGCCCGCTTTGACCTCGGCAAGATTTCTCGTCCGCAGATACTGTCCGTTCTTCCATACGGAACAGATATGCGACTGGATGATAAACTTCTCGCGTCTGCCGGAAAGCGCATTTCCGACGGCTTTACGAAGCTCCGGATCGGACGCGTACAGATCGAAGTAATTGATTCCCTCGCGCTCTGCAAGGTCGAACAGTTCCTTTGCCATTGTGCAGTCTTTTTCGAAAAAGCCCTCGCACCCCATGCCGATCTCGCTGACAAGCAGCCCCGTATTGCCGAGTTCTCTGTATTGCATTGTTGTTTTCACTCCTTTGCCTGTTTCGCTTTGAGTTCGATCACGACGATCTCCGAATGACATCCGGTCTTGAATCGGAATGTCCAGTTGCTGATGCCGCTCGATACAATGAAATCGGTATTCTGCCGCTTTTCATGTCCGTAGCGTAAAGCGTTCTCTCCGATCCATTCACCGATATACCGAATCGGGATAAACTGGCCGCCATGCGTGTGCCCGCACAGCACAAGGTCCGCCCCCGCCGCGGCTTCCCCGTCGAAATCGTACGGCTGATGATCCAGCACAACGATATACTGCTTTGAATCGACCGTCGAAAGCAATTCTTCCGCGCTCATCCGTCCGCCGTTGCGTTGCTCCTCCGAACGATCCTTCCTGCCGACGATGTAAAGACCGTCATCGATCGGAACCGACGCATCCGCCAAAACGATGACGCCGTTCTGCACCAGTCTGCTTCTGAGTTCAGCGTTCGTCCATCCGCGTACCGCCTCGCTGTAATAGCCCTTGTCGTGGTTGCCGTAAACGAAGAATACGCCGTTTGGCGCGGTCAGTTTTCCAAGCGCGTCGCAGGCGGCAAGCATATCCTCACGGGAGGTATCGTCATCCACGAAATCTCCTGTAATGACAACGACATCCGGTTCCATGTCATTGATCTTCCCGATGTGCCGGAGAAAGCCGACCGCGTCAAAGGTCGCCCCGACATGGGAATCGGAAACCTGAACGATGCGTATATCGCGATCGAGCTTTTTTGATTCAAGGGTATATCTCGTCGTCCAAACGTGATGGGCGGCGATCCACCCGACCGCGAGCCAAAGTGTGCAAAGTACGATTGCCGCAGCGCCTGCCCAATACCGTTTCCGTGGTTTCTTCCGGATCTTTGCGGCGACGAGAGCAGCGAGGTCGCAAAGCAGCCAGAATAGTACAAGATGAATCATGCAGACGATCGCATTCATCATGTTCCATACGATCCACAGCACCGCCGTCAGCGCAGCAAAAAACAGGAAGCACAGCAGCCTCGCAAGCCATCGCTTGCAGTGCGCGATCCGCTGCACCGCCGCAAAGTGCGCCGCGCGGAAGGAGATGTACAGAAGCCCGCAGCAAAACACTGTCAGCGTCAGCCCGATGATTACAAACCACATAAACATTGAACCTTACCAGTTTTACTCCAGCGATTTCCCGAACTCATAAGCTTCATCCTGTTCATCTTTCTTTCCGAAGGCCTCCCCGGGATCGGAAATGCCGCCGCAGAAGAGTGATCCCGCAAGCTCTGCCTTTTCAAAACAATCGACCCAGCCCTGCAGGCCGCTTATTGCTTTTTCAGGCGTGGTCTCTTCATCCTCTGCTGCGGTGGAGAGTATATACACCTTGCGGAATCTGTAATCCGAAGGATACAGCGGATTCAGCCGATCCAGCAGCGTCTTCATCTGTCCGCTCATCTCATAATAGTAGATCGGTGTGGCAAACACGAGAGTGTCAGCGTTCTTCACCTTTTCGGCGATCTCGGCTGCGTCATCCTTCAAAACGCACTTTTGTGTTTTCTGGCAAGCGAGACATCCGATACAGAACTTAATATCCTTACCTTTCAGGCTTACGTGCTCCACCTGATGCCCTACGTCCACCGCTCCGGCAATCAGTCTTTCCGCAAGAATGTCTGAGTTGCTTTTTACCCGAAGGCTCGTTGTGATTACAAGTATCTTACTCATTTTATTTAACCCCCATTTACCATTACAAATTTCCTGTTAAGCATAAAGGATCAGGTTGATAAGAAAACCTGACAAAAACGAATACAATACCACATATACCATATACAGCGCGAAACGTTTCGCTCCTATTACAATCTTTAATGCACCCAGGTTCGTAATCTTCGTTGCCGGACCTGTGATCATAAATGCGGCTGCACTGCCCAAACTCATACCCTCGGCAAGCCAGTTCTGTAGAAGCGGGATCGTTCCACCGCCGCAGGCATAAAGCGGGACTCCGATGGTCGCTGCCATCAGTACGCCCCAGGCTGCATTCCCTCCGAACACATTCACCATCATATCCTGCGGTACATATCTTTGAAACAATGCTGACAGCAAAATGCCGAAAATAAAATATAGTCCGGTTGCTTTTACGTTCCGCCACAGATTCAGAAGATACCGGATCAGAAGATTCGGATGCGTATCATGACTTTCCCGCTCGGAGAAATCCTTGAAATCGAAAAACTCTTTGTCTTTATAAAATATATGGATTAACAGTCCGGCACAGACGCCGCAAAGAAAGCATGTTGCGACCCGGACAATCAACGCAGTCGCTCCAAGCGCGGCGCTGTAGATGATCAACTGCGGATTCAAGAGGATGGATGCCATCATAAATGCCGCAAGCCAGTCTTCCCGCATTCCCTGCTTCCGGAAGGACGCTGCAATCGGGATCGTACCGTACATGCAAAGAGGAGAGGCAATGCCAAGGAGGCATGCCGGAACAATGCCCAGCACGCCCCACTTCTTTTTCTGCATCCCGGCGAAAAGCCCATGGATCCTATCTTTGGCAAACACGGAAACGAGGGAACCGATTGCCATGCCGACGACCCAGTACCAGAAGATCTGCCTGAACTGGATATCGAAATAGTACCAGATATATATGAGTTCTCTTCGCAGGATCATAAGGACTTCACTCATCGATATTTACCAGTGTGTAGGTTCTGCTGCCCAGGCCGATCTCTTCCGCATGTTCCAGTGTGTGCAGACCATGCTGACGCTCAATACGGCGCATCAGAGATTCGTTTCCCTCCGCCTGCGCAACCAGATCATAACACGCCTGATCCAGCGCGACAGGATCGGTTGAGGCCAGAATACCGATATCGTGGATGTCCGGTTCTGCCGGATGGCCGTTACAGTCACAGTCCACGGAAAGACGGTTCATCACGTTGATATAAATGATATGTTCGGTGCCAACGTGATCCACGAAGCCGTCCACCATTTCGGCAAGCGCTTCCAGCCAGGCATCCTGGTCGCTGTACATGATGCTGCCGGATGTTTTTGTTCCCGCTGTATGCACAAGCACCTTTCCGCTTGCAGAGGATGCACCGATCCCTACGTTCTTGATCGCGCCGCCGAAGCCGGCCATCTGGTGACCCTTGTAATGGGAAAGGATCACCCAGTCCTGATAATTCGCTGCATGGCTGCCGACGATAATGCGGTCGAGCCGTGTTCCTCCGGTTACCGGCCATTCGATTTCACCTTCTTCATCCATCAGGTCAAAGTCGGCGATAGCGGTAAAGCCGTGATCCTCCGCAACCTGCCTGTGCATGGCGGAACTGGAGCGCGATCCGCCGTAAGCGGTGTTGCACTCCACGATCGTTCCGTCCAGGAGCTGTACCAGATCTCCGATCAGTTCCGGGCGAAGATAATTACTGGCAGGCGGCTCGCCGGTAGAGATCTTTACCGCCACTTTTCCAGTGGGTGCCCAGCCGAGCGCTTCATAGATTCTCACCAGTCCTTCAGCGGAGATGTCGGAAGTAAAGTAGACCATCGGACTTTCCTCAGACTCTCCGTTTTCCGCTTCTGATGATGACGGAATCTTTGTTGCCGATTCCGGAACAGGCTCCGTTATGTCGTCCGTTTGAGCCGCATTTCCCCCAGATATCTCCACTTCATTTTCATGCGGAGCAGCTGTTGTTCCACAACTGGTCGCCAAAGGGAATACCATGCAAAGAGCCAAAGGCAGGAATAATGACCGTAATCGATTTTTCTTCATGATGCAGCCTCTTATCTGTCAAAATGAGCCGAGACATCCTTCAGGAAATCAATGATCTTTAAATGCTGCGGACAGACTCCCTCGCACTGGCCACAGGCAATGCAGTCCTTTGCCTTACCGCGTTTTTCGGAAAGCAGCGCATAGTTCGTGAAGTTTACCGTCCATCCTTTTTCAGCAAGGTCTTCTCGCATATCCTCATTGTACATGGAGAAGTATTCGGGGATGGCGATGTTCATAGGGCAGCCTTCGGTGCAGTAATGGCAGGCAGTACAAGGCACTGTGATCCGGCTGTTAATGGTATCAGCCACCTTGAAGCATATCTGTCTTTCTTCTTCTGTAAGCGGTTTGAAGTCCGTCATGTAGCTTAAGTTGTCCTCCATCTGGGCAAGGCTATTCATGCCGGAGAGCACCACCATCACATTGGGAAGCGACGCCGCAAACCGGATTGCCCAGCTTGGGACAGATTTCTCAGGAGCATGGGCTAGAAACAGCTTCTCTGCCTCCTCCGGTACCTTTGCCAGCGTGCCGCCCTTCACTGGTTCCATGACGATGACAGGCTTCCCGTGCTTCACGCACACTTCGTAGCAGTCACGGCTCCGCACCCATTCGCTTTCCCAGTCAAGGTAGTTGATCTGCAGCTGGACGAACTCCATCTCCGGATGCTCTGTCAGGATCTGGTCCAAAAGCTCCGGCTGGTCGTGGAAGGAGAAGCCTGCGTGCTTTACCAGTCCTTCTGATTTCTTTCCAAGCAGCCAGTTGAAGCAGTCATATTTCTCATAAACCGGGAGCATACCTGCCTCGATTCCGTGAATCAGATAATAATCAAAATAACCTGCGCCGGTCTTCTCCAGCTGTGCGTTGAATACCTTATCCCGGTCTTCCAGAGAGTGAACAAATCCCGCATGGAGCTTTGTTGCCAGTGTGAAGGATTCCCTCGGATGACGGGATGTCAGGACTTCCTTTACCGCGTTCTCACTGGCAAAGCCGTTGTACATCCAGGCAGTGTCAAAATAGGTGAAACCTTTTTCCAGGAACATATCCACCATCCGTTTCACCTGTTCCAGATCAATATCCGCAGCATTCGCAGAATTCTGCGGAAGTCTCATTAGGCCGAAGCCAAATTTCTTTTCAGGGTAAAAATTCATAATAGTCTGGTCTCCTTAACTCAGATTCTTTCCGAGCAGGAAAGCCCCTTCCAAATGTCTTTCGGGTACACTGTGATGTCCCGGTTTTCCGCAGCACCCTCCGGCAAAATAAGTTCCGGCATCCGGACCGAAGCATGCATTGATGAACTCATAGTAGCGCCGTGCATTCACAAAGGTAAGATCGCGATCATCCTCTGCCGTCATAAGCAGCATCATATCCTTTTGGGGGTATATATCATCTTTCCCTATGGCATACAGACGATCCAGAAACGCCTTCAGCTGGCCGGAGATCGTGGCAAAGAAAACCGGAGAAGCCAGCACGACCGTATCTGATTTTTCATACAGGGGGTAAATCTCCTGCATGATATCTTTGATAACGCAGCCCTTCCGGCTGACCTGGCAGGCACCGCAGCTACGGCAGCCATGAATATCATCACCCAGGAACACCTTCTGAACCTCATGTCCGGCTTCTCTGGCCCCTTCTGCAAAACGTTCTGCCAAAGTATCCGTATTTCCGCCCCTGTTTGCGCTCCCGACTACGATCAGTATATTTCTCATCCTGTACTCTCCGTATCTATTCTTCCGAAATGGTAATAGCAACATCTCCATTCCCAAGCAGCGCCTTCATCTCATCAGCGGTCTTGTCCGTGATACTTCCGAGCCTCGTATAAGCCCATGAGTTGGAGCCATAAAAAATCACGATCTGGTTTCCGGAATACAGAACGATATCTCCGGCCTGTGTCGTTGTCTGTACATCATTTCTTGGAAGGCTCGTGCCAAGGGAGCCAACCTGCTCAAAGGTGCTGTACATGGACATCTTAATGGTCAGCGGCTGGACTTTTACGAGTTCTCTCAGTGCTTCAACTGATCCGTTTTCTTCCCAGGCCACTTCAACCGGAGTATCTCCAATGGTAAGCTTAAGCATGCCCGCCTCCTCCTTTACCGATTCTGCTTCCTGCTGTGTATCGGAATGCCTGTCGCCATCCTCTCTGAACTGTTCCATATAGGACAGGATATAGGTGATTGCCTCTTCAAACTGACTGTTAAAGAACTCATGTCCGCCGTTTTTGATCACATGATACTCACAGTGTGGAATGACTTCAGCGGCTCGTTCCGAGTATGAAATGTTGACCGTAGAATCCCGGTCCCCATGAAGAAGCAGAACGTCGCCTTCGTATCTGGCAAGTTCTTCATAGAAATCCAGATCCCAGATATCCGCGGCGTAATTCCTGCCCACGCGGACCCATCCCCCGAACATGCCGTATTCCTCCGGCACGTCATCAAGACTTGTAAATTGAGAGTGAACGTCATCAACGACGGAAAAAGCCGGGTACATCAGCATCATGCCCGCGATCTTATCCTGATTCCGGCATCCTGTAAGAGCCGTCACCGCGCCGCCCTGGCTCCCACCAAGAAGCACGATCCTTTCCGGATCAACAAAATCCCAGGTTGCTGCCGTATTCAGTACGGTCTCAAGATCGGATACTTCCGTCATGATCGACATGCCGACCGTATTGCCGTCCGACCGGTTCCCGCCGACGGTTCCTCCACAAAAATCAAATGTATAGGCAGCATATCCGGCTTCTGCCAGACGTTCAGCATAGGGGATGCCGGTCGTATGGCTGTTGCCCAGCTCATGGGAAAAGATCACGAGAGGCTTCTTTTCTTCTACTGTTTCAGGGATATAGGCGATGCCGTAAATCCGGTTTCCGTTGTTCTCGCACCATATTTCCTGCGTATGATATGCATATTCAGCTTCCCTTTGAGTTTCTTCCGCCCCGGATGTTTGATCGTCTGCCGTATTGGTCATTTCTGCCGATGTGCTGCCCAAGCCCGTTTTCGCTGAGGCGCACCCGGCCGTAACAAGGCATAAGATTAGACACAAGGAAAGTAGTCCTGCTGTTTTTTTCATCATATTCCATCTCCGTATCGCGTATGCTTAAGGCAGAACGAGGTAGCCCCTTTATTTCAGATATTCGGTGAAAAATGCTTCCAACTTATCGAAGGGAATGGCGTCCTTGCCGCCGCCGTCATAAAGATCTGTGTGCACGGCACCGGGGATGATCATGAGCTCCTTGTTGTCCATGTATTTGCTGTCTTTGATCATGTCGGCATAGGCGTCTTTACTGAAATAGCAGGAATGGGCATTCTCACCGTGGATCAAAAGGACAGCGCTGCGGATCTCATTCGAGTACATCAGGATCGGCTGGTTGACGAAGCTTTCACAGCCGATGACGTTCCAGCCGCCGTTGGAATTTAGAGAACGGGGATGATAGCCGCGTCCGGTCTTGTAGTAATCGTAATAGTCTTTCACGAAGAAAGGTGCGTCTTCCGGAAGCGGATCGACTACACCGCCGCCAAGTTTATATTCACCGTTCTTCAGGTCGCTAAGCCTCTGGGCACACATGGCTGCTTTCGCCTGATAACGGGCTTCCTCATTGTCATCGGAATCAAAATAGCCCTTTGCATTTACGCGGGTCATATCATACATGGTAGAAGCAACCGTTGCCTTGACACGGGTATCCAGCGCGGCAGCGTTAATGGCCATACCTCCCCAGCCGCAGATGCCTATGATGCCGATGCGGTCCGGATCAACTTTTTCGCTTAAGGAAAGGAAGTCAACCGCGGCCATGAAGTCTTCGGTATTGATGTCGGGAGAGGCCATATATCTGACGTTGCCGCCGCTCTCACCGGTAAAGGACGGATCAAAAGCAATGGTGAGGAACCCGCGTTCCGCCATAGTCTGGGCATACAGGCCGGAGCACTGCTCCTTGACCGCGCCGAAGGGGCCGGAGACAGCGATCGCCGGAAGCTTGCCCTCCGCATTCTTCGGAACATACATGTCTGCTGCCAGCGTGATGCCGTAGCGGTTGACAAACGTGACTTTGCTGTGGTCGACTTTATCGCTTTTCGGGAACGTCTTGTCCCAATCCTCTACGAGGTTGAGTTCTTCTTTTCTGATCATGGCCTTTCTTTCCTCCCGTATGATTTATTGATTTGCTTTCGCTGTTTGCCGAATCAGATAATCCAGGCAGTCTACTTTTCGCTGACTCTCATGGAGTTCTTCCATCCTGCTGCACCGGCATTTCCGGAAGTATCGGATCAGAGCATCGGTGTCACCGGCTTCATAGAGTCGCTTTGCCTTCTCCAGCTCCTCGCCCCCGCATCCGGCGTCTTCCATGTTTGTAAGGATCTTCTTCAGTTCCTGTTTCATCTTTCGCGTCTCCGATAATTGTTTTTGGTACGATTCCATTATGAAGGCTTTACGAGCGCTCCGCTAATGGTTATAATGAATATCATGATATGCCGTTTCTGCATATCAAAAAAAAGAATGGGCTTTGGGAGGCGGCAATATGGAGATCCGTACATTAAGATATTTCCTGGCTGTGGCAAGAGAAGAGAATATGTCCCGTGCGGCAGAACTGTTACATGTGACCCAGCCGACTCTGTCCAAGGCGCTGAAAGCGCTGGAAGATGAACTAGGCAAGAAGCTGTTTACCCGGCACAGTTTCAGCATCGCACTGACGGAAGAAGGCGTCCTGCTCCGGAACCGAGCGGAAGACCTTGTTTCCATGGCCGATAAAATCGAACAGGAATTTCTGACTCTGGATGATATCACCGGAGGCGATATCTACTTTGGTCTTGCGGAATCCTACCAGATCCGGTATCTTGCCCGGGAGATCAAAGAATTCAAGAAGACCTATCCTGACTTGCGGTATCATATCACCAGCGGCGATACGGAACAGGTGACGGAAAAGCTGGATAAGGGACTTTTGGATTTTGCTGTGATCTGCGAAACGCCTGATGAACGAAAATATGATTCTGTCCGGTTCCCGGAGGCAGACTATTTCGGGGCCGTGTTCCCCTCCGGTTCAGACCTTGCAAAGAAGGAGAGCATCACAGCGGAAGACCTTACGGGACTGCCGCTGTTCATCTCAGAGCAGAGCTGGGAAAATGATATACGTCCGTGGGCCGGGGAACAGTTTTCGCGGTTGCATCTGGAAGGCTCCTTCCGCCTTGCCTACAACGGCTCCATGTTCGCGAAGGAAGGTCTCGGAATCCTGCTGACGCTGAATAACCTGATCGACACTTCTCCGGAAAGCGGACTGGTATTTCGTCCGCTTACCCCCCACCTGGAGATGAAAATGTATCTGATTTGGAACAAGTACCAGAGCTTTACGCCCATTGCGGAGAGATTTCTGAAACAGATACAGGCATCGTTTACTTAATAAGCAAGAAGAAGCTTTTCCTATCGACAAAAGAAAACCAGACTGTTGCAATAATACAACAGTCTGGTTTCTGCTTTTTGGCTCCGCCATCTATTATCTCCTTAGATCATTTGGAAATGCCGTAAAGCGTCTTCTATCGCCTCGACCTTTTCCTCCGGGCATCCCGGCTGCCGGGAATCAGGTAATTTTGCCTTATTATAGTTCTCACGTTCAATGATCCCGTGCTTCCGTTTTACTTGGGCGATATTCAGGTGTGTCACATGGAAACCGTACTTTTCCTGTACCCACTCTTGGATCTCTTCATATGTAGCTCCCTGCCGGAACCCGGACATATCCATATTTTCAAGATCAAATTCCACGCGGATCTTCTCACTCGATATGTTTCCCTTGGAAGTTGGACAACCGTTTCATCGTGCTTTGCTTTATTATGAGGAAATCATAGGAATAACCGCACTTCCCTGCCAAGCAAAAGCGGGAAGTGCTCTTCTGTGTAACGGACGAAAATCTCCCCCGCAACCAAACAAACAAGATCCGCTTTTATGCGGATCTTGTTTTTATAAAACTTCCCATATTATCGGCGTTTTTGCGGCTCTATCCCTTTCAAATGTCGTCTCTGTGTAATCAACAGTTTCAGCCCTGCAACAAAGGATTGGATTTGCATATGAAAGCATTCTTTCCGGCAAAGCAGCTTCACCATTGATCGTATCATTCATCCTGTAAAAAACGCTGTAATCAGCTGAACAGGATCTGATTGACAACGCTTTCGAGATATTCCTGTCTGCCGCTGCCGGGAAGCGCCGGCGTGCCGAGAGCTACGGCATACTCCGCCAGTTCGGATAGCGTCGTTTCGCCGGAGCGGATCTTCGCGCCGATGCCGGTGCGGTAGGAGGCATAGCGGTCGGCGATGAACTGGTCGATGCGGCCGTCCTCGATGAGGGCCGCGGCCTTGATAAGGCCCAGGGCGAAGGTGTCCATGCCCAGGATGTAGGCGTGGGCCATGTCCTCCAGGGTGTAGGAGGGACGGCGGGTCTTGGCGTCGAAGTTGAAGCCGCCGGTGAGCCCGCCCGCCTTCAGCACTTCATACATGCACATGGTGGCCTCGTACACGTTGAAGGGGAACTCGTCGGTATCCCAGCCCAGCAAGAGGTCGCCCTGGTTGGCGTCGATGCTGCCCAGCATGCCGTTGATGGCGGAGATCCTGAGGTCGTGCTGGAAGGTGTGGCCGGCCAAGGTCGCGTGGTTCGCCTCGATGTTCATCTTGAAATCCTTGTCGAGGCCGTACTGCCTAAGGAACCCGATGGCCGTAGCCGCGTCGAAATCGTACTGATGCTTCATGGGCTCTTTGGGCTTGGGCTCAATGTAGAAGTCGCCGGTGAAGCCGATGCTCCGGCCGTACTCTACGGCGAGGTGCATGAGCTTGGCGATGTTCTCCTGCTCGAACTTCACGTCCGTGTTCAGCAGGGTCTCATAACCCTCGCGGCCGCCCCAGAACACGTAGCCCCGGCCGCCCAGCTTTACGGTGAGATCGAGAGCCTTCTTGATCTGAGCCGCGGCGAAGCAGAACACGTCCGCGCTGTTGGAGGAGCCCGCGCCGTTCATATAGCGCGGATTACTGAACATGTTCGCCGTGCCCCAGAGGCACTTGATATCCGTGCCCTGCATCTTTTCAAGGATGTAGTCGGAAATCTCGTCGAGACGGCGGTTTGTCTCCTTGATGTCGTCCGCCTCGGGAACGAGATCCACATCATGGAAGCAGAAATACTTGACGCCCAGCTTCTTCATGAACTCGAAGCCCGCGTCCACCTTGGCCTTGGCGTGGGCCATGGTGCCCTTCTCCGCCCCGAAGGACTTGTCCGCCGTGTCCCGGCCGAACATGTCCGTACCTCCGGCGCACAGGTTGTGCCACCAGGCCATGGCGAAGGGCAGGTGCTCCTTCATGGGCTTGCCCAGGACGATACGGTCCGCGTCGTAGAACTTGAAGGCCAGGGGGTTCTTACTCTGAGGCCCCTCGTAGGGGATGACTGGGATGTTCTCAAAAATCTCTTTCATGGTAAATCTCCTTTATTTGATCTCTTGAAACAGGCTCTTCATGGTGGGGTAAATCTTTTGGAACTTGCGGTACTGGGCCTCATACCGAGCGGCGATCTCAGGATCGGGCGATACCGTCTCCCGCACATGGCAGAGGGCGTCGGCACAGGCCTGGACGCTCCCATAGGCCCCGGTGCCCACCATGGCCAGCATGGCTCCGCCGTAGCCGGGCCCCTCCTCGGTCTGGGGGATGTCCAGGGGGATGTTCAGGACGTTGGTGAAGATCTTCCGCCACAGGGGAGATTTGGCGCCGCCGCCGCAGAGAAAGCTGCGGTCGATGGAAAGGCCGATGGCCTTGGCTACCTCCAGACTGTCCCGCAGGGCAAAGGCTACGCCTTCCAACACAGCCTGGACCATGTCTGTCCGGCCGGTGTCCAAAGAAAGACCTACGAAGGTACCACGGGCGTCCGTGTCGTTGATGGGGCTCCGCTCGCCCATGAGATAGGGCAGGAAAAAGACGCGGTTACGGCCCAGCCTGTCGTCCGAAACGTCGACCTGCTCGGCGGCGTAGTCCGAAGTGCCCAAGATGTCCTCGCAGAACCACTTGTTGCAGCTTGCCGCAGAAAGCATACAGCCCATGAGGTGCCAGCCGCCGTCCGCATGACAGAAGGCGTGGAGGGCGTTGTGGGGGTCTGCGCCGAAGGATCGGGAGGAAATGAACAGGGTACCGCTTGTGCCCAGGGAGATATTGCAGCCGCCCTCCCCCACCACGCCGGTACCCACGGCCGCGGCGGCGTTGTCGCCGGCTCCGGCGACGACCTTGACGGTCATTGGCAGACCAAGTTCTGCGGCGATTTCCGGAAGCACCGTGCCGATTACTTCATAACTTTCAAAGAGCTTCGGCAACTGAGCTTCCTTCACGCCGCAAATATCCAGCATCTCCTTCGACCAGCACCGATGTTTGACGTCCAGCAGCAGCATGCCGCTTGCATCGGAGAAATCGCAGGCGTGGACGCCCGTAAGCATGTAGTTGATATAGTCCTTGGGCAGCATGATCTTTGCAATGCGGGCGAACTTGTCCGGTTCGTGCTTCTGCATCCAGAGGAGCTTGGGCGCTGTGAAACCCGCGAAAGCGATGTTGGCGGTGAGGTCGCTGAGCTTCCTCCTGCCCACGGCGGTGTTGAGCCACACAGTTTCCTCCGCCGTACGTCCGTCGTTCCAAAGGATCGCAGGGCGGATCACGTTGTCGTTCCCATCCAGAGCCACAAGACCATGCATCTGTCCGCCGCAGCCGATGCCTGCCACCTTCGCGGCCTCAAAGCCGGTCAGCAGCGCCCTGACCCCGTCCTGTACCGCCGTCCACCAGTCCGCCGGGTCCTGCTCGGACCAGCCGGGCTCCGGGAAGT
>Ga0247610_10004527_pt1 | contig 14886 bp, 9 predicted proteins | sample 174DNAGHGhighgp2_FD_193483 | JGI IMG/M metagenome (GOLD analysis project Ga0247610, IMG submission 193483) | Sheep rumen microbial communities from Palmerston North, Manawatu-Wanganui, New Zealand - 1742 DNA GHGhigh gp2 | ecosystem: Host-associated > Mammals > Digestive system > Stomach > Rumen ... | reverse complement strand
AGTCGAAGATGGCGCTAAATGCGTTGCTGTATCCGGCATTCAGTGCCTCGCGTACCTTCTTGCCGGCCTTCAATTCCTCCTTCGTGCGCTCGTAAATAAGCACGTTGGCGTCCACTGCCATACCCAGCGACAGCACCATACCGGCGATACCGCTCATGGTAAGTGCGGCCTGGAAGCTCGTAAGTACGCCTACGGTGAAGAAGAGGTTAAGAATCAGCGCGCAGTTGGCCACCATACCGGGTATGGTACCATACATTACTATCATGTAAACCATCAGGATGAGGAAGGCGATAACGCAGCTCCACACACCCTGGCGGATGGATTCTGCACCCAGCGACGGACCAACTATCTCCTCGCTAACTATCTTGGCGGGAGCAGGCATCTTACCCGACTTCAGCACGTTTGCCAAGTCGCGCGTGGTCTCAACCGTGAAGTTACCCGTGATTTCCGACCGTCCGCCCGTGATTTCGCTCTGCACCGTGGGTGCGCTGTACACGTTGTCATCGAGTACGATGGCAATGCTGCGCTTCAGGTTAGCTTTCGTGAGGGCTGCCCAGCGGCGTGCGCCGTCCACGTTCATCGTCATGCTTACGCAGGGACGTCCGTGCTGGTCGTACGATTCGCTGGCATCCGTCACAACATCGCCTTCCAGCGGTGCGTGTCCGTTGCGCTCTGTCACTTTGATGGCGTAGAGCTCAAACACGTTGGCAGCTGCACCTTCGCCCATTCCTGTGGCGCCCCACTTCAGACGCAGGTCGGAGGGCAGGAGCTCTTTTGCTTCGGGCGAGGCCAAAAGTTCGTTGATAGTGTTCATGTCGCGCATGGCAGCATAACCTACGATGCAGCCCTCGCCGCCCTGGAACACCTGCAGACGGCTCAGCAGCGGGTGCTGGCGGTGTGCTTTCTCGATGTCGGCAGCAGAGAGTGTGGTGTTGCCGCCCTCCTCTGTCTTGCCGGCGATGGCTTCTGCCAGGTCGCCCTTAGCCTTTGTGGTGTCAGCCTCAACCTTCTCGGCTTCCTCTGCTACGGGCTCGGCTGCAGCGCTGTCAGCGCCTTCTGTCGTTTCCTCTATGGCCCCCAGTGCGGCAGCCAGTTTGCTGTCGAGCGAAACGAGCAGCGGAGTAACTTCCGACGAGTTGTACGTCTCCCAGAACTCCAGGTTGGCGCTACCCTGCAGAAGTTTGCGGACGCGCTCGGGCTCCTTCACGCCAGGCATTTCCACCATGATGCGGCCTTCCTGTCCTTCCAGCGCCTGGATGTTGGGCTGAACGACGCCGAAGCGGTCGATACGTGTGCGAAGCACGTTGTAAGAGTTGGAAATGGCGCTCTTTACTTCGGCGCGCAGCACTTTCTCAACCTCGGCATCGGTGCTCTTGGTCGTCACCTTGTCGCGCAGCTGCTGCGTGGCGAAAATCTCGGCAAGTCCCTTCTCGGGCGCCAGTGCCTTGTAATCTTTCACGAATAGACTGATGAAGTCGTTCTGGCTGCTTGCAGCCTCTCTCGTGGCCTGTTCTACGGCCTTGCGGAAGTTTTCGTCGGTCTCTTCTTTGTGATCGGCCAGCGCTTTCACCACATCGGGCACGCTAACTTCCAGAATCACGTTCATGCCGCCCTTCAGGTCGAGGCCCAAGCCGATGCCCATCTCGCGGCATTCCTTAAGTGTCCACACGTTGCAGTACACTTTGTTGTTGAGCAACGAGTCAAGATAGCGGTCGGCTGCTTCCTGGCCGTCGGTCAGCGCCATCTTCTCGGCCTTGCCTTCGTAATGGTTCGTTACGAAGGAAAAACTCAGATAGAAGAGGCAAATCAGCGTCAGCAGAGCTGCGAAAACCTTAACAAATCCTTTGTTTTGCATTTTTTGTAATTGTTTTGTTTTTTTGTTATTTGTAGTTGTTTTTGTTCGTTTCTATGCGCTACAGCGTGCAAAGATACGCATTTTTCTGCATATCCGCCGCATCTGTGCCAAAGAAAAATGCAAAAAAGCGAAAACGACGGGTGCGATGCCTGCCAATGCCTTGCATTTTGTGGGTTACGACACGTGGTTTTCTGCTTGCCGCAGGCGGGAAATAATTTTTTGCAGGCAGTTTTTTGCCTTGCTGGCTGGCGCGAGTCTCGCTGCCGCCTGAACGTTTTGGGATACGGCCTATCTGCGGCGAAGTCGCGTAACGACGGGATAATGGTCCGAAAGGTCCATTTGTCGGTCGATGTAGGTGTGGGTAGAAGTCCAATCTGCCGAATAGAAAATATGGTCTATCCGCACGTAGAATCCTGCCTGGTTAAAAGAGCGTCCGAAGCCGTTGCCGCTCTCGCGGTAAGCCGACTTCAGGCGGCGCGCCAGTTGCTGGTAAGTGTATGAAATGGGCGTATCGTTGAAGTCGCCGCAGACAATGAGGCTGTGAGCGTTGAGCGAGTCAATCCATTGGCACAACGTTTGCACTTGCTTGGCTCGTGCTCGTACGGCAGTGCCCAGTTTCTCGGTTAGGAACAGGCCTTCGGAACGCAAGTTCTCGTGGTGCGGGTCCCGCAGCACGTCGCGATATTCGCTTTTCTCTTCGTGCGAAAGGTGGTTGCTCTCCAAATGGTTGTTCACGACCAGCAGGCTGTCGCTGCCGAAGGCAAACCATCGGGCTATGCTGTATTCCCCTTGTTTCGACGGGTATGAAATGCGGATGGTGTCGCTGAGGGCTGGCAGCCGCGAAAGGATGAAATACTCTTTTCCTCCTGCACAAGTGTAGTGCATGGAGTCCAGCATTTGCTTTACTTCCTTTCTGTTGGCCCATGCGGCACTTATTTCCTGCAGACAGAGAATGTCCGGCGACATGGCCTTAATGTACTCTGTTAGCTTTTGGTACTTATCCTCGCCAGCAATGCTTCCGGCATTGAACGAAATGACGCAGAGCGTGCTGTCGGTGCCTGAAGTTTGCATGTGGATGGGGCAGTAATCGAGAATGTATCCGCCCACGAGCAGCATTCCGACGAGCGGCACCAGCGTGAGCCGCACTTTGAAGACAAGCCAGAAAAAGCAGAAGCAAAGGTTGATAAGCAGGAAAACCGGGAATATCAGCCCCAGCAGCGCCAGCCGCGGGTGTTCGGCGGGCGATATGACGGTACTCAAACAGCATGTCCAAAGCAGAATCAGCGAGGCGATGTTTGCCCCGAGAAAAAGGCCGACAAGCAGACGTTTTAGCTTTCTCATCAGCGTTACATCTTTTTGCTAAAATCGAAAAGACGCTTCTTCTCTTCCTCCGTGAGGCCGTCGTAACCGTGTGACTTCACCTTATCCAAAATGCGGTCCATCTCAGCCTCGTCTTCTTTCTTGCGCTGGCGGTAGTCAATGTCTTGGCCAAATTTTCCGCCGGGCGAGGACGTAAAATGCGATTCACGCTTGCGGCGCAGCGATTCGAACCAGTTGCGGAAGAAATTGTTCCTGTCGCCGCGGTCGTAGAAGTCGTTGTCGTATTTGTTTCTGCGGCTGCCACCTCCGCCATTGCGCCAATAAAGGATGAGTAATAGGCCGAAGAGCATTCCGCCAAGGTGTGCGATATGTGCCACTCCGTCGTTTGAGCGCGCCATCGCCGAGAGCAGTTCTATGACCGCGTAGCCGCAAACGAAAAATTTCGCCTTGATGGGAATCGGAATGGGAAAGATGAAAATGCGCTCGTCGGGGAATGTCATTCCAAAAGCCAACAGGATGCCGTAAATTGCTCCCGAGGCGCCAACCGTCGTCCAGCGGTTCAGATATTCTCCCATGTCGATGATGGCGCTGCCAATGTTCACTTGCTCGTAAGCATTGTAACCTTGCCATAAATATTCTACGTACTGCGCGCACTCCTGCATGATGCCCGCGCCAAGTCCGCATGTGAGGTAATAAAAAAGAAATCTTCGCTGTCCCATCGTGTGTTCGATAGTGCGGCCGAACATCCAGAGGGCAAACATATTAAAGAAAAGGTGCTCAAATCCTCCGTGAAGGAACATGTAGCTGAAAAGTTGGTACCAGCAGAAATTGTTGGCGAGGAAGAAATGCAGGCCGAGTTCGTCCGTCAAATCTATTCCGTACAAGGTGGCAACCTTTTGTCCGGCAAAGAACAGAATATTTATTATAAGCAGGTTCTTTGTTACTGCGGGAATGTTGTTCATATCGTCTTTGTGTGAGAAACTCTTTGTTACGTGGTTTTCTGGCTGCAAAGATACGAAAAATGCGTTTATAAAGGCCGAAAACAGCGTCTTTCCTCTCAATTTTTAGCGTTTTTCTGCAATTTTTTAAAAAATTTCTTGGTGCGAATGGCAAGTTTGCCTATATTTGCGAAAACAAACGAAGGATTTAAACGTAGTATTAACCTTTTTAATTAACAAACGTTATGAACAAAACTGAATTGACAGCCAAGATCGCCGAAGGCGCTGGCTTGAGCAAAGTGGATGCCAAGAAGGCATTGGATGCAACACTTGAGGCTATCACAAAGGCAGTGAAGGGTGGCGACAAAGTTGCTCTCATTGGTTTCGGAACTTTCTCCGTTACAAAGCGCCCCGCTCGTAAGGGCATCAACCCCCAGACCAAGAAAGCCATCAAGATTCCTGCAAAGAAGGTGGTGAAGTTCAAGGCTGGTGCTGGCTTGGCTATCTAAGACAAGTTGTAAAGGAAACGTCTTTTTTGAGTTTCCTACAGCAAAAAGAACGAATGAGCCCAGTGACACTGGGCTCATTCCGTTTGTAATTGCGAGTAGTGGCGGACACTCGCTGAGCCGCGAAAGTAAGAAAGTGAGGGGACAAGGGAGAAAACAAATAATATGAAGTGAGAAGAAAGAATCAGACAGACGATGAAAGCATATAAGGTGGTGCTGTTTTTGTTGTGCATTGCCCTCGGATTGGGACTTCTGGCCTACTATTTTCCGGCCGATGGCATACGGGTGGCCGGCATAGACCTGCGATTCCCTTCGCTACATGGAGTGTTGGCGAAAGAGGAGCCTGTGGTGGAGGTAGAAGAGCCGGAGATAGTGGAACTCTCGCCCGAGGAACTGATGGCGCAACGCATGGAAGCACTCCACGCTGCTCGCGACTCGGAATATATGGCATATTGCACCCAGAGTCCCACGCGTCTGTTTATGTCCGATATCACATATCTCGACCCACTTTTCGAGGCGTTGGAGGGAGCCCGACAGCGCCCTGTGCGTATTCTGCACTACGGAGATTCGCAGCTCGAGGGCGACCGCATGACGGGTGTGCTGCGCGAGCATCTGCAGGACGTGTATGGTGGTTCGGGAGTGGGCTTGCTTCCGGCTGTGCAGACCATCGGAATGGCCACGGCCACCGTACGGACTACTCCTGCGCTGCAGCACTATATGTATTTCGGTTCGTCGGATTTTCATGCTCCGCACAAGCGTTATGGCCCGTTGGCGCAGGTGGCCGAGGTGGATACGGCAGCCACTTTCGTTGTCTCAGTTCACGGCGGAAGTACATACTCACACTGTCGTTCGTTCAGCCGCGTCAGCGTGGCCATGAAAGGCAGTGGCGAGTTTACGGTGCGCTACGGCGAGCATGAGCAGGAGATGACTTGTCCTTACGACAGCACATACCCCGGACTTCGCCTATACAGCGCCACGTTGGCACGCGCCACAAGTCAGGTTACCATAGAAGCCCGCGGACAGATGGAGGTTTATGCCATCATGGCCGACGGGTCGGCGGGCGTGCAGGTCGATAACATAGCCATGCGCGGATGCTCGGGAACCATTTTTACATCCATCGAACGCGCCACGCTGGCTCCGTTTTTCCAGCAGCAGAACGTGGCACTTGTCATCCTGCAGTTTGGCGGCAACAGCGTGCCGTATCTGAAGGACAGCAAGGGCATCTCGGCCTACAAGCGGCAGCTGATGGCACAGATAAATCTCTTCCACCGACTTTCGCCCCAGGCGCGCATCTTGCTTATCGGCCCGTCGGATATGGCGATGGCCGAAGGCGAGGAGTGGAAAACCTACCCGCGACTGCCGGAGGTCGTGGACTCGCTACGAGAGGCAGCACTCGAGAGCGGAGCAGCCTTCTGGGACATGTTCCGAGCTATGGGCGGTCGCGGCTCGATGGTGAAGTGGGTCAACGCCAATCCGCAGCTGGCGGGCGAAGATTACATCCACTTCACACCGCGAGGCGCGCGCCACATGAGCGAACTGCTGTGCAAGACATTTGATTTTTATCACGAGTACTATCGTTTCCGTCATCACTTGGATGAGGAGGAAACGACAGCCGATTCCCTGAAGAATGACACGTCGCAAAACATTTCTCCTGCTGTGCCTTCTGCTGCACGTTAGTGTCGTTCTGTGCCAGCCGGTCTTCGCGCCGGTGGAACTGAGCGTCGTACCTCCGTGCCTGCACGCCGAGGGTGGACGCGACACACTGCAGTTTCCTGGCGGTCGCGAGCGGTTTGTGCCTTTCTTCGATAAACTTTCCCGTCTGATGCAGGGCGCTGACGAGCAGTTGAACATTCTCCATATCGGCGGCAGCCACGTGCAAGCGGGCGACTTCACGCATCGGATGCGTACCAACCTCGCTTCGCTGGGACGAAACGGCGGCCGCGGACTGCTGTTCCCTTTCTCTGCATTGCGCACAAATACGCCCGCCAGCTACACCATTGGCTGTGAGGGCGTGTGGGATGGCGTGCGCTGTGTGAAGCGCGACACGCTCGTCCCATTGGGGCTGAGCGGCGCCTGCGTCACCACGCGCGATACCTTGGCCCGACTCGTGCTGCCGCTGGTGGACTTGCGGGCTTGGCCAGCCTCGCAACTGCGCGTGTTGGGTCAGGCTGACACGCCTCAGATTCGTCCCATCCTGCTGTGCGGCACCGATACACTGCAGCCGCTGCCTGCTGACAGCTGCGCAGGTTACCGTTTTAGCCTGCCCGAGAGTGCCGACACCTGCGTGCTGTCTTTCTCTGGCATTGTGCAGGACAGTCTGGGATTCAGCGTGCGAGGCTTTTTGCCCGAGGGCGCTGCACCCGGCATCACCTATACTGCATCAGGTATCAACGGCGCCAGCGTACCCGCTTGGCTGCGGTGTTCGCTCTTCGCAGAGGAACTTTCGCTCTTGCCACCCGACCTTGTCATTCTGGGACTGGGCATCAACGATGCAAACGTCTGGCCGCAGAAGTTCGACGTCGCACAATTCAAGGAGAACTACCGCCAGTTGATTCGCCGCATCCGCGACGTAAGTCCGCAATGCTGCTTTGTTTTCATTACCAACAACGACTGCTGGTTCAATTTCCGCGGCCGTCGCCGCCAATACAATACCAACACACCGCGCGTCGAGCAGGCCATGAAAGAGTTGGCGGCCGAGGAAGGTGCGGCTGTGTTTGATGTTTTTGCGCTGATGGGCGGGTTGCGCTCGTCGAATGCATGGGTGCGTGCCAAACTGCTGCGGCCCGACCATATCCATTTCACACGCGAGGGTTATTATCTGTTGGGCGACCTGCTCTACAATGCCCTTGCGCGGGCTGCCCAACAACAGTACGGCAGTCCGGTCGCTGCTGCCGTCAATCCGAATCCGTAACTCCTAATCTCCCGAATCGTGAGTCTGAACGAAACCATACACCTTATTATAATATATCTGCAGGGTATCTTTGCTTTCGACCCCAACAGCCCGCTGCTCTTTACCCAACTGCAGTTCTGGGTTTTCTTCTTCGTGGTTTTTCTGGGCTTTGCGCTCATCGTGTCAGCGCCTCACCGTCGTGTCGCGCTGATGAGGAATGCCTATCTGTTTTTCGTCAGCCTACTTTTTTACTACAAGACGAGCGGCTTCTTCGTCGGTCTGCTGATACTGGTTACATGTACCGACTATTTGCTGGCGCGACGCATCTTTGCCGTCCGTACGAAGTCGCGTTGGCGTGCACGCGCCCTGCTGTCGCTCAGCGTCTTCATCGACTTGGGGCTGCTGTGTTACTTCAAATACAGCTATTTCTTTGCCGACATGCTGAATCAGCTCTTCGGTCTTCAGATAACGGTGAGCAACATCGCGGCCCGCGCAGGCAATATTCTTACGCACAGCCAGTTCTGGTCCGTAGATCGTATTGTGCTACCAGTTGGTATCTCGTTCTATACTTTCCAGGTCATTAGTTACACGGCCGATGTTTACAAGGGGCTGGTGAAGCCGGTGCGCAACATTTTGGATTTCGGATTCTACGTTTCTTTCTTCCCACAGCTCGTAGCCGGTCCTATCATCAAGGCCAGCGATTTTATCCCACAGCTGTATCGTCGCTACTCGCTGAGCCGGATGCAGTTTGGTATGGCCGTATTCTGGATTCTCAACGGTCTGCTGAAGAAAATCGTGCTGTCGGACTACCTGGCGGTAAACTTCATCGACCGCGTTTTCGCCAGCCCGCAGTTTTTTTCCGGCTTTGAGAATCTGATGGCGCTGTTCGTGTATTCGCTGCAAGTGTACGCCGATTTCTCGGGTTACACCGACATAGCCATCGGACTTTCGCAGTTGATGGGATTCTATCTGCCCATGAATTTCAATTCTCCATACAAGGCACAGAACTGTTCCAACTTCTGGAAGCGCTGGCACATCTCGTTGTCTCGTTGGTTGCAGACCTATCTTTATATTCCTCTGGGCGGTAATCGCAACACCACCGGCGCTACGTATTTCTGGATTTCAGTCATCACATTGGCTGCTCTGATACTCAGCGGCAGCGTTTGGGTGGCGTCGTTGGTGGTTTTCGTCCTGCTGATGGTTGTCTGGACGGCCTATCGTCATCCCGACCGTCGCCGCCACATTTACGCAAACCTCAACTCAATGATTACGATGGTGCTGGGCGGACTGTGGCACGGCGCCTCCTGCAATTTTATGGTCTGGGGTGGGCTGAACGGCGTTGGCATGATAGTCTATAAGTTCTGGCGCGACATGTCTGCACTGCGTCGGGCCGTGCTCACCACATTGGCAGCCGCCGTGCTGGGTTGCCTCGTGTACTTTTCGCCTGCCGCACTGTGGAATGTGCTCTTCTGCTTCGTTGCTTTTATCTGTGTCAGCGCGTGGATTCGTTACGTCAATGCTGTGCTGCCTTTCCATTTCACAGCCCTCGAAGGTGTTCTCGGCCGTGCTTGGAGTATTGGCGTCACCTTCACGTTCATCACTTTCACACGTCTTTTCTTCCGTTCCGGCTCCAATCTCGATCCTGCCGTGGCCAACGAGACGGCTTGGCGCATTGCCACACAGATGGTAGAGGCCATCGGAACGCGTTGGAACGTGAATGTTTGGGCTGTGTGCGAAGCGTACCGAAGTGTTTTCCTGCTCTTCGTATTCGGAATGGTGGTGCATTGGTTGCCGACAGACTGGAAGCGGCGCTACAGAATCTACTTCGCGCGGATGCCCCTGCCGCTGATGGTTTTTGCGGTGCTGGCCGTCGTTTTCATCGCCTATCAGTTTGTAACCGCCGAGATGCAGCCCTTCATCTACTTCCAGTTCTGATGCGTCCGAATTGTGACGGCTGGCGCTCTCAGATATGACCTGTGGCGAGAAAAAAACAGCGTGTGAGAATTTTCTTCCCACACGCTGTTTTTATGGAAACTGCACGTGCTATTCCACTCGCACGCTGAGGCCGCCTCGTAGCAGTTGGTCGTGGCCGATAAACCAGCCCTTTACAGGTCGCCCGCCACTCTCGATGGACGTAATCTTCGCGCCGTCGCCCAGCCGCTCGATGGTGACAGGCTGGCTGCCAAGTGTCAGGGTGATGCGTGGGAAGAGCGGCACTGTGACAATGTACTCGGGGTCGGCCGGAGAGTACGTGTAGATTCCGATGGCGTTAAACACGTACCAGGCCGACATCTCGCCCGCATCGTCCATTCCGGCGTATGCCAAGTGGTCCTCTCCCATGTCGTAGAATTCCTCCATCAGGCGGTTGAGAATCTTTTGGGCCTTCGGTTGACGGTCTACGAAGTAATACGTGTACGGTACGCTGTGGTCGGGCTGATTTCCGTGGCAGTAGTTTCCGATGAAACCGGTCATGTTCCATGCCTCATATTGCCGCCACGGCTCGGAAAACAGCGAGTCGAGTTTTTGCTCCACCGCGTCGCGGCTGGGGTAGAGGGCTATCATTCCTTCCGGATCGTGCGGTGCGAAGAAAAGGCTCTGCCAGCCGTTTGCCTCGCGGTACTGGTAAGCATAGTAGGGATAATACGGGTCAAATTCTTTTATCCACTCGCCGTTGGCCGTTTTCCCGCGCCAGAATCCTGTGGACGGGTCGAAGAGATTTTTGTAGTTCTGGCTGTGGCGGAGCAGCAACTGCTGGTTTTTCTTGTCTTTCAGCTCGCGGGCGATGAGCGACGTGGCATAGTCGTCGTAGGCATACTCCACAGTTTTCGTCACGGCTGCCTTGTATTCGTCTTCGGTGGGTACATTGGTGGTATCCTTCTCTGCTATCCATCCCCTCTCGAGGTATTCTTTCAGGAACGGCCTGCCGCCCCTGCCGGGCACCGTGGCGTTCTTGAGCAGCAATGCGTAGGCTCGCTCGAGGTCGAAGTCGCGGACGCCGCGCAGCCACGTGCCGCTGACAAAAGTGGAGGCGTGGTCGCCGTGGAAGAACGTGGGCATGTATCCGCCACGTTTCTCGCCGCGGTCGGTGATGGAACGAATGATGTCGCATGCCACGTCGGGCGTCAGCAGCGTCAGCAGAATCAGTTTGTTGCGATACGTGTCCCAGAACGAGGGATTCGTGTAATAGCGAAATCCGCCGTTCGCCACCTGCCAGCGCTCGTCGAGGTAGTCGCCGTTTACGTCGCTGCGCAGTGCCGGCCACAGGAAGGAACGGTAAAGGCAGCTGTAGAAGAGGCCGCGCTGACGCTCGGTGCCGCCCTCGATGCGGATGCGAGAGAGCAAGTTTTCCCACGTTTGGTTGGCTTTGTCGCGCACATTTTCGAACGTCGCGGTCAGCATCTCGGCTTCCAGGTTGCGCCGTGCGTTTTCGATGCTTGTGAAGGAAAATCCGAAGCGTATCTCCAAGGGACGCGTGCCGCGGTTCTCTTCGAAGTCCACGAGCGAGACAAAGTGCTTGTGGTCTCGCAGCGTCGAGACGCCGCTCACTTTGTGATTGGCTACTGCGTAAAAGAAGATGCGGCCTTCGCCGTCTTGGAATCCAGCAAATGCGCTGTCGCCTGCCTGGTGTATTTCATAGCGTCGCGGCCGTCCGTTGTTGCGGCTGATGTCCACGAGCAGCCGTTTCTCGCTGTCGGGGCGAAAAGTATAGCGGTGGAATGCACAGCGCAGCGTGCTGGTCAGCTCCGCATTCACGCCGTATCGCTCCAGATACACGCGATAGTAACCGGGATGAGCCTCCTCATTCGAGTGGCTGAAGTGCGAAGCGTAGTTGCTCGGACGGAAAAACTTTCCTGTCACGGGCAGCACCGGCAGGTGCAGCAGGTTCCAATGTCCCTTGCAGGTGTGTGCGAAACCGTATATCTCGCGGTCTTCGTATTGGTAGCCGGAGCCGCTGTGATACGTAGTGACGGGTGTCAGCTGCACCATGGCGTTTGGTAGTGCCGAGCCCGGAAAAACTTCGGCGCCCCATGCGCGCTTCGTTTCGGTATGTGTGTAACCCAGGTCTTCGGGGTTCCACAGGGTGGCTGTGCCGAGCAGCGGGTTCACATACTGAGTGAGCGGCTGTGCCGCCAACAGCGACGACAATGTGGCCAACAGGATCAGGACGGAGTGTCTCATGCGAGGTGTGGGATTTGATGTGTGGATTTATGGTTCAGTCGTTCGGGATTTCAGTTTTTCTTCTTGCCGCCTCGTCTTCGAGCTGCTGTTGCTTCACGGCGGCGTCCAGCAGTTCGTTGAACGTGATGCGGCGGTCGAATTCTTGCAGCCACTTCTTGTCGCGTTTGTGCTTTCGTTCGCGCTTTCTCTCCTTGATGGCGAACGGATGTGTAATGCGGTCTTGCAAGCCTGGCAGGTACTTGTCCAGGATGTCGCCCAGCGTAGGAATGCGTATGACGCGTTGCCGCTCGAGCGACTGCTGTATCGCTTTTTCTACGGCCAGCGAAGTGTCGGCTCGCACCTCCACTTGGCGTAAAGTGTCGGCCCGCAGCCCTGTTGTGTCGAGGCGGGCGGTGTCGGTCCGAAGTGTGTCGGCGGCAATAGTAAAAGCAAGTATCAGCGCAAACATGGGGCAAAGTTAAGATTTATTCCTGGCATTTTCTTGGGTACTTAACGTTTTTTATCAAGAATTTGCTTATCTTTGTGCCGTATGACACGGAGAACGACCATCTTTCTGTTGCTGTTGCTTCTGAATCTGAGTGCGGCGGCTTACAGCGACCACCGTCGGCGGCACACTGACTCGTTGGAAAATGTTTTGCGCACGGCAAAACTCAACGACGAAGGGCGGCTGAAAATTTACAAAGACCTGATGTGGGGATATCTGCAGACCGACGGAAAGAAATCCACGCACTACGCCCGAAAAGCCTTGGCGCTGACAGAACGGCGCGACTGGCTCAAATCGCGGGCTGACGCGCTTCGCATCTTGGGACTTGTGGCGTACGGCGGAAATAACTACGAGGAGGCGCTGTATTTCTACGAGTGGGCACTGGCGGTAACGGACTCGATGCGCGGAAAAAACTACGCGGAATCGGACATCGACGACAATCTTTCTTCGCTTTACGGCTCGATAGGAAATCTCTACAACATGCAGGACCGGCTCCATCTGGCTATCGCGTACTATCAGAAGGCACTTCCCATCTTCGAAAAGTACCGCTGGCTCGAGAGCACTTCCATTCTGTATTTTAATGTCGGCGAGTTGTTTTCGAGTATGGGCAACGTCGCAGAGGCGGAAACCAACTATCAGAAGGCGATGGACATCGCACGGGAATCGGGCGACTCACTGCTCGTGGCTCTCCCTACCAAGGGTCTCGGTAAGATTTACTTGACGCGGGGCGAGCTCCTGCAGGCCGAGGAAGTGAGCCAGATGGGCCTTGCTTACTATCGCTGTCACGCGGAGGAGGAAAACAGCGCATACGTGTCAACGCTGAATACGTTGAGTCGCATCCGTTTGAAGGACGGTCGACTGGACGAGGCCGACGCGCTGGCGCAGGAATCGCTCGGGCGGTTGAACGAAGACACCGGGTCAGACGTCTGCGCCGACACGTACAATCTGCTCTGCGAAGTGGCAATGGAGAAACGCGACTGGTCGGCGGCATGCAACTACGCGCAGCTGGCTTTGGATGCCGACACGATTGAGACATACGACGACTTGGGCACTCATGTTCTGCTCTCGCAAATTTACGCTCACATGGGCGAGACCGAGAAAGCTTGCGTCGGCATACAGAAAGTTTACAGTGGTATGGAGCATTTTGCCACGGAGCACTATCAATCCGGGCTCTCGCAGATGGAAGTGCTCTACGAGACAGAGAAGAAACAGACGGCCATCGAGCAACTGAGACGCGAGCGAAAGTGGATTCTGTGGGGCGGCGTGCTGGTGGCGGCTGTATTGCTGCTGCTGGCGCTGCTGTTTTTCGCCTTGTGGCACGGTGTCCGCCTCGGACGCAAGCATGCGCTGGTGAAAGCCAAACTCGAGGGAGAGCGCGACGAACGTGTCCGCATTGCTCGCGACCTGCACGACCGGCTGGGCGGACTGCTGACAGCCATACGGCAACACGTCAGCGACCCTGCGGCTCTCTCGCTCACCGACGAAGCGATGCGCGAGATGCGAGGAGTGGCGCATCATCTATTGCCCGACTCGCTGCGGCGGTATGGACTTCGAGTGGCGCTGCGCGACTACTGCGCATCGCTGCGTGGCGTCTCCTTCTCGTTTCTTGGGACGGAGCGCCACATAGAACACGAAGAGACTGTCTATTGCATCGTTTACGAGCTCGTAAACAACGCCGTAAAGTGTGCCGAGGCGCAGACGATACGTGTGCAGCTCACAATGGAAGCCGACTACACGGCCATCAATGTGTGGGACGACGGAAAGGGCATGGACGTGGCGGAGCAGACACAGGGCGCTGGTCTGGAAAACATACGTCAGCGTGTGGCAGCCGTGGGTGGCACCTTGCACATCTGCAGCCGGCCGGGAGAGGGAACGGAGGTGAACGTAGAGATTTAGCGGCGTGTTTTGGCACTGCGAGCCGAAAAACCCACAATTGGGGGATTGTTCGTAAAAAAGATAACACTTAACTTTGCATCGATATAACTCTATTATTAACTCTAAAACCCACTAAAATGAAAAAAATTCTCTTTCTTTGCTTGACGGCCATGTGCTGTGCTTTTATTTCCTGCGGCGATGACGACGAACCGAAGGGCGGAAACACAAATGGGCAAGTGGCAGCTACGATTAAGGAAACGGCAAACCAGTTGGTGCTGACTTACACAACTACGACTCCGGGCTTTACTTACACCACTACTTGGACGTGCGATTTCCAAAACGACAAGTGCGTAAGTTCCACGATGACGCAGACTTATCCTTCCGAGGCCATTGCAAAAATGGTTTATGACGAGTTGGACGACGAGGACAAGCGCATAGCACGGTTGAGCGGACGTTCGGTTATCATTGATATGACGGCCGAGCACAAGGATATGACTCGCGAGCAAATAAAAATTACCATGCAGGCAATTCAGAGTAGCTCGCAGGGAGGAACAACGCCTGTCGGTCCGAATAATCCAAATCAGCCGAATAATCCCAATAACCCGAATAACCCCGTCAATCCCACGCCTGCTTCCAGTGCTACTATCACGGAAACGGCCACCCAGCTCGTGTTAACTTTCACGGTGACGGACGTATATACTTATTCGGGCAAGTGGACTTGCGATTTTAACAAAGATGATGAGTGCACAAAGTCCCTGCGGGAAATAACGTATCCGACTGAGGATTATGCAGAAATGGAGCTTCGCGAACTTATTGCCGAGGCTGAGGAAGAAGGCGAA
>Ga0247610_10004520_pt1 | contig 14901 bp, 15 predicted proteins | sample 174DNAGHGhighgp2_FD_193483 | JGI IMG/M metagenome (GOLD analysis project Ga0247610, IMG submission 193483) | Sheep rumen microbial communities from Palmerston North, Manawatu-Wanganui, New Zealand - 1742 DNA GHGhigh gp2 | ecosystem: Host-associated > Mammals > Digestive system > Stomach > Rumen... | reverse complement strand
ATCATCGACGCTCTTAAGCGCATTGACCAAAAGATCAACACATTTAATAGTGAAAAGAAACGTGCAACGTTCATGACAAAGATTGGTCAAGGCAACATCGCCAATAACATGAACAACCGTTCTGGTTATGAATACGATGGTGGCGATAATTATGACGATGCCTTCACTATGCATGCGAACGATATCATCAATGATACTAAATTGTCAGACCATATCGCAACTTTGCATAAGTTAACACAGATGATCGGCAATCCGTCTTTCAGCCCACATGCACAAGACAAAGCAAAGTCTACTGCTACTGAACTCTATAATGCTATTAAGAAGTATTATACTGATAAAGCTGAAAAATATAGAAATGAATATAATGAAGATGTCAATGCTCGTGACCGTGCAACCGACTTGGCGAATGCCGAAGAATTTGAACATGTCTTGAAGGACTTGGATATCGAAATGAAGGATGTATTGTCCGATATCAACACAACTGGTGAAGTATCTGCTAAGGACGATAAGGCAAATCCGTCTCCTCGTAAAGTCGTGATGGAAGAATTGTCTCCGGCTGTCGATGCGCTGGTTGATTCAATCACACCAGAAGACGTGGCAACCATCGTCAAGATTAACAAGGCGATCAAGAAGAGCAAGACACTTCATCCGGACAAGGACTATCGTAGCCTAGCCAATGAATTCTTCAGTGAATTCGGAATTGACGAGTCTAGTCTCGACCATACCAAGTTCTCCGCAGAGAATGGTTATAACTATACGATAAATGGTGTAACGATTCCTCTCAAGATTGCCTACGAACTTGCCAAGAATATGGTTCATTACGACATCGATCCGAAGACTGGTCGCTTTGTCATGTCTGAAGCCTTCACCAGGAAAGATGGCTCTATGCTATGTACTTGGCGTATCATTGTCACGATCTCGTCTGGCTGGGACGTCAACGTAGAAGTCATGGCCAACAACCAGATGCTTCCGGCGGTGCAAGTCGACGTCTACGGCAACAATACTAATGCCGTACTCAACGCTGGCTTCCAGCAGCTCATGTAACTTCCGGTCACATAATGAATATAAACGCCGTGCATGCCACGGCGTTTTTTGATAAACTAGGTTAAAACAACTTACGGTAATTTATGCTCAACCAAAAATTCATGTCCGCACTTGCTCAGCTGGAGTCAGTATCATGCACACAGCAAGAACGTGACACTATCAATGCTGTCCGTGGCAAGTACGTGGCCAAGTTCGGTACAGAAAATCCGTTTGTCCGTACGCTTGCCAAGCTTGAATCAGTTGCAGCTACCCAGTCTGAAAAGGACGAAATCAACATGATTCGTGGTAAGTTCGGCCTTATGGAAATGCAAGGAACTGTTTCCGATATCGACACCGATGCTATCAAAGACTCCATGTCTACCGATGCGTTCGATGACGAAGTTGCTCCAGAAAACTGGGACTATGTCAACAATACTCCGATCGATCCAGCGGAACGTAAGAAACAGATGTCACGTTCATCTGATATGGACTGGTCAAATACCGTCAATCCAGACCTGGATGCTAAGTTCATTGCGAACAATCGTTCCGTCACTGATGACCCAAATCTATCAATGGATAACATGGGAATCCTCAATGATTACGACGAAACTCGTTCGATTCTCGGTGACCCAGAACAAGAAGATGATTACTAATGAAAAGCGGCTCAATCGAGCCGCCTTTTTCATTTGCCACCAAATAGCTTGTCTCCGACTTGCTGGATGAATTCGTCACGTTCCACAGTAGGAATGGTCTGTCCAGCCGCAGCCGGATGACCGCCACCTCCTCGACCGAACTCCTTTAGCGTCTGACCAATGTTGATGTCTTTTCGTCTCGTACGGAAGGACAGCTTTGTCATGCCCGGATCCACGCCATCGGTTCCAGCCATCACCAGCCAGTCGTACTGCGGCGTCAGTCGCATGTTGATATCGGAATTGAACTTGTCACACTCGATATAGTGTCCGTTGTACGGCAGATCATGCTGGACACACTTTGCGATGTATTCTTCCACTTCATGCTCGTGGTTGGCGAGAATAGCCCTAGAATCTTCCGGAAGATTGCCGTTTGGCTCCAGACCGTTCATGAATTTCGTCATGAATGCGTCATAGCCGTATTCGTACAGCAGCGTATTCAAGTCGTCCGAAATCGGAATCATCTTCCTCAGCCATAGGTCATGGTCGTTCGTCACCACGCACAGCTGGTAGAGCTTTTTCAAGTCAGCCATATCCTTGAAGTAGTCGTAGCACAATAAAGCGCCACAGCGGCCTTCCTGGACGAAATATTCGCCATACGGATCATCAGCACGCACAACGGCGGTCTGGTGATGGTCGATCACCAAGTAAGGCTTGCGAACGGCATGCACGGCTTCGAGCATCGCATCATCCGGACAGAAGTCGCTGAAGATAATTGCGTCGTATGTGTCTGGCTTAGAGATTGCCTCGATAGCGTCACGGTAAACGGGACCACTGTAATTTGTCCTTACGGTAATGCAAGCCGGATACACGTTACGAATGACGATACCAGCTACTGCTCCGTCCAAGTCGTCGTGAGTGATATTGAGAACACGTGTGGACTTGTCCTTAATCCAATCGGTCATGCTGTGAACCTCAGAAAAGTTGCCTTTCGTGTTCAAGATTACGGACGAACGATACGGCATGTTCTGCCCACCTTTCATAGTCATTTCATTATCCATATGTTATCCAATATAGTAAAAAGAAAGGGACTGGGACATCTCCCAGCCCCTTATTGTTTATATGAGCCAATACTAGAGACTCTGCTTCTTATCGACGAAGCGGTATTCGATCGTCATGTCCAGACCGTACTGGGAATGGATCGTATCCGTGTTGTCGTCGAAGTCGGTAGAACCTTCGAACCACTTTCGGCTGACGAGCATTGCGAACTTCATCTGGGCAAGCTGACGAGCGAAGCTCTTCTTGTCGCCGTCCATGTCAGAGATCATCTGGTTGATGACTTCTTCACGGTTAGCGTCGGTAGAGTTCTTGGCGAGATAATCGTCGATGCGCTTGATGACAGCGGCCATGTATTCCACGGACGGAGTAAGCTTCTTGCCACTCTTGACCTTGTCAAGAACGTCGGCAATCTTCGGTTCGGAAGAGAAGCCCTTGAAGGCGGAGTTGATGGTCGGAGCCATATAGAAGTCGCCTTCCTTGACGGTTTCCTTGGGCGGATTGTAGCCCTTGGAAGTGATGCCGAGAGAAGCAAGGTAGTCGGCCTGTTCCGGAGTGTAACCTTCGCTGAGAGGAGCCGGAGCTTCCTTGGTAACGAGGGACTTGAGATACTTCAGACAGAACTTGCTGTCGGTGAGGTTCAAGGCGAGCTTGGTCATTTCGGACTTTTTAGCACCCTTGATCTTCTTCTTGTTGATCACCGGAAGGGCAGAGATATCGACCAAGCACTGGGTCATGCCGTTGTCGAGTACCTTCTGTACAGTCACCAAGATACCTTCATGCTTAGTGATGGTGTTGAGCGTGGCCTTGGTGAGAATCAACGGAAGCACCGGAATGTTTACGATACCATCCTTGATTATGGTGTAGTTACGGAAGATAGTAGAGTTGACCTTGGTAAGACCGAACTTGTTTTCCGGCAGTTCGAGTTCCACTTCGATATTGAAAAGGCCACCGAGGTTTGCACGGTCTTCATTCCACACGAAGGAATCCAGCGGATAACCCTTGTCGATCTTTGTCATCTTGACCTGACGTTCCTTTGCCTTGTCAAGGATAGCCTGGGCAGCGGCAGCGGACTTGGCTGCGGCAAGAGCCTTCTGTTCTTCATCAGTCAGCACAACCTTATCGACCGACTTAGCGCCTGTACGGTTATAGTTGAAGTCGTCAGAAGCCACACGGACAAGGTTGTCGGTATTGGTGGCGAGTTCATTGAAGAAATCGATCACGCAATAACGGTCATCGGATGCCTTGTAGTTCGGATCGATTTCGCCACGCAGCGACTTGTCGAACACCGCAGCAGAAAGATCTGTCTGGAACACGAACAGCTTCTGCTTACCGAACGAAGACTGGTACTGGCTGATGAACTTCTTGTCGCCAATGTAGTAGAGCAAGTCTTCCACGAGGTCGTATTCGAGCTTGTCGGCGAGGATGTATGCCACAGCGTAGAAACCGTCCAAGTCGAGCGGCTTCTTGTTGACAACGGCAGCGGAGTTGGAACGAGTCACAGTCCAGAACTTCTTGACGGAAGTCGGCAACATGGCGTAGCCGTCATCTTCGACAACCACGGAAGTCACCTGGCTGGTGCCCTCGTTCATGTAGATAACAACAGGCTTGATAAGGTTCTTGGGTTCAGCGGTAATGAACACCTTGACCTTGGGCGAGACTGCGCCACCCTTGAACACGTTTTCCATGATCGGCACGTATTCGTCGAAGTCGGCGGACGGAATCTTGGAGCCGCCGAGGATTTCTGCCATTTCAGAGAGGCGTTCGGAGTCTGCATACAGACCGTATTCGATCACGGTACACTGGGAGATTTCCGGAGCAAGTTCATGGAGAGCGTCAAGTACCTTGGTATAGGCGCAGCAGTTGTGGTAACCGTCGGAGAGGAACACGAAGTTGTAGCGTTCGCCCTTGCGGATAAGGTCATGGGTCATCTTGACCGGAGTATAGAAGTCGGTACAGCCACGGTCTTGCAAGAACGTGTCAATAGCCTTATGGAGTTCAGAGAGTTCACGGGCATTGCTGCAATGGACATGCTGCTTCACTACGCAGCAGTCTTCGGGGTCGGCGAAGACGATAATGGAAATGGTGTCGTTTTCTTCGACGATGGAAGACAGACGGTTCTTCAGCTGTTCCCTCATCTTGGGAAGGCTGCGCCACATACTGCCAGAAATATCGCAGCAGAAGACGTGGTTGATGGGTTCACGAACCTTGACTTCGTCCTTGACGTCGGTGTCCTTGAGTTCGTATTCGTTAAGGAAGAATCCTTGGGAAATCTTATAAGAAGATGCGATTGTATTCATGTTTAACCTCTAGGATAATTATAGTAATTATTGGGATTTTTGTAAAGACAAATCTAGTTTAATTCAGATGTCATAATTTGACAAACGAAAAATCCAGCAAGAAATGCTGGATTTTCTTGTAAAAGTTACGTTACATTACTTGTCGAATTCTTCCGGATCCCAGACAATGAGCACTTGCTTTTCGATGCAACGCTTGGTCATCTCGATTCTCTCACGAGCTTCCGGAGTCAAGTTGATGTCCAGAGTCGACGGAAGTTCCGGATCGGTAATACGAACATCGAAGCCGTCCTTGCGGAGAAGGTCGTAGATTTCTTCCTGTTCGTCGTAGAGCTTATTGTAGTCCAGCATGGCACCGCCCATCATGCCACGTGTATACTGGAGACCTTCCACCGTATACTTGGTCTGAGGAAGGGCAACCATGCCAGCCTTGGCCGCTTGGTCGATGTCTTCCAGCAAAGCTTCGTACTTGAGTGTGGCCGGAGTCTTGCTGCGAGCGATAGCAGCCTTCTGCTTGAATTCTTCTGCTTTAGTCATTGTTCGTTTCCTTTTTCTTTTTGGATTTCTTTTTCTTTCTGACTGGTTCGTACGGGACACCCTTCTTCATCAACGGAGATTCTGCGAGCGACAGAGCGCCCCTTGTCACCGTCGTAGTCAAAAACGCATACTTGGTAGCGTCAAGCGATTCAGGGCCGAACTTCTCCAGCTTCATGCAACTGCGAAGGATCTCGCACATCCAGAACGCATCGCACAAGTCGTTGTGCGGCGACTCGAACTCCTTCAGCTTTGCGAAGATGTCGGACGGATATAGAGTCGGATATTCGTGCAAGAAAGACAAGCACATGTCCGGCTTACCGGCATCACCGTTTCCAGTAGCAAACCTTTTGATCTGACCGATACCGAAATTGATGATGCCTATTCCCATCGTGTACATCATGTAACGGATTCCGCCACAGAACTCGGCGATCTGCAAGATGCTGCCGCTTTCCTTCTTGGCCTTTGAAGTTGCATAGTCTTCCATGCCGACAAACGATACGCCGTCCAGATGGCTTTTGATAATGCCAAACGTCTGTTCCTGGCGATCCGGAATACAGCGGTTACGACAAGAGTCATAACTGCCCAGATATGTTATATGTACATTGCCCTCGTCGATCGCATAACATTTTGTATGCGTGTAACCGTAGAACTGTATGTCCACAACATCCAGCGTATTGTCGTCAAGGGTCATGACGACTTGTCCGCTGGACTTCATAGAAGGGTCTATACCACAAATTTTCATAGCAACCACAGCATCAGCTTGAACATACCGATGAACGTGCCGAGAAAGAGAACGACGAGAAACAATCCGCCAAGCGCAACCTTCCACACGGGTACATTGAGCTCGATCAAGGTGTCCTCGAAGTCGGAAAGGAATTCCGACATGTTTTCCCTAGCTTGTTCCGGTACGTAGATAATCATGATGCTGAAATTACTATATTTCTTCGATTGGATCTTCGTCGTTGATATCGAACACGTTCGACTTCAAAGGCCATTCGCTGATGCTGTTGTTGGCGAGCTGGATATCGAACAGAGAGCCGACTACGGTGAGGTACGGAAAGTTAACATCCTTGCACTTGTATTTCTGCAGCACTGCGTCAAACTCCGCACGCTTGGAGAACTTGTACTTCGACCAGTATTCCTTCGCCTTGCGGTACTTGCGACGAATCGGCAGTGACCTTGGATGCGTCTCGTGAGCTGCACGGTCGTACGGCTCGATAGCGTCCTTTATTTCATTCCACCAGACATCTATTAACCCTGTTAGTAAGTCGACCGCAGACACGTCTTCCTTCAGCCGTGTGGCTAGTAAGGCAGCCTTTATTTTGTCAGCCGGAGTCTTTCCAAGAGCGCCCAATTTTCGTCGGTACAACTTTGCCGCCGGTATTGCGTCCTGGGTCTTACACTTTGCCTTATCTGCTATTTGCTTTCTGATAGTAAACAAGGATAGCTGGGGGAATTCGTCTATTAAGGCCATAATGCCTCCTTGTATAACGTCGAAAACCGGACGTACCGCCAAGTACGCCCGGTCAACCGAGTTGATTATGTTATAAGATTATTAAGGAGCTAGATAGTAATGCAGCGTGCTGCATAGCCGCCTCCTAGCCCATATCTGCACCACGGAAGCGTGGTGGCTGGGCGGCTGGCGTAATCGTTGCTGTAGTGCTTCCAGTTTCCGTATAGCCACGAGGTATTAAGTTGTCGTGACCGGGAATTGCGTTGATCGGAGTCGAATCCATCGTCTGCAGAACGTCGATCTGACCGTCGATGTAGTCTATTAACTGGGTGACTGTTGAGCCAACTGCACGCTGGCGGATCTTCTTCAAGATGTTGATGCAATCCAAATTACTCATAGGATTTTCCTCTATTTCCGTTTTTAATAGAAATATAGGAAAATTCACTGGATTTGGCAACATTATTCTACAGAGTCTTCTACACCAACTTCGTACATGGCCAGTTCGTCCAAAGTAGAACCGATACGTTCGTCAGTAGATCCAGCGATCGTAATCAGCATGGCAACTTCGACGCAGTCCTTGTTGAAACGGCGAACCATGTCAAGAACACGTTCCTTGCCTTCCTGAGAGATACCAGTAAGGTTATAGATAATATCCTTGCCGTCATATGCACACGGTACGCCGCAGACACGCTCGATTTCGGTACGGAGCTGGTGCTGCATTGCGTAAAGCGACTTCATGTCCAGTGCGCTATTGGTAGCGGTATACTTGGCAATGAACTTGCCGAAGGTTTCCTTCATGCGAGACACGTCTGAAGGGCCGACATATCCGTTGACGTGATAGTATTCACTGAAACCGTCTTCTTGGTACTGGACACCGATGCAGACAACATTGGAGTCCTTCCAGTCCAGAATGGCAGACTGGACGCAGTCTTCGTCACGGATTAGAAGCTTGTGGAGATCGTTCCCAGACTGAACCATGTAATACACACGGTACATCTTGGGCAAGGACATCAAGTAGTCAACGGCTTCTTGACAGATCCAACGGCGTTTGAAGAAATTCTTGTACATAATCTACCTCGTTTTTTCTCAAATATACTTCTTGTTTCGTAGTTTGTCAATACCTTTTGTGTATTTTTATGTAAATTTTAGTAAACAAAAAAGAGCCCCGGCAGTGCCGAGACTCTAAAATTGAATGTCCTATGGACTAGCCCATGAGAGCATTGATGTCGATGCCAGCAGCTTCGCACAGCTCCTTATAGTGCATCAATTCGGCACGGATGGATTCAATCCTTGCCACATCGTTGTTCTTGATAGCCTCTTCCAAGTTGGCACGTTTTTCTGCAACAGCAGCCTTCGCCTTGTTCCAATATTCGCCACCAAGATCCTTGGCCTTGCGGAGCAAGCTACCGAACGAGAACTTCTTTTTCTTGTTAGCCTTCTCGTATTCGTCCTTGTCCAAGAGACCGTTAGTACCGCTGCTGAAGTCCTCATAGCTGGACTCGTCGCCAGTAGTGTCGGCCTTGTCAGCAAGTTCTTCATACTTAGAACGGTTCTTGTATTCGTCAGCCTTCTGGCGATAGCCTTCGGCCTTCTTCTTAAGGGCTTCCTTCTTTTCTTCCTTAGCCTTTTCCTTAGCTGCAGCTTCCTTCTCTCGTGTTTCGGCAGCGCCAGACACTTCATCCTTGAATGCCTTTTCCGGATCGTCGACAGCACCAGCATAACGCTTCTGGATAACTTCCTTCAAAGCTGGTTCTAGTTCCTTCGTCAAGAACTGCTTAAAGGCAACCGGATCAGCCTTAACCCACTGCATCATCAATTCCTTGACAGTATTCAACTGCTCGGCACTGATTTTCACCGGTGCTTCCTTTTGTGACGGCGTATTGGACGGTTTCTTGACTTCGCCCTTAGTTCCACCGAATGTATTGATTCCCGGACGATTAACCATGCTACCAATTGATCGCTCAGTCCACATTTCCATCAAAGCGGAAGCAACCTTGGCGGTATTCTGGACGGCTTCGATCTGTGCTGGGCTGTCCTTATACAGAGTGAGCAGACGACCCATGGCATTATTAAACAATTCTTTTTGATTTAGCATTTTGGTACCCTTGCTAATAATTTCTACCATAGTTTATAACAATGGCGCAAAGCCGTTAAGCATTGCGCCATCATGCATCTCGTATTCTGCAAACGTGTCTATTCTTTCTTGCCGAACAGCTCGAACAAATCGTTCGAATATGAGAAATTCAAGTCGAATGTCATATGAGAATGCGTCGAGAACAGCACCTGGATGCCCTTCTGGTATAAGGACGCTAGCAAGTGCATGTAGCATAATTGAACTCCAGGATGCAAGCCGATCTCCGCAGAGTCGATCAGCACCACCTTGCAACCGCTGGACATAGCCAACAGCTGCATAAACAGTTCCAGCTCTCCGTGGCTCAGCATGCGTTCCTCAATCCATTTGCAAATCGCCTTGCTATTTTCTTTGTACGACTTTTCCTTGTCGAACTGAGCCCCGGCATACCGCTTCACTGCACTATCTGGAGTTTCGTCCGGATCGATACCTTGCATCATCACGTTATACCACTTGTTGATGAAGTCGTAGTTAACATTGCCGTCAACCATAGCCAGCATCTGGTAGATGTACATTTCCGGAGAAGTCAGCCTACCAGTTGGCAACATATAAATCCCAGCATTGGTAAATTGCGGAGGATTTACCTCGAACCGGCCGTCATGCAACGGATACACGTTTCCGTCCACCTCGAAGATGTATGAACCAGTAGACGCATCGTCGGTAATCAGCTTGAACTGACGACCGTCGACCAGCTCGATTACGACTTCGTCAAACAGATGGTGATACCTTACGTATCTGTCCCAGTCATCTTCCTCGACAGTCTTTACCAGCGAGTTCAATGACAACGGCTCCTCGCCGTTGACAAGTTCCATCACGGCATTGACGATCTTGAGTAGCAGCGTCTTCCCATAGCCGTTCGGTGCAGTCAACGCTGGCTTGCCAAGGAAATCGATTTCTGCAGTACCTGCTGGTCGTCCTACACCAACCATGTTCTTGACGGATACCTTGCTGATCCAGTAAGGTTGAACCTTGGTAGGTTCGTCAAAGTAGTTACGAGAGAATCGTATCGGACTGTACTTGTCGTCCTTGTCTAGAATATCGTCTGTCATCGCATGAACTCCGGTTTGTCTACGAGGTGTCTGTTAAATTCAATCCATCTTAGGAACTCGTCTACCGTGCCTACACCGACAGAGACCATCATGTCGCGTAGACGTAAGCCAGCCCTTAAATCCAGTTCACAGTCAATGCAAATTGGGTGAAGATGCTCATTCACGTCCACGACCGCGTTCTTGATGTGTTTGATAGGCTTTCCGCACACCTCGCACGTATCGGAAAGCTCATTGACATCGTCATCAGTCAAACCGCCAACCGTGTCCAGACGAGACGGCGTGTAGATAAATCCAGCCTCGATCGGAGCCGGGCCCAAATCGTAATTAAACGACTCCAGCGATTTCATCAAATGGACGATGACATTGACCGTCCAGCCGTTTCCGATCGCCTCGATGCGCTGTACGCGAGTACATTCAGCGCCATCGGTGTAACCGTCCGGCAAGGTCTGCAAGCGTTCGCACTCGGTCACGGTCATCGGGCGGATGATGCAGCCAGTCGCCTCGCCTTCTTCATCGGTGAAACGGTCGTTCTGCAGATACAGTGCCTTCAGATTGGCCGGATTGCCCTCGAACACGGCTTGCCCCATGGACTTGCCGAAATAGCGTCTGCAGAGGTACGACTGCGATCCTTGGAAGCCAGCGTAGCGGCGAGCCAAGCACAACGACTTCTCTCGGTCTACGACGCCGTGCTCGATGATGCTAGACAGCTTTATCCCTTGGTCTTCTGGTACACAAGCCCCAGGTATGTTCGTCCAGTACAAGCGTTTTCTCGTCTGCGCGGAGACCAACGCCGAATTGATTTCAAGCGGTTCGTGTCCAAACGCTTCCGAGATCGCGTGGCGGATTTCGTTGGACATGGATGCATTGTTCTCGTACAGATAATACTTGACGCCGGATTCCTTCCATGCTCGGATGTACTGGGAGAACAGTTCCCAACCGATTCCGGAGTTAGTCGTTTCTCGTCCGTGACCGGCCTTGGCTATTGACCAATTTGTACAAGGGCTTCCACCGATTAGTAAGTCGAATCCCTTGAATTCCGTGTAGTCCGCCTTGAACACGTCTCCACGTTCCTCGATGTCAGGGAAATTCTTCTTGGCTATTTTGATCGCACTCGGTTCGATCTCGTATGCGACATAGCGTTCAACGTCGATGCCTAGACGGCGAAGTGCTTCACGGCCACATGCGATGCCGTCAAACAAGCTTAGAACTTTCATTTTATTAAATCCTATTTTATTGTAATGCAAATATAGCAAAAACGGCTTGCTTTCGCAAGCCGCATAGATTATTCGTATTTGAGCTGCGCCTCAGTAATCGTAGCGCTCGGATCGTTGATATCTCGCTCAATGATCATCGACACGTCTGCAGCACCAGCCAAGCAATACTTAAGCGGAACTTTCTTGTCAAGCATGTCGGAAACCAGCTTTCCTTGCGGCCAGTCCTTATTGATAACAACGGTAATCTTGCCGTCGTTCATAGACTTGACCGTACCGACAGCAGTCGACAAGTCAATGTTGCAAATAGGATAGTCCGCTTCGTTCTTTCCTATCGTCGCGATACGTTTCTCTTCCGGAAGACGCATGAAGATTTCAATCGCTTGCTTAGGCCAGTGATACGAATGTGCAGTAGCTTCAAATTCGTATTCGAACGTATCCGCAACACGGTTGACTCGGTCGCAGTATACGTTCTTGTCCCAGTACTGCATGGCATTCTTGAACCAGAGCACCTGTCCGCTGGAAAGCGGTGTATAGTTGCTGTAATCGCAAGCGATGTCGAATCCGTTTCTCTTTGCGAAGGAACGTCCGTGAATATGACCGAACAGATAGGTGATATCTGCATCGTCTTGATACTCGAAGTCTGCTGGTTCGTGGATGACACGGAACTTAACTTCCGTGCCGTCTTCCTTCTTGAGAGTCACGTAGCACGGCTTGTCGAGATCGTAGATGAAAATCTTACGGTCAATCGTTTTCACCAGTTCTATGATTTTATCCTTGTGCTTACGGTCATAATTGCCAAGAACCCAGTGGAGCTCGGCAAAGTTGAGATTACTGAGCCACACAGACAAATCATCAAGCTGCGCCGGGTCAATCAAGTCACCGGCGTGATACACGATGCCAGATTCCGGAATTTTCTTGTTCCAGTTGGAAATCATCTCCAAGTCCATTTCTTCCACGTCGACGAACGGACGGCGAGAAAGCTGCAGCGTACGTTCTTGGCCGAAGTGCGTGTCGGCAGTAAAGTAAGTGTCAGCCGGACGGTAGATATGCTCCATGGCCGCCTTGAGGATATCCTCAAGCGTATGGTATGCCGTCTTGTGCTGTTCTTGAAGCTTCAGCTCAAGGTATTCGTTCTTGATTGCGCCTTCCGGATAACCGAAGAACACGCCTTCCTTCTTGTACCATTCGCCGTATTCTACGTTAGTAGTCATTGCTGGCCACTTTTCGGAACGAGGTACCCAGAATACAAGTGCCGAACACATGTGCATCATGTAGCGTTCCCATTCGGTCTGCTGACGAAGCATGTCAAGACCGTAATTGCTGCGCATCGTCATGAATTGGTCGTTCGTTGGCGAAATGATATTGCCCTTGAAGCCAAGTCGACGTAGAATGTCCGCAGCTTCGAAACGCCAGTCTTCACCGTAATTCTCACGTGGGCACGGGCCAGCAAGAAATATTGACGAAGCCATGCGATGTGCTGGAGTAAACACGATATCCGTGTCTATTTTGTTATAAGGAAGTACATAAGTACCTTCGATATGTTCCATAGATAGTTCCTTTGTTGGATGGACTAAATATAGCAATTTATAATTTGACTGTAAACAAAATGGCCACCGATTGCTCGGTGGCCATCCTGACAAAATAATAACATGGGGTCTTTCGACGGAGACATCCGCGAGAATGTCAATCATAATATAGCAAAGTATTTTGGAACTGTCAACAAAAACAGCCACCGATTTCTCGGTGGCTGCCCCTTTAACATATGGAGGATGTTAACAAGTAGGATGATTCTTACGGAAGATGAGGGACTCGAACCCCCAAGCAGTTTTACCCACGGCGGATTTCAAGTCCGCTGCCTTACCAATTAGGCTAATCTTCCTCTAGCAGACTGCTAGTAGAAACGAGGACTCGACATTGCACGCTTCTCGGCGGCGATGCGGTTACGTTCCTTGGCAATCTTCTTCAAGTTCATGCCACACTGCTTGGCAAACGACTTGGCAGACTTGCTCTGCTTCTCCCAGCGAGCTTGCTTCTGTTCCATCGTCTCTTCAACAAATTCCTTCTTCTCTTTCATTCTTTAACCTTTAGTTTGTATGTATAGCCCCTAGCGGACTCGAACCGCTGTCTAATCCGTGAGAGGGATTTGACCTTGACCACTAGTCGAAGGGGCCTAAATGCTGAGGTCGAATATAAGTTTCTTACCACATGAATCAGTGCCTCAGCCCACCTCACCACATGGCTGTACCTGTGTAATCCAGCTCATCCCCTAGCAGTACCTACATCATAAGGGACTCGCCTCTCGTAGCACCTTCCAGACGAACCACCGCAATGACTCGTCCGGTCACTCGCCAACCGTTTTCCCCATGGACTATGCCTCACTCGACTAAGTTCGGCAGTCCCCCACGGCGGAACTTATTTTTCAGTAATGCACTGTTAAGCCACACTACCTACTTGTCCGACGGATCAGTCACACCCGTCCCCAGGCCAGCTATGATTCACGCCATATTTGCGGTCATGGCGCTAACCACGATAAGCCGGATAAGTGACTCGAACACTTGACCTGACGCTTACAAGGCGTCTGCTCTACCAACTGAGCTAATCCGGCGAAAAATTAAACTTCACTACCCATCTACTCATCTTCCTTCTGAGGTCCCGCAAGATGGTGTCTGTCGTGTTCTCCACGCTCGACATACATCCCCAGTTCCTTCAGCTTTCCGATAAGTTCATCAAACTTGCACGTTACCGTCTCCGTGACGACGTCTCCGCCGTCCAGCGACCAGATCGAGTCCTTCTTGGTCGTATGCTCTATCACGGCAGTTTCTGCCTTGTAGTCATAACGGATCCAGCTTACAAGCTTGGTGACGGGGTCGATGTACTTCGTAACAGCAATGTCGGACGCATGCATACCTTGAAGGAGCCCTTCAATGTGGCGAAACTTCCAAATTGCAAATGTTACGATTTCCATTCCAAATCCTTTTGAGACAGTTTATCAGTACACCTTAGCGTCCGGCTGCAAGTCGCAGATCACGTCGCCTGGTTCTACCCAAATCTTGGGCATTGCGTCGGCAACCCATCCGTCGAACGGAGCCACGACCTTCTCTACGATAGCTCCGCCAGGAGAGTAGATATTGCCGATAACCTCGCCAGCACGGAACGTGTCGCCCAGACACTTGTTGTAGTCCATAACGCCTTCTTTGTGGGCGTAAATAGACCTTACGATACAGCTCTGAACCATTGGGAATTTCTTCTCGAAGCGGCCACCATTCTGGGCATACACTTCAAGGGACATTACCAGACGGTGGATGAACTGCACGTTCTTCTCGATGACCGTCTTGAACTCCGGACAGAATCCCATGCCGCCAAGTTCAACAGTGAAGCCAACCTTGCCAGCCTCGATGGCGAACTTCTTGGCAGTGTTCGTAGCGGATTCGGTGACGATGTAGCAGATCCCCATTTTCTTGGCGAACTTCACATAGTCTTCCGCATAGTCGCTGTTCGATATTAAGATGCTG
>Ga0247610_10004515_pt1 | contig 14907 bp, 13 predicted proteins | sample 174DNAGHGhighgp2_FD_193483 | JGI IMG/M metagenome (GOLD analysis project Ga0247610, IMG submission 193483) | Sheep rumen microbial communities from Palmerston North, Manawatu-Wanganui, New Zealand - 1742 DNA GHGhigh gp2 | ecosystem: Host-associated > Mammals > Digestive system > Stomach > Rumen... | reverse complement strand
AGCCCGCAGCGGAAAGGAAGGCAGGATCGTAGCCAAGATGAATTCCCTGTCGGACCCCGATATCATCGAAGCCCTGTACAAGGCATCGGCAGCAGGCGTAAGGATAGAGCTTATCATAAGAGGAATATGCTGTCTTAAGACAGGTATAAAGGGAGTCAGCGAGAACATCAGCGTAAGATCCATAACCGGCAATTTCTTAGAGCATGCAAGGATCTTCTGGTTCAAGAATGATGAAAATCCCGAAGTGTACTGCGGAAGCGCAGACTGGATGCCGAGAAACTTAGACAGGAGAGTTGAGATAGTATTCCCCGTTACCGATGAATCTCTCAAGGCAAGACTGTGGCATATCCTGAACACGGAGCTTAAGGACAACCGGAGAGCCAATGTCCTCAGACCTCTCGGATGTGAATATGTAAAGGAAGGCCTGAGACAGAAGAAGGCTGTGGACTCCCAGCTTATAGCCGTTAAAGAGGCGGCGGATGCCGCCAAGAAGGCAAGACCTAAGAAGATATCAGAAAGCAGGGTATTCATCCCCAAGACAAAACCCGTAAAATGATTCGTTTTTGCTGTCCGGGATATGGCAGGTGTCAGAACGGAAAATGTAAGGATCGGTATTTATGAGAATCGTACTCGCATCGGGATCTCCCAGAAGAAAGGAGATACTCGATCAGATCGGAATCAAATATGACGTATGTGTCAGCAGTGCTGATGAGCATACCATAGAGAAGGACCCGAAGAAGATGGTCATGCTTCTTTCGGAGAGGAAGGCCATGTCCGTTCTTAAGAAGCTTGAGAGCGGCGAAAGCGGTATATGCGATCATCCGGAAGAAGAGACCTTCTGCGTGATAGGATGCGATACTGTTGTGTATCAGGAGAACGGAAACGGGATCCTCGGGAAGCCCCGTTCGGAGGCAGAGGCATTTGAGATGCTGAATGCTCTTCAGGGAGGGTTCCATGAGGTGTATTCCGGAGTGACTATACTTGTCAGCGGACTTAAGACTCCCGTAAAGAGGAGCTTCTGGGAACGCACCGTGGTTCATTTTTCACAGATGACGGACGAAGAGATACTCGAATACATTAAGACCGGAGACCCGATGGACAAGGCGGGCGGATATGGGATACAGGGCTTTTGTGCAAGATATATCGAAGGCATAGAAGGAGACTATCTCAACGTGGTCGGTCTTCCCGCAAGACATCTTTACAGTGAATTAAAGTCACTCGGGGCGGTCTGAGATGGAGATATACTTTGCACCCATGGAGGGTATGACACCTTCCCTTCTGAGAAATATGCACAGTTCTTATTTCGGAGGATGTGATAAGTACTTTACTCCCTTCATCTCCACCAATGAGAACTACCTGCTGAACCATAAGGAACAGAGGGATGTTGCGCCGGAGAATAATTCCGGTGTGTGCCTTGTTCCGCAGATAATAAGCAACTCCGCCCATCAGACTGCGGAATATCTGTATCTTATGTATGAAAAGTACGGATACAGAGAGGTCAATATCAATATGGGCTGTCCTTCGGGATGCGTTGTCTCAAAGGGCAAGGGATCGGGAATGCTGAGGGATCCCGGGAAGCTTGAAGATTTTTTCGTGGAGCTGGAGAAAGAGATCCGGGCGGTAAGACCTGAAGGAACCTTTCTGCCTGATGTTTCCATCAAGACAAGGATAGGGTTCTGTTCGGAAGACGAATACAGGAAGATAATGGAGATCTTCCTTGCACATCCCGTAAGGCAGATCATAATACATCCCAGATCCAGGACACAGATGTATCAGGGACAGGTCCATCTGAAGGAGTTCGGGGAAATGTACGAAGCCTTCACGAATGCCGGTATAGGGGTTGTGTACAACGGTGATATAAGGACACTGGAAGATTATGAGAAGATAGCGGAAGCCTTCCCGAAGCTTGACGGAGTGATGATAGGAAGGGGACTGCTCAGAAATCCGTCCCTTGCCAGGTACATAAAGGGCGGAAAGCAGGCGGATAACGAAGAGTACCTGGCATATATGGAGGCCATACTTGATGGGTACTGTGAAAGGATACCTTCGGAGAAGAATGTACTTGCCAAGGTTAAGGATCTGATCAGCTTTGCAAAGGATGCCTTTTCGGGGTACGATAAAGGCTTCAGGGATATGTGCAAGGCGGATTCAGTTGAAAGCTTCAGAGTCTGTATGAGGCAGTATATAAGGAATTCGGAATTGAACGGATTATAAATGCAGGGGGATAAGGATATGTATGATGACAAAGTTCTTGATGTATTCTTAAGAGACCAGAAGAAGCTCTTTGATGAGCCTGTTGCGGCAACCCGTGATGAAGCCAGGGATTTCCTTGAAGAGCTCATGGCGGTGATCGTGGATTCAGCCGATGAGGTCAGGGAGTATTTTGAGGAAGAAGGCGTTGACTTTGATGCGCCCGAGATCGGAGATATATTAAAGGCAGATGAGGTTTTTGATATAGGAGACGGAAGATACCTCATCGTGGAAGGATAAAGTTTTGGATAGACAGATAAGATGGGACAGACTGGATAATACCGGGTACCTTTTTCCTTCGATAGCCGGGGAAAACATGACGAGTACCTACAGGATATCCATAATACTGAATGAAGAAATAGATAAGGCACTTTTGCAGGAAGCACTGGATATACTGCTTCCCAAGATCGATCTGTTCAACGTAAGACTCAGAAAAGGATTCTTCTGGTACTACTTTGAAGAAAACGGAAAACCCGCACCAAGAGTTACAGAGGAGACTTTTCCCTGCAGGTTCATAAGAGCAAACAGGAATCACTCGTACCTCTTCAGGGTCACATACTTTGGACGCAGGATAAATCTTGAGGTATTCCATGCCCTCACAGACGGTATGGGCGGCATCAATTTCATAAGAGAACTGGCTTACCAGTACTTAAGACTTGCCCATCCTGATGAACTCAAAGGAGATGGTCTGTGTGCTGATACCTCTCTTAACAAGGAGGACAGTTTTGTAAGAAATTACAAGGCTGCCAAGCCCAAGGGATTTGCTGCCAGGAAGGCATTCCTCATAAAGGGAAAGCACCTTCCGGACGGCAAGCTGGGACTTATGCACCTTACCATGTCGGTACAGGAACTCAAGAAGGTAACACATGCCAAGGAGGTGTCCATCAACGAGTACATGGTGGCACTGACTGCATACTCGATATACAAGAACGGATTCAGGGGAAGGTCTAAGGATCATCCCATAAGAGTTGCCGTACCGGTTAACCTGAGGCCGTTCTACGATTCCTATACCACGAAGAACTTTTTCGTGGTGGTATCCGCTGAAGTGTGTGACAGGGAAGAAGAGTACACATTTGATGAGATACTCCAGATCTGTAAGACCACTCTCAGGGAACAGATAACCAAGGAGCATCTTGAGGACCTTTTCAGCTATTCCGTGTCCAATCAGATGAACCCGTTCCTGAAGGCAATACCTCTGGGGATCAAGAATATTGCCATCAGGTTCGTATATACCAAGTCCGCAACGGCCAATACCACTACGGTCACCAACGTGGGCAATATCAAGATCCTTGATGAGTACAGGAAGTATATCAGGGGCTTTACGGCCAATATCGCCATGAGCATAGGTCAGGATATAAAGGGTACGATCCTTTCATACGGCGATGACTTTGTATATACTTTTTCCACCTCACTGGAGGATACCTCCATTGAGAGAACATTTGTAAAGCAGCTTGCCTCTGACGGTATCAGGGTAAGCGTTACTACCAACGGAGTATTTTATGGCTGAGTGTAAGAAATGCGGTGTGCATATAACCGACGATACGGACAGATGTCCATTTTGCAGATGCGTACTTGAGGACGACGGGATTAAGGGAGAGAACGTATATCCGGACACCGAGGAGAAGGTTAAGTTCTGGAGGATCCTCAGAAAGATAATCCTGTTTTTGTCACTCTGTGCAATAGGCGGAATGCTGATAGCTCTTTACATGGGAGCAGATATATTCAACTGGACGGTTGTTGTAACCCTTATACTTCTGTATGTGAACGTGAGTATATACATGTCCATCACAGGTAAGATAGGATATATGTTCAAGACACTTTTCCTGACGCTGCTTGCCCTGCTCATACTGATAGGCATTGACTATTTTACGGGATACAACAGATGGTCATTTGACTATACCCTTCCTTCCGGCATCATTTTCCTCAATGTTGTATGCGTCCTTCTGATGATCATCAACAGACGCAACTGGCAGAGTTATATCAGCTTCCAGCTTTTTAATATTTTCTGGAGCGTGGTGATAGCTGTACTGCTCAGGCTTGGAATCATAAGACAGCCGGTCCTTGTGATAATAGCTGTCTCTGCGTCGGTTCTTGTTTTTGCCGGCACACTGATATTCGGGGGAAGACGCGCTTCCGACGAACTTAAGAGGAGATTCTTTATCTGATGGCCCTGATCAATTTTTCATGGATCAAGAGATTCGAAAAACAATATCATGAAGTGCCTGTGACAGAAGATGTAAACGGTACGGCATCTGATGAGGCAGAAGTTTCATTAGATACAGCAGCCGGCGGGGCGGATGATATGTCCGTTACTGCTGAGAGTGGAGATGTAAGGGAAACCGGGGCCGCAGGCCTGGACAAGGCTTCATATTTTGCGGATAAGCAGGATGATGAAGTGACAGAAGATGAGGGTGATAGCCAGGAGGCATCAGGCGTATCTTCCAGGGGCAGGGTGCTTTCGAGGATGATCTCCTATATATCCAATGAATCATCCGTAGGAAAAAGCCTTAAGACAGGCGAGCTCAGAAAGAAAATGCAGGAGCCTGTTTGGAATGTACCTGCACCATTCAATATGACCGGCTTCGACATGGGGGATTTTACCATGAAGATGCTCTCATCCAAGGAAGATCCGGATCTCGACCATGTCATACTGCAGCTTCACGGCGGCGGATATATGGGGTCCATAAGGAATGCATATTATGTGTTTGCGGGTCTTTATAACGAACTGAGCCATGGTATGAATGTGCTGTCGCCGGATTACAGGGTTGCCCCCGAGAATCCCTATCCCGCAGCGCTTGAAGATGCATTTGCTTCTTATGAATGGCTGCTGGGCAGGGGATACACCCCGGATAAGATAATTCTTGCGGGAGACAGTGCCGGTGGCGGTCTTTGTCTTTCGCTGTGTATGTACCTGAGAGATAAGGGAATGCAGATGCCTATGGGGATCATAGCCATGAGTCCCTGGGCGGATCTTACCGCATCGGGAGAATCCTACGAACGTAATTTTGACAGGGATCCTTTGTACGGAGGTTCCAGGGAGAGCCTTATCTATATCAATGCCTATCCCGGAGATCACGACAAGACGGATCCTTACATATCGCCCATGTTCGGCAGCTTTAAGGGTTTTCCTCCCATGCTCATACAGGTGGGTTCCAATGAAATGCTTCTTTCCGATTCCGAGACTGTTGCAGCGAAGGCGCGTGCCGAAGGTGTCAGGGTGAGACTTCATGTGTATGAGGGAATGTTCCATGATTTCCAGATGGCATATACCGCCATACCTGAGTCGAAGAAAGCCTGGGCTGAAGCAGGCAGGTTCATAGATATACTTCTCGAAGAGGAAAGAGAGTCGGAGCCTGTGCCTGTGCCGCTTCCGCTGTAAGTGCAGGAAAAGGCTGTTGAAACAAAGTTCTGATACCGATATACTCTGTATTTGAAATTGCCGCATGAGGGGATGCGGGGAGTGGATCAATTGAAAAAACCAATTCATGTGATCGCAAGATTCATATATCATCTGCTTGTGCTGTTTGTGCTCCTGTTCTGCACAAACTCTGTTTTTTTGCTTGCTTCGGGTGCATCCGATTCCATAGTGATGCTGCTGTTTATACTGCTCACCTTTTTCTTCTGGATCTGGCCCGCTGTATACGGCAGGGATATAGTCGAATCAAGGGTAAGGCAGCTTTGGTACGGCAACATACAGCTGAGGATATTCCTGGAAGCTCTTGTGATAACCGTAGCGTATACGTTTATCGAGGTGCTGGTATTACATAAAGTCGATGACGGTGTGAGCAGGACAGTACTTGGCTTTGAGATAACAGCTTCATGGTCGAGGATGATCTCACATACGATAATAGCCATAGTTTTTCTTTCCATAACATTCTGGATAGGGATAATCCGTATCTATGTCACAAGCGTACAGCTTGGTATCAGGATGCGTGTCATAGGAGTGATCTTCGGAATGATCTTTCCCGTCAACCTGATCGTTCTGTGCATCATGCTCCGCATCACATCCAAAGAGGTGAGCTTTGAGAACGATAAGACTATCATGAACCTGGCACGTAAGGACCAGAAGCTGTGTGCGACGAAATATCCCGTTCTGCTCCTTCACGGAGTCTTTTTCAGGGATTCCAAGTTCTTCGATTACTGGGGGAGAATCCCAAGGGAACTGATAATGAACGGATGCAGGATCTTCTACGGAGAACAGCAGTCTGCAGCCACAGTCGAATCCTGCGGAAAGGAAGTAGCGCGCAAGATCGAAGAGATCGTTAAGGTGACCGGCTGCGAGAAGGTCAATATAATCGCTCATTCAAAGGGCGGTCTCGATGCAAGAAGCGCTATGTGCGATCCCGAGATAGCAAAGCACGTTGCTTCGCTTACCACAATAAACACACCTCATAGAGGATGTGAATTTGCCGATTTCCTGCTTACGAAATCTCCCGAGAAGCTTAAAAAGGCTGTTGCGGGTGCATATAATTCGGCACTGCTCAGAGTCGGGGATTATGCTCCTGACTTCATTGCGGCATGTCAGAATCTTACTAAGTCATTCTGTGCCGAATTCAACGAAAGAGTTAAGGATCCGGAGGGGGTCTACATACAGAGCTTTGGTTCCTACATAAAGCATAACAGCGGAGGTCAGTTCCCGCTGAATCTCACACATGGTTTTGTGGGAATCTTTGACGGAGCCAATGACGGCCTTGTCGGCGAGAAGTCTTTTCCGTGGGGAGCGGATTTCCATCTCATAGCTCCTGCCGGGAAAAGAGGCATCTCCCACGGCGATGTCATCGATCTGAACAGAGAGAATATTCCGGGATACGATGTGAGGGAATTCTATGTTCAGCTTGTAGCAGATCTTAAGAAAAAAGGTTTCTGAAACCGGAAAAAGGATCGGATGGATTTGACGAAATGAAAGTATCTGAAGTGATTCATATAGTTTTAAAGGGCGGCATAGATCTTGATAAGACCGAGCAGTCGGGACAGTGTTTCAGGTGGAGATATGTGGAGGATGGAGTATATGATATTCCCGCTTTCGGACAGCTGATCCGTGCCAGGGAAAACTGGGTCGGTCTTGAGATCGAAGTGCTGAGTGAGACCAAAGGCCGTGATGAGGAACTGTGGAACAGGTATTTTGACACAGCTGTCAATTATGAGAAAATCAGAAAGATGCCTGACAAGAATGATAAGTTCCTCAGAAGCGCTGCCAAGAACGGAGAGGGCATAAGGATCATAAGACAGGATCCGTTTGAGACCCTTATCACCTTCATCATCTCACAAAGGAAGAGCATACCTGCCATCAAGACAAGTGTTGAGAAGCTGTGCCAGGCAGTCGGGAGAAAGATTCCCGGTACCGATGTATATGATTTCCCGACCCCGCAGGAGATAATCCAGCTTGATTCAGCGACACTCGCAGACTGCGGGCTCGGCTATAGAGCATCCTATATCCATGCGACTGCTGCGGCATTTGCAAATGGAAATATGGATATGGAAAAACTGGCCGGGATGAATGACGAAGAGCTGGTTGATTCTCTGATGACACTTAAGGGAGTCGGTATCAAGGTTGCAAGCTGTACCGCACTTTTCGGATTCCACAGACTGGATTTCTTCCCTATAGACGTATGGATACAGAGGGCGCTTGATGCTTATTATAACGGCACATTCCCTCTGGAAAAGTATCATCCCTATAACGGCATAATGCAGCAGTATATATTCGCCGTAAGAGATACGATAGATTACTGACAGCAGCTTCATCGGGAAATGTAATTCGGCGGATAAAAAGATCAGCCGTATTTTCTCATATGTGATACAATCAGATCAGTTCCAAATATCATATGTGTGAAGGGAGATACAGAATATGGATTCCAACAACATGAACGGCCAGCAGCAGGCACCACAGTTTCAGCAGCAGGCACCCCAGACTGCATATCAGCAGCCTCAGTACCAGCAGGCTTATCAGAATTATCAGCAGTCATACCAGCAGTCTTATCAGCAGCCCTATACACAGCAGCCCTATACACAGCAGCCCGTGTACAATAATATCAATGTAAATCCTCAGATCCCGGATAACTACAAGCCCATTTCACCCTGGGGATATCTCGGATACTCGATACTGTTCGCAATACCCGTACTGGGACTGATACTGCTTATAGTTTTCTCATTCAGCGATGCCAACATCAACCGCAGGAACTATGCAAGATCCATATGGTGTGCGCTCCTTGTCGGGATCATAATCACCATTATCCTTGTCATTCTTGCAGCACTCCTTGGTATATCCATCATGAGTTATCTGTAAGTCCGGTTTAAGATCCGGGTCATGGATAAAGAGTTGATACACTGACTGACGCCCTCCCTGTGAGGGCGTCTTTTATTATCTTTTTATTCAAATTGCCCTAATTTATTGTGGGAAAATTTACATTAAATTGTGCAGATGTTCTGATATAATGATGGAAGTGAGGTTTTTACCACACAAATCAAAAAAGCAGCAGAAAGGGAACGAACATGAGTAAAATCAAGAAAAGAAATGTCATTGTCGGACAGTCAGGCGGACCTACCGCAGCCATCAATTCCTCTCTTGCAGGTGTGTTCCGTACCGCCAAGGACAGGGGATATGCCAAGGTTTATGGTATGATCCATGGTATTCAGGGTTTCATGGAGGGAAGATATGTCGACCTTTCAGAGCACATCCAAACCGGACTCGATGCCGAACTTTTAAAGAGAACACCTTCTGCATATCTCGGCTCATGCCGTTATAAGCTTCCCAACATCAATGAGGACAGGGAACTTTATGAGAAGATCTTCAAGATGCTCGATGAGCTTGAGATCGACTGCTTCATCTATATCGGCGGAAACGATTCCATGGATACCATCAAGAAGCTTTCCGATTATGCTATCATCTCCGGTTCGGAGATCCGTTTCGTAGGATGCCCCAAGACCATTGATAATGACCTTGCACTTACCGACCACACACCCGGATACGGCTCAGCTGCCAAGTACATCGGTACTTCCGTTAAGGAGATCATCCGTGACGGATGGAGCCTTGAGACCGCACACGGCCAGGTTGTGATCGTTGAGATCATGGGACGTAATGCCGGATGGCTCACAGGTGCTTCCGTTCTTGCAAAGAGTGAGGACTGCGACGGACCTGATGCGATCTATCTTCCCGAGATTCCTTTCGATGTTAATGCTTTTGTTGATAAATGTAAGGAACTTCTTAAGACCAAGGCGTCAATCGTTATGTGCGTATCCGAAGGTATCCGTACAGCTGAAGGAAAGTATGTCAGCGAGATGACCGAAGGTGTTGAGTATGTTGACGCATTCGGACACAAGCAGCTCACCGGAACCGCTACTTATCTGTCAACTGTAGTTGCCAAGGAGATAGGATGTAAGACCAGAGCCATCGAACTTTCAACTCTTCAGAGAGCAGCTTCACACTGTGCATCCAGAATCGATATTCTTGAAGCATATGAAGTCGGCGGTGCCGCAATGAAGGCAGCTGACGAAGGTGATTCAGGTAAGATGGTTGTCTTCAAGAGACTTTCGGATGATCCTTATCAGGCAGGTACTGAGGTTAAGGATGTTCACAAGATCGCTAACGATGAAAGACTCGTTCCCAGAGAGTGGATCACCAAGGATGGCACTTATGTTACTTCCGAGTTCGTCACCTATGTAAGACCTCTGATCCAGGGTGATGTCGCTCCCATCATGGTTGACGGTATTCCCAGACATCTGTATGTCAAGGGATTCCAGGAACTCCTTTGATACGCAATATAATGAACACTTGGGACCTCCGCATAATGCGGGGGTCCTTTTCAGTGAAACAGGGGGACGGTTCCGCTGTTTCAAACTTGCATTAACGATATGTGTGAATGTATAATCTAATAGTTTGCGGCTAAAAATTATGAGCAGGAGGCTTTCCTGCCTTATCAGAATCAGAGGAGAAGAAAGATGATCTCAGCAGTAAATGTAACCTACAGAGTCGGTAAGAAGGCTTTGTTCGAGGATGTTAACATTAAGTTCACAGAGGGGAACTGCTATGGTCTTATCGGTGCAAACGGTGCCGGCAAGTCCACATTTCTTAAGATCCTTTCAGGAGAGCTGGATACTTCAAAGGGTGAGATAGTCATAACTCCCGGAGAGCGTCTTTCAGTCCTTGAGCAGGATCACTTCAAGTATGATGAGTATTCCGTAATGGACACCGTCATCATGGGAAATAAGCGTCTCTACGATATCATGAAGGAAAAAGACGCGATCTACATGAAGGAAGATTTTTCCGATGAAGACGGAATAAGAGCAGGAGAGCTCGAGGCAGAATTTGCCGAGATGGACGGATATGAGGCAGAATCAAATGCTGCCATGCTTCTCAACGGTCTTGGAATCCCCACAGAGGAACACTATACCACTATGGCTGACCTGGACGGCTCCATGAAGGTCAAGGTACTTCTTGCAAAGGCACTTTTCGGAAATCCTGACATCCTTCTTCTGGACGAGCCTACCAACCACCTCGATCTCGAGGCTATCGGCTGGCTTGAGGAGTTCCTCATCGACTTTAACAATACCGTCATAGTTGTATCCCACGACAGGTACTTCCTCAATAAGGTCTGCACCCAGATCGCGGATATCGACTATGGCAAGATACAGCTCTATGCAGGTAACTATGACTTCTGGTATGAGTCTTCACAGCTCATGATCCGTCAGATGAAGGAAGCCAACAAGAAGAAGGAAGAGAAGATCAAGGAACTTCAGGAGTTCATTTCAAGATTCTCCGCAAATGCTTCCAAATCCAAGCAGGCTACCTCCAGAAAGAGAGCACTTGAAAAGATCGAGCTTGATACCATCAAGCCTTCATCAAGAAAGTATCCTTATATCGATTTCAGACCCGAGCGTGAGATCGGTAATGAGGTTCTTACCGTTGAGAATATCAGCTATTCCGAGAACGGTGAAAAGCTTCTGGACAATGTCTCCTTCATTATGGGACATGATGACAAGATCGCATTCGTCGGCGGATGTGAAAAGGCCAAGACGGCTCTGTTCAGGATCCTTACCGGTGAACTTGAGCCCGACAGCGGATCGTTTAAATGGGGAGTCACCACATCACAGGCATATTTCCCCAGGGATTATACGAAGGAATTCGACAACGACCTTACCATCACAGAATGGCTTACCGGATACTCGGCTATCAAGGATGCAACCTATGTAAGAGGCTTCCTCGGAAGAATGCTCTTCCCCGGTGAGGACGGCGTTAAGAAGGTAAAGGTTCTGTCAGGAGGAGAGAAGGTAAGATGTCTTCTTTCCAAGATGATGATCAGTGCGGCTAACTGTCTTGTATTCGATGAGCCCACCAACCACCTTGACATGGAATCCATTACTGCACTGAATACCGGAATGGTGAAGTTCCCCGGAGTAATACTTTTCTCATGCAGGGATCATCAGCTTACCGAGACAACAGCCAACAGGATCATTGAGATCCTTCCTGACGGTTCCATCATCGACAAGATCACGACCTATGATGAGTATCTTGCAAATGATGAGAATGCAAGAAAGAGAACAGTATTCACAGCTAACAAGGAAGACGACGAAGATTGATAGACCTTCATTCACATACAACTAAATCTGATGGTTCGCTCACACCTGCACAGCTGGTTGATCTGGCGGCTTCAAAGGGCATCACGTATCTTGCAGTCACCGATCACGATACCATTGATGGTATCAGTGAGGCGATGGAAAGAGCTGCGGAGATAAACGGTGATGCTGCATCAGACCTTCGGGCACCTGAGATCATACCCGGAATTGAGTTCTCAACTGACTGGGATGGCAGGGATGTTCATGTGGTCGGTCTTGGTATAGATCATAAGAATGAGGAATTTGTTGCTAATCTCCAGGCCTTCCTCGATTCCCGCGAAGGCAGGAACCGCAAGATGGCTGAAAACCTTAAGAACATCGGTATAGGCATCTCTTATGAGGGCCTCCTTAAGATGTTCCCGGACTGCGTGCTTACAAGGGCTCATTTTGCAAAATACCTTTATGAGTATGGCTATGTAAGAAGTGTTCATGAAGCGTTTGACAGGTATCTCGGACCGGATTCTCCTGCTTATGTTCCCAGAGAGAAGATCACCCCGGTCCAGGCCGTTGAGATGACTCTTAAGGCCGGAGGCATACCTGTTCTTGCCCATCCCCTAATATACAGATTCGGTGATGCAAGGCTCCGTGAACTGATATCCGAAATGAAGGAAGCGGGTCTTGCAGGTATCGAAGCAATGTACAGCACCCATTCCGAAGAGGATGTAAGGTATGTTAAAAGGCTTGCGTCGGAAACCGGCCTTAAGATATCGGGCGGAAGCGATTTTCACGGAAACAATAAGCCCGGAATAGAGCTTGGAACAGGATGCGGGGATATGAACATTCCTGAACAGGTATGGTTTGATCTGAATTCCGGGAGGTGATCTGAATGGAGAATCAAAATCAGGATAACGGGACATCCGGATACGGCTTTGATGATTTTCTTGAAGATGAGATAAAGGACTGTGCGTTTAAGGTGACCATCCATTCGCACAAGTTCTTTTTTCATATAGTCTTTATGCTTATTCCCATAGTTTTTTATTTTATGTTCCATGGCTTTTTTAAAGTGCTCGACTATACCGATATGGGTATATACGCCAACGGTTTCAGGTTCATTTTGTTTCTTTTTTTCGTTATGGGATTGGTATTCTTTTTTTATAACTGCGGAAAAGAGATCGTAGTATCCGGCCGCGGAATGGTTCTCAGAAGCTGCTTTATCTTCAATGAATCTATTTCCGTGTCGGATATTGAAAAATGCGAGGTCATCACGGGGCTGACAACTCACGGAAGATACCACACCGAGCATTATTCAAAGGCGGTGATATATTTCGGCGGCGGAAGATCTTATTCGATCACTGACAATATGTACAAGGGATGGGGCAGGTTTGTCCGTTATATGGAAATGAACAATAAGGTCGAAAGGATCGATGGAAGGAGCACATTGCAGAAAGCTCTTGACAACATGATAGGCGGAAAATGATTTCCGCAGGTTTGCAGAGCAGGAGCGCGTAAAATCAGAACTGCTCAACCATGCAGATGAAAGCGTTTACACGAAAAAATCTTCAATAAATTGTTAAATTTTTGATGAACTTTTGAATGTATTTTGTTATAATACATAGGCTATCCATCTGTAGATTATTTTGATGAAGGTTTTTGACCTATGAGAAGACCGGATTCATTTAATTTATAAGAGAAGTTGGAGTAAGAAGGTAGAAAGAAAGGAAAAGAGAACATGAGTAAGAAATGGGTCTATCTGTTCACAGAGGGTAACGCTAACATGCGTGAACTCCTCGGAGGTAAGGGAGCTAACCTTGCTGAGATGTCCAACATTAAGTTAGACGGATCAGGCGAGCCTTTCCCCGTTCCTCAGGGCTTTACCATCACCACCGAAGCCTGCACACAGTATTATGAGGATGGTCGTGAGATCAATGATGAGATCATGGGCCAGATCGAAGAGTACATCGTTAAGCTTGAGGAGATCACCGGCAAGAAGTTCGGAGACAAGGAGAATCCCCTTCTCGTTTCTGTTCGTTCCGGAGCAAGAGCATCCATGCCCGGTATGATGGATACCATCCTTAACCTCGGACTTAATGAAGAGGTTGTTAATACCATCGCTACCAAGTCCGGAAATCCCCGTTGGGCTTGGGACTGCTACAGAAGATTCATTCAGATGTATTCCGACGTTGTTATGGAAGTCGGAAAGAAATATTTCGAGGAGCTTATCGATCAGCTCAAGGCTAAGAAGGGTGTAACCCAGGACGTTGAGCTTGATGCAGATGATCTCAAGTCTCTTGCAGAGCAGTTCAAGGCTGAGTACAAGGCTAAGATCGGCAAGGATTTCCCCACCGATCCCAAGGAGCAGCTCTATGGCGCAATCAAGGCAGTATTCCGTTCATGGGATAACCCTCGTGCTAACGTTTACCGCCGTGACAATGATATCCCTTATTCTTGGGGAACCGCAGTTAACGTTCAGTCCATGGCATTCGGTAACATGGGTGACGATTGCGGTACCGGTGTTGCTTTCACCCGTGATCCCGCTACCGGCGCTAAGGGCCTCTTCGGTGAGTTCCTTACCAACGCACAGGGCGAGGACGTTGTTGCAGGTGTAAGAACTCCTATGCACATCTCCGAGATGGAGGAGAAGTTCCCTGAGGCATTTGCACAGTTCAAGGATGTATGCGCTACCCTTGAGAAGCACTACAGAGATATGCAGGATATGGAGTTCACCGTTGAGCACGGCAAGCTCTATATGCTTCAGACCAGAAACGGAAAGAGAACCGCTCAGGCTGCTCTTAAGATCGCTTGTGACCTCGTTGATGAGGGAATGAGAACCGAGCAGGAAGCAGTTGCAATGATCGATCCCAGAAACCTTGACACCCTTCTTCATCCTCAGTTCGATGCTAAGGCTCTCAAGGCTGCTACCCCTCTCGGAAAGGGTATGGGAGCATCTCCCGGAGCTGCTGCAGGTAAGGTTGTATTCAATGCAGACGATGCAGTTGAATGGGCAGATGAGAAAGGCGAGAAGGTAGTTCTCGTAAGACTTGAGACTTCACCTGAAGACATCATGGGAATGAAGGCTGCAGAGGGAATCCTCACCGTTCGTGGCGGTAT
>Ga0247610_10004514_pt1 | contig 14908 bp, 12 predicted proteins | sample 174DNAGHGhighgp2_FD_193483 | JGI IMG/M metagenome (GOLD analysis project Ga0247610, IMG submission 193483) | Sheep rumen microbial communities from Palmerston North, Manawatu-Wanganui, New Zealand - 1742 DNA GHGhigh gp2 | ecosystem: Host-associated > Mammals > Digestive system > Stomach > Rumen... | reverse complement strand
CCTTACGCTTCTTGGTGAAAGCGGGTCCCTTGGGAACAAAGCTGTTGTCAAAGCCATTGGGTAGCACAACGTCAACGGGTTTGCCAAGCAGTTCTACACACTCACGGGCCGTAATGTCGCTGACCGTTGTGAAGCAGTCAACATGGAAAGCCGTCTGCTTTTCAATGGAGTGCTTTGATTGCATATTCAGCTCATCAGCCATCTGGTCACCGTTGTAGGCAAACAGATAGTCGTAAAGCGGCTTTTGGTTTCCAGCTATCGAACGGCCGATACTCGTGGCATGGGTGGTGAAGATGGTACCTATCTGCGGCATCTTGTTGTTGATGTAGAGGGCACCCAAGCCACACATCCATTCGTTAGCATGGTAGATGACTTTCTGTTTCTCGTTCAAGAAGTGCTTGTAGAAACTTTCCACAACAAGTGCGGCAGCATAGGAGAACATCGAGGCTTCGTCGTAGTCGCCATAGGCATGCAACGAGTCCACCTGATAGTTTTCCCACAACCAACCGTAAATCTCGTTCTTCTTCTCAAAATACGGATTGAAGTCAACTAAAATCGCAATTGGTTCACCGGGCACCGTCCAGCGCCCTACCTTGACCAGAAGTCCACTCTCCTTAGCTTCCCATTGCCAATTGGCAAACAGGGATTTGTCTTCCTTGAAATAGGGACTTTCCTTTTCTTTCCATACGTCAGGACCAATAAACAGAATCTGGTCCTTCATCCTGTCTTGCAATGTCTTCGCCCGAGAAGAAAGAACGGTGTAGATACCACCAACTTTGTTGCATACTTCCCAACTCGATTCAAAGATGTAGTCAGGCGTTAAATGATCTTTTCCCATTCGTTATAATTATAAACGGCTGCAAAGATACTTAAAATTTTCAAAAACTCACCATGTTTTAGCATATATTTTTTCCTCTTTTGCCTTTTTATTGATTTATATTTGTTACCTTTGTCGGCAAAAAGAAACGATAAAAATGAAAAAAACATTACTAACATTGGCCTTTGGACTGCTCTCCTCCTGCCTGCTGGCACAGAATGAGGAAAAGGTTTTCCGCGCATACTTGTTCAATAAGGAGTACGATGTATATCTGAGAATTGATTTTTACAATGAGTCGATATCCGTTCCTGGTAACGAATTGTACGGTAAACTGCACGGTTATTTAGGAAAGAACAACAACTCTTTCTGCTGGCCCATCACGGCAGCCAAGCTAAAGGACGAACACACGGCGGAACTGAGTCTCATCAACGACTACGGCAGCGAGGACTTGACAGCCACCCTAACACAGCAGAACGATTCGACATATATTCTGAAACAAGAGAAAGGCAGTACGCTGAAGGTTCCCAAAAACGGAAAATGGCAGAAGTTACCTAAAACCCTGCCATTCAAGCGGAAATAACATCCCGTATTTATTCACCGTTTTTTCTGATTGTACATCCTGCCTATGTGATTCATCCCACGTAACATCTGTCGATGGAAGCGGTCTTCCGCTCTTAGGACATCGAAGAGTTTGGAAGCAGAAAGCACACTGAGGAATTTGTTATGGTAAGTCTGTTGTATGCGCTTTAGTTCCAAGTCGTATTCATCGCGCTGGCGAATGGCTTTCTCGCAACCTTTCTCGTCAGCAGGTTTTCCCCACCCCAATTGCCGCTGGCGTTCATAGACTGCGCGCTGCTTGGCCTGCATCTCTTTGTAGATGGGAAAGAATTTGGCAGCCTCCTGAGGTGACAGACAAGCCTCCTTGGTGATAAATTGCTCCAAATCGGCCTGAAACTTCTCAGGCGAGAACTTCTGCTGGGGCTGCGGCCTGAACCCTTGTGCCGAGACCACCAGCACCAAGGCCAGGGACAACAACGTTACTGTTAATCTTTTCATAAACCTTCTTGTTTAATATTCACTTGCCAAGTAGGCATAGATGTCATTGTTATCAACCATGACATAGTCGGCAACTTCCTCCATGTAAGATTCCGAATTGGGATCGGAGGCATCGGCTATGTTCTGTTCGGCAACATCAGGAGCATAAAAGTATATTGTAGCAGTTAGCACTGCCACCAACATGCAAGCTGCAGCATACATCCACGGTCTCATTCTTACCATAATGCTCTGCTTGGGCTGCTCAGGCAGATTTTTCATCATTTCGGCAGCAAAGTTGTCGAAATAACCTTCGGGCACACGAAAAGGATTTCTGTCGCCCATGCGGCTTTTGATATACATTTCTTCGTTCATCATACTCTATTGACGTTAGTTTTGAGAAAAGGTTTAATCACGTGATTTAAAAAATTCAGATATTTTCTTGACGGCGATGTGATAGGAAGCTTTGAGGGCACCTTCACTGGTGCCGAGCTGCTTGCTGATGTCACTGTATTTCATGTCGTCGTAATAACGTAAGAGGAAAACCGTACGCTGAACCTCAGGCAGCGAGGCTATGGCCTCCTGCAACTGTGCCTCGGTCTCGTCACCGTCGAAATAATCATCAGCCATCAGGGTATTGGCGATGCCCAGGTCAGCGTCATCGGTGCTCATGGTGACAATGTTTTTCTGGCGTCGCAGGAAGTCAAGGCTTTCGTTGATGGCAATACGCGACAGCCACGTCAGCAACTTCGAGTCGCCATGAAACGTCCCCAAACCTTGCCAGGCCTTAATAAAAGTGTTCTGCAGCACATCGTCGGCGTCGTCGTGAGACAGCACGAAACGACGTATCTGCCAGTACAGCTGTTCACTATACTGTCTAACCACCGTCTCGAATGCCTTGCGCTGCATCTTGGGGTTCGCCAACTGCTCTATCAGGAGTTTGTCGTCTGTCATTATTCTATATTAGGCTTTAGGGCCTCACCGACAGCTTTATCATAGCCGTACACGTCTGGATAATACTGCATGGAGCCGTCGGGAGTCAGGAAAATCGTATAATATGTTATATATAAAGGTACGCGCGGAGAAACTGGTAATGAATGTATCAACCGTGGTGTCGGTTCAGCCGGATCCAGTTCGTCCATCATCTCAATGCCCTGTTCAGTCTCAGGCTTCATACCCATTGAGATGCGTAGTTTATCTAACAGCCATTCGTCAGGTTCATTCTCCATCATAAACACAGCCAAGTCAAACGGTCGCTGCACACGGACACAACCATGAGAAACGCCCCGGTTGTCACGCATAAATGCACCAGGACTCGAAGTATCGTGTAGGAACACGGAGTAGTTGTTGGGAAATCGGAATATAATGCGCCCCAGTGAGTTCCCTGCACCACCTTCCTGCGCCACACGATAGTTTCCACTTAGCAACATACCCGCCGACACCGCTTTTGGCGAAATCCGTTTACCCGTTTTGCGGTTGGTGATGTAATAGCGATGACGGGCAAAATAACTTGAGTCTCCCGCATGACGAGCCACGTCGTCACGGACAATGCTCATCGGTATTACCCATTCAGGATTGACTTCCATGTGAGTAATTTTGCTGGAGAGTAACGGGGTCTTGGTCCTGAGAGCACCACAAGCCACACGCATATCCAAGATAGAGTCAGGGCTGATGGCCCACAAGTGGAAAGCCGGCACATTGACAATGATATATTTCTCATCAGGGGCAACCTGCTGCTTGTCACGCCATCGCTGGCGTTCCATATTAACCAGGATTTTCTGGCGCTGGGCATCTGAGGATGTGGGAATCAACTGTAGCAGACGGCTGTAGAGTTCCCCCTTCGGCTCAACCATACGTAGACTGGCACCCAGACTGTCAATGGCTGCACGCTTCAACGCCCTCTTCACATAAGCATCATCAGGATGTTCCACTTTCACGTCGTACAGACTAAAATAGGAAATGGCCTTTCCCGTAGAGTCCCTTTCGCGGGCATCGCAATGGTTCATGACGTAAGTAGGATTGACAAAACCGAAACGCTGGCCAATGACATAACGCAAGTAGGCTTTCGTCAGGTTGTAATCCAGCCGGGTCATCACACGGGTTAAACTGTTTTTCACGTCAATCTGGAGTGTACGTATTCGACTGAGGTCATCGGCAATCTGCGCAAATTGATACTTTCGCTCACTAAACCCCATTTCGGAGAGCTTCACACGCAGTATCTCTATGAGGGTATCGGCACGCTCGTCAACACCGAGGACATCTGTCCAGACCAATTCACCCCCCTCCTGATAATACTTCCGGGTATGATTCGCAGCAAAACAGTTGTCAGTGTCAGTCTTACAAATATGCTCCAAACTCTCATAAATCAGCTGAGAGTTCAGAGCATATTCTTCTGCCTTCAAATCGCTAAAGGCGTCTAATGTCAAATTCCGCTTGGTATGGGTTGTCGTCTCGTGGCACCCCGTCAAGAGAAATAGAAAGAACGCCAGCGCCGATACTATCAACGCACCTGTATCTTTCTTACCACCTTGCCCACTTTCAATATGTAGCAACCTTTCGGAATATTTAATTCTATACGTTGCGCAGGGCTTTCTATCTTGACGCTCATTACCTGACGCCCCGTAAGCGACACTACTTCCAGTGTGCTTCCCTGCGCTCCATTGATATAGACGGTCTGCTTATCGATGGTGATTTCCACCTGTTCTTCCACCTGCTCAGAAGCGGCAAACTCCATTTCTGAAGCAGCCATAGCTAGGGGAAATGTAGCCATCAGCAATCCTGCAAACGTGAATACAAGTAATCTTTTTGTCATATATGCATATAATTATTTGGTGCAAATATACAACATTTCAGCGAAACTTCCAAATATTTTCACAAAAAAATTCGTCCGTTAGGCAAATTATACATCAAAGACCGCCATTTCGTTTGACAAGATGGTGTTTTCGAACACTTCGCGAGCTTCATTGAGCAGTATGTTCTCATCTTCATAGCGGGAACTGTAGTGCCCTAATATCAATTGTCGGACACCAGCATCACGGGCTACCAATGCAGCTTGGCGGGCTGTAGAATGATTGTATTTCTGTGCCATCGCAAGATTGTCCTCACCGTATGTACTCTCATGGTAAAGCGTCGTGACATCTTTCAGCTGTAGGTGAAGCTCCGGCATGTAGCGAGTGTCGCTACAATAGGCATAGCTGCGGGGCGGTTCAGCTGGTGTCACCAGGTGGGAATTAGGAACCGCGGTGCCATCCTCTAAAGTCCAGTCGGCTCCATTCTTGATATTCATCGACTGAGAGACGGGAATCCGGTAGAAGTCAAGCATGTCGCGACGGATATGAGGCAATGAGGGCTTTTCACGGAAAAGGAAGCCACACGTTGGCAGCCTATGTGTCAATGGAATGGTCTCAACGGTCAGCGAACGGTCTTCGTAGATGATCTCATGCCGCGAGGCATCAATGGGATGAAACACCACTTCGTACCCCAAATCATGGCAGAAGAGCTCCATCTGCCGGTGTAACATGTCCTCCAACTGTTCGTTGGCATGAATATGGAGTCTGGCAGTACGCCCTAATAGTCCAAAGGTGGAAATCATGCCTATCAACCCAAAACAGTGGTCACCATGCAAGTGGGAGATAAAGACATGACCTACTTTCGTGAAACGTACCCTGCAACGACGCAGCTGCATCTGCACGCCCTCCCCGCAGTCAACCATAAAAAGCTTGTCGCGCAGTTCAACAATCTGTGCGGAAGGGTAATGACGAAGGGTGGGCAGCGCACTGCCACACCCTAATATATGTACTCTGAACGGTTCCACTTTGGTATTACATTCTATAATCGTCCTCTGTTGCTTCCTCCAACTGGATGTCCACCTTGTAGTGATGCTCCACCTGACGGCTATACTCAAAGGTATCCTCGGCATCTTTGAACACCAGAGAGTCAGGCCCTATTGAGACCAGTTCGTACAAGTTGGTTTCCGTCATGTCACCGCCACCTTCACGAATGGCTACAATTTCCAGTTTTCCATTATAGATTCTCCAAGAACGGTAAATCAAGGCCGGCTGGTCAATACTTTCCGCAATGCCCCCCTCCTTGATACGGATGCCCATTTCCGAACTGCCATCAAGCGGGTTAGGCATAACCCAGTCACCCAAAAGTGCCGACTGGTTAATCACCAACTTGGCCGTCTTCTTGTCTTTCAGCATCAATGCTATACGGTCACCGACCTGGAATCCACCATAGCACATTCCTTTTTCATTGGCCTCGGCAATACTCAGATTCAACGTGTCACCTACATCAGTCAGCAGTTGCAGGGTGTTCATCGCCGAACCGTCGATGCAGATGCCATAGACAGTGGAATCACGATTGACGGTGGAAATTGCCGTCGTGTCAGGCTCTTCCTCCATCTGCTGTTGATGCTGTTCGCCCCCTTTTCCACCACAGCTGCCTGCGGTCATGACCGTTGCAGCCATCAGCATGATTACTCCGATTTTCTTCATAGTTATCTTTTTTATCTCATTTCTCATTCTGTTTCGCTTCATTCCATAGAGCATCCATCTCTTCCAGCGACATCTCCGTTAGCGGACGCCCTGCACGAATGCTGTGCTGCTCGATATAATCAAAGCGTTTGATGAACTTCTGGTTAGTCCTTTCCAGCGCATTGTCTGGGTTCAGCTTATATAGTCTGGCTGCATTGATGACCGAGAAGAGGAAGTCGCCCAACTCATTGGTGGAGCGGTCATTGTCCTCTCGCTGCAATTCGATTTCCAGCTCTTCCAGTTCTTCGCGTACCTTATTCCATACGTCTTCTTTTTGCTTCCAGTCAAAACCTACGTTGCGGGCCTTGTCCTGAATGCGGTAAGCCTTTATGAGGGAAGGCAAGGACGCGGGGACACCCGACAAGACAGTTTTGTTACCATCTTTCTCCTTCAACTTGATTTGCTCCCAGTTTTGTAGCACCTGCTCTGAAGTCTTTGCATCGGCAAACTCACGTTTCTCCGTAACCTCGCCAAATGGCAACGGTTTGGGGTCTTCTGCACCCACCTGTGACGGATGATAGATGTGAGGATGACGAAATATCAGCTTGTCTGCCTGCATATTACAGACATCTGCCATATCGAAATCTCCCGTCTCGGAACCTATCTTAGCATAGAACATCACGTGCATCAGAACATCACCCAGTTCCTTGCAGATGTTCTTGCGGTCGTCGTTCATCAGGGCATCACACAGTTCATAGGTCTCTTCAATCGTGTTTGGCCTCAACGACTCATTCGTCTGCTTCTTGTCCCAAGGACACTTTTCGCGCAACTGGTCAAGGACGTCGAGCAGGCGTCCGAAAGCCTTCATTTGTTCTTCTCTTGTATGCATCTGCTCTTACAATGTTTTATTTTTGCGGACAAAGTTAAGCATTATTTTTGAAACAGCCAAAATAATTTTGCAACTTTGGCATGGTGTTTGCAGAATTATGATTATCTTTGCATCAAAATTGTAAAATTGGTAGTAATACAATATAAAATATAACAATAGTGACAAGTCAGTTTTCACCCAAAGTGTCTGAAGTACTGGCCTTCTCCCGTGAAGAGGCCGCCCGACTGGCCAGTCGGTCTGTAGGTCCCGAGCATCTGCTGCTCGGACTGCTTAGGATGAAGGAAGGTCCCGTGATAGACATATTCCACCGATTGAACTTAAATTTACAATTGGTAAAGACGGAATTAGAGACTAAAGTGAGGGAAGATGAACTCGGTATGCCTATTCAAACCAGCGACCTCGTATTGAACGAAAAGGCGAGTAATATCTTGAAACTTGCTGTACTTGAGGCCCGTATTCAGCGAACAGACAAAGTAAACGAACAACACCTGCTACTGGCTATACTGCACGACCAAGTGAAGAATGGAGCCAAGGAGGTATTAGAATTTAATGATATGAATTATGATGACGTATTAGCCTTGTTGCACGCCCCACAGCAAACGGGTGTCAGCGATGGCATAGGCTTGCCCGATGAAGACTACGAAGAGGAGGAAGAAACGGGTGGAGCAACGAGAAACAGTTCTAACAAGTCGGCAGGCACCACCACCGCCCAGACGAAGGCAAAATCGAATACACCCGTGCTCGACACCTTCGGCACCAACCTGACACAAGCCGCTACGGAGGGCAAACTTGACCCTTGCGTAGGCCGCGAGCGTGAAATCCAGCGTGTGATTGAGATTTTAGGCCGTCGCAAGAAGAATAATCCTATATTAATAGGTGAGCCGGGAGTAGGAAAAAGCGCTATTGTCGAAGGACTGGCACAGATGATTACGCAACACCACACTTCGCCTATGCTATTCAACAAGAAAATCTACACACTCGACATGACTGCCATCGTGGCGGGCACAAAGTATCGCGGACAATTTGAGGAACGTTTGCGCCAGCTGATGAAGGAACTGGAACAGAATGATGACATTATTGTCTTTATCGACGAGATTCACACGATAATCGGAGCTGGCTCCACTCCTGGTTCAATGGATGCTGCCAACATCATGAAACCAGCTTTGGCACGTGGTACAGTACAATGCATCGGTGCCACTACATTGGATGAATACCGTAACTCTATTGAAAAGGACGGTGCATTGGAACGCCGTTTCCAGAAGGTGTTGGTTGAACCGACCACCAATGAAGAGACCCTCCAGATTCTGCGAAACATCAAGGACCGCTACGAGCACCACCACCATGTGACATACACCGACGACGCATTGGCAGCTTGTGTCAAATTGACAGACCGCTATGTGAACGACCGTTTCATGCCCGACAAAGCCATCGATGCTTTGGATGAAGTGGGTTCACGTGTACATTTGGGCAATGCCCAGATACCTTCCGAAATTACGGAAAAGGAGCAGGAGATTGCCAAGGTGAAAGAACGCAAGCAGTCGGCTGTCAAGAACCAGAACTATGAACTGGCAGCTGGATACCGTGACCGCCAAACGCAGTTAGAAAAAGAGCTGAACGAACTTAACAAGAAGTGGCAGGATGGTGAGAGCGACGAACGACAAGTTGTCACCGAAAGTGAAGTGGCCAACGTTGTCAGCATGATGACTGGTGTACCTGTTCAGCGCATGGCCGAGCAAGAGGGCATTCGTCTAAAGGGCATGTCTACAGAACTCAAAGGAGCTGTCATTGGCCAGGATAGAGCCATCGACAAAATGGTACGTGCCATCCAGCGTAACCGTGTGGGACTGAAAGATCCCAACCACCCCATCGGTGCCTTCATGTTCCTTGGACCAACAGGTGTAGGCAAGACCTATCTGGCCAAGAAATTGGCGGAATTCATGTTCGGCAGCAGCGATGCACTCATTCGGGTCGACATGAGCGAATACACCGAGTCGTTTAACACCAGCCGTCTTATCGGAGCACCTCCGGGATATGTCGGCTACGAGGAGGGTGGGCAACTTACTGAGCGTGTGCGGCGTCACCCCTACTCCATCGTGCTTTTGGATGAGATTGAAAAAGCCCATCCGAATGTGTTCAACCTGTTGCTCCAGGTGCTCGATGAAGGTCGTTTGACCGATGGTAACGGACGGTTTGTTGACTTCAGCAATACGGTTATCATCATGACCTCTAATGCCGGTACACGACAGTTGAAGGACTTCGGTCGTGGTATTGGTTTCGGTGCCCAGTCAGGTTCTGGGCTGGCCCTTAACGAGCAGGACAAGGAACATGCCCGCTCCATCGTACAGAAGGCCCTGTCAAAGCAGTTCTCGCCGGAGTTCCTAAACCGACTGGACGAAATCATCACTTTCGACCAGCTCGACCTCGAGGCCATCAAGCTCATCATCGACATCGAACTGAAAGGACTCTTCAAACGTATCAGCGATATGGGCTATACCATTGAACTCAGCGACGAAGCCAAGGAATTTGTGGCCACCAAGGGCTACGACGTACAGTTTGGTGCCCGTCCGCTGAAACGTGCCATCCAGACCTATATTGAGGATGGCATCTGCGAGCGTATCGTCAATGGCGAAATAGAATCGGGTGCCGTCATCCATATTACGAAGGCACCCGACAAAGAAGAACTGGTATTTGACTAATACCTTATTATTCAATAGGTTTCAAGAGCTTGTCTCCCGTGCGGTTGATAAGCTCCTTTTTGTAGGCTTCAGGGTAGCCAGGGCGCTTCACAGTCTCGCCAAAACCATACTTGCCACGCTTGAAATTGCCCTTCTCGTCGACAGGACGGACGGCCATATCGTTGTGGCGCACAATGAGGAACGTGGCCAACTGGCGCCAGCGCTTAATCATATTGTCGGCCTGCATACAGGTATACTTAGTAAGAAAGCTCACACGGTCAGCACCTTCCTTGCTCTGAGCTATTTCCTCAATGCCTTTCTGTGCGAGGAAATAGGAACTCTCTAACGAATCGCGCACCTGTTTTAGGTCAGGGAATAAGGCGCTATAGCGGGGATAGACCATGTTGCTGACCCAATTCTCTACCCAGAAGGCATTATCCATCGAGAAGGTAACGTCATCGGCTCCCTTACCGCTGTAGCAGTCGGGCTGGCGAGTGGTGCAACAATAGACAGGCGTGTAGGCCACCATGTTACAGTCGTCGTTACCGAACCAGAAGCAGCCGCCAATCTCGCGAGGCTGCCAGGAACGCATCTGCGAGACAAAAGTCCAAGCCGTCTGCTGAGTTGACGTGGGACGCTCATTAAAGTACTTCTTGCCGTCAACCTCGAAGTAGAGGGGAGTCGGACGGTAAGGCATCTGCCAGATACCGCCACCAATGTCGGCCTTGTCCTTCGACAGATCAGAAACGTCAAAGGGAGTACCCTCAAAATGGTCACGCATGGCAGCCTGCACATTCTGCACAGTCAGCAGCTTGTTGGGCTTCACCCATAGAGGCATCACCTCTGCGTTGGCGTCACGACCCTCTGCCCAAGGAATGTAACGGTCCATACCGTCGGCATAGCGGTTGAAGAACTGCCACACCCGGGCATCACAGATACGGCGGCCTCCGAAGTCGGGCTTTGCGTATGCGGCGTTGTAACTGAAGTCTTGGTCCTTACCGTTGTACCAGCCCATTTTGCGGGCGTAGCTCACCACGTTCTTCGACCACAGCACGGTCTCCTGTCCCTTCTTCTGTTTCTTGGCGGGCATAAACGTAGTGATACGGCTTTGGTTGGCATGGCCGCAAATCATGTCATCAGGCACCCGCATGGCTACCCAGACGGTACGCTCCTTCGAACGTGTGCGGTCTGCGGCACAACCCATCATTTCCATAATCCACGCCTCATTGGGATCGCAGATGGTAAAAGTCTCGCCCTCAGAGCAGTAGCCGTACTGCTCAACCAGCGATGTCATGACATCGATAGCCTCGCGGGCAGTCTTCGAGCGCTGAAGGGCGATGTAGATGAGTGAACCATAGTCTATGATACCCGTGCTGTCGACCATCTCCTCACGTCCTCCAAAAGTGGTCTCACCGATGGTCACCTGCCACTCGTTAATATTGCCGATTACATTGTAGGTCTCTGCCGCCTCAGGTATTTCACCCAAGTATTTGTTGGTGTCCCATTCATATATCTTACGCATCTCACCTGGCTGATGCTTGGCAGCCGGATAGTGGTACAGATACATAAATGCGCCATACGAGTCAGCGTTGTAGCTACAGATAACACTTCCGTCGGCAGAAGCATTCTTACCGACGATAAAATTGGTGCAAGCCGTTGAATGTTGAACGTTGAGCATTACCCCCACAACGGCCAGAATTGTCAATAATAGATGTCTTTTCATACCTTATTCAGTTGTTTTAGTCGCATGAATTCCGGTACAAAGTTACTATTTTTCTTCCACATTCAAGTACCTTTGTTCTCTTTTTTCCTTGAAAAGCTTTAAAACGGTACCTGCTTGTACGGATATTCGCTCAAAATCACCTTCTTTGCCAGTAAACTCGATGAAGATAGATGTGACGCAACACAACACCTACCAACTGGCTGGCAGTGCTGAGCAACGCACGTTCGGCATCCCGAAGGGGGAGCTTACAAAAGTAAGATAGCCGACTACTTCAAGACCCAGCCCATCGAACGGGTATGGCTTTTCGGCTCCTTAGCCCGTGGCAAGGAGACTCCCATCAGCGATGTCGACATCCTCGTGCAGTTCGACGAGGACGGTGTGAGGCTGCTGAAACACGCTGCCATGATTTGCGATCTGGAGAAAATTCTCGACCGCCACACCTTTTACTGGCAGGAAACGGCATATTCCCATAGGGGGAATGCCATGTTCCCAGTAGGGGAACATAAGCTGAGGGGTAGGCTATTTTGGAGTTGGCTTATAGGTGTGTTGGAGTTGGAATATATTTGTTTGTGATTTCAGTTTAACACACACTAAAAATATCTAACTAATTATTTTATAATTATTTGCGCTAAAACATACATACACTAAACCTAAACTAAGCCTACACTAAACCTACGCTTGACATACATGCTGGATGAGTAGTTGTCAGGACTGTTTTCTTGTGTATGTATGGTGTATGCTTAGTGTATGTTTAGTGTATGCTAAAAATGCAGATTTTCCCTTTAAACACTTGGGTTTTGGGAGATTTTAGTGTATGTTACCAATCTTTGCAGTTCAGAATTTGTAAATAGACTTACTCCTCTACGGGTTCTGGTTTCATGTTGGTGTACACAGTCTGAACGTCGTCGAAATCCTCCAAGCGTTCCACCATCTTATCGATGGTCTCGCGCTGCTCGGGCGTGACGTCCTTCAGGTCGTTGGGGATACGGGTGAACTCAGCACCTGTCACCTCGAAGCCGTTCTCCTCTAAGTGCTTCTGAATGGCACCGAAGCTGGAGGGATCGCCGTAGATGGTGATGCTGTTCTCCTCCTCGTCCTCGTCGTACTCATCCTCCACACCGTAGTCAATCAGGTCGAGAATCAGCTCGTCCATATCCAGGCCGTCCTTCTTCTTGAAGGTGAAGACGGCTTTGTGGTCGAAGAGGAACGAGAGTGAACCCTGCGTGCCGAGGTTGCCGTTGAACTTGTTGAACACTGAACGGACATCGCCCACGGTGCGGGTGGTATTGTCGGTGAGGGTGTCGACGAAGATGGCGATGCCGTGAGGGCCATAACCCTCGTAGGTCACTTCCTTGTAGTCGCTCTGATCCTTACCCATTGCGTTCTTGATAGCACGCTCGATGTTGTCCTTTGGCATGTTCTCGCGCTTGGCGTTGGCGATGATGGCACGGAGTGCCGGGTTCATGTCGGGCTCGGGACCGCCAGCCTTCACGGCAATGGCAATCTGTTTGCCAATCTTGGTAAATGTCTTGGCCATGTGGCCCCATCTCTTCAGCTTTGCAGCCTTACGGTATTCAAATGCTCTTCCCATAGTTATTACTCAACCCCCTAAGTCAGGGGGGATGGGGGTCTGAACAAGCGGAAATGCAAACCCACCGGTTATTATTTTAACTACTATTTCTTTTTGAGGGGATTGGAATGTCTGCGCTTGTTCAGACCCCCAACCCCCTAACTTAGGGGTCTTAAAATCAGCGTAACTCGGCGTTCAGTTGCTTTTTCAGGTTGGCGATGAGCTTTTGCATAATCGCATCGATTTGTTTGTCACCCATCGTCTTCTCCTCGTCTTGCAGGATAAAGTTGACGGCGTAGGACTTCTTGCCGGCAGGGAGCTTTTCACCCTCGTAGACATCGAATAGTTCGACGCGCTTGAGGAGTTTTTTCTCCGTCTGGCGGGCAATCTGCTCAATCTGGGCAAACTCCACGGCGTTGTCGACCAACAGGGCAAGGTCGCGGCTAACAGCCGGGAACTTGGGTACCTCGGTGAAGGTAATCTCATTCTTCTTCGTGACCTTCATCAGCTGTGTCCAGTTCATTTCGGCGTAGTAGACAGTGTTGTCGATGCCGAACTTCTTCTGAAGCTTCTTCGTCAGCACACCCATCTCGCAAAGCACCTTACCGCCTCGGTTCTCGATGGTGATGCCTGCCGAGAAGACAGGATTCGCGGACTTCTTGCGAACGGTCATACCCGATTTCAGGCCGATGCGGCGGAAAACGTTCTCGACGTACGCACTCAGCTCGAAGAATGAAGAGTCCTCGTTCTGGTGAGCCCATGACCCTTCAACACGACGCCCCGTCACCCAGAGTCCCAAGTGATTCTGCTCCTTGTAGGCCTGCATCGGGTCATCATCGTTCTGCTTCTCAGGCGAGAAGTAATAGACGTTGCCGAACTCGAAGAAGCGCAAGTTGGCGTTCTTACGGTTGGCGTTGTGGGCGATGCTCTCCATGCCACCATAAAGCAGCGTCTGGCGCATGACGTTCAAGTCGCTTGACAGGGGGTTCATGATGTGAACCAGTGTGTTCTGATTATCGTCATACCATGACGACTTGCTCAACGAGTTGTTGAGGATTTCGTTGAAGCCCTCGCCAACCAGTTGTTCGCTGACGAGGTTGGCCAGTTTGTGCTTGCGGTCTTCGTCGCCCTTGATGACGAGCGAGCTCTTCAGCTGCGTGGGAATCTCCACATTATTATATCCATAGATGCGCAGGATGTCCTCCACAACATCGCAGGGACGCTGCACATCGACTCGGTAGGCAGGAACCTCGACCACCATTCCCTCAGCGGTCTCTGAGAGGATTCTCATCTCCAACGAGGTACATATATTCTTAATAGTATCAACGGGTATCTCCTTACCAATCAGTGACTTGGCATAATTGAAATCAAGTTCTACTTTGGGGTTCTCGATGGGTGACGGATACTCATCGCGAATCTCCATCGACACCTTACCGCCCGCCAGTTCACGACACATAATGGCGGCCTGCTTCAAAGCATAGATGACGCCGTTGGGATCGATGCCGCGCTCAAAGCGGAAGGAGGCATCTGTTGAGAGACCGTGACGACGAGCCGACTTACGAATCCAAGTGGGATGGAAATAGGCCGACTCCAACACCACATTCTTGGTAGTCTCGTAGGTACCGCTCCCCTTTCCGCCAAACACGCCGGCGATACACATAGCGTCCTCGGTGTTGCAGATAGCAAGGTCCCGGTCGCTGAGCTTATGCTCCACGCCGTCCAAGGTC
>Ga0247610_10004511_pt1 | contig 14912 bp, 10 predicted proteins | sample 174DNAGHGhighgp2_FD_193483 | JGI IMG/M metagenome (GOLD analysis project Ga0247610, IMG submission 193483) | Sheep rumen microbial communities from Palmerston North, Manawatu-Wanganui, New Zealand - 1742 DNA GHGhigh gp2 | ecosystem: Host-associated > Mammals > Digestive system > Stomach > Rumen... | reverse complement strand
ATCCTAATCCTGATTGGATATTATATTTATGTGGTGGTTCATCTAAAGATTCAGGTAATAAGATTAATCCTATTATAAAAATAGATGAAAAGGATTTATATATTAAATCTATAAATGAAGTATTAAATAATAAATTACTTGTAATATAAACAGTATTTATATATTTGGAGGACTAAAAAATGGAAAATAAAGAAATTATAACGCCCGAATTAAATACTGAAACTATTGAATCCATGATTTATATCATTAGAGGACAAAAAGTAATGTTAGATTTTGAACTTGCAAAGATATATGGATATACAACTAAGGCATTTAATCAGCAAGTTAAAAATAATATTAGTAAATTCCCTGAAAGATATAGGTTTCAATTATCCAAGGAAGAAACTACTTTTTTAAGGTCAAAAATTTTGACCATAAACAAAAATGGAAATTTAACAGGAATACATATAAAATATCTTCCATATGCATTTACTGAACAAGGTATTTATATGTTAATGACTGTATTGAAAGGCGATTTATCCACAAAACAAAGTATTGCATTAATTGACGCTTTTAAAGCAATGAAGGATTATATTGTTGAAAATAATAATTTATTACTGAACACAAATTCATATATTGAATCTAAATTCTCTTCTTATGATAGAAAATTTGAAACAATAGAAAACAAGCTTGAAATAGTCATGGATAATTTCATTGATCCTAATACCTATAAGCACTTTCTAATAAAGGACGGAGAAAAGATTGAAGCTGATATTGCTTATCAATCTATCTATAAATTAGCTAATGATTCAATTATTATAATTGATGATTATATAGATGTTAAAACATTACAATTATTAAAAATATGTGATTCTAATATTAAAATAACTATTATTACAGATAATAAAGGTAAGAATAGTATTAATAATAATTTTATTAATGATTTTATAAATGACACAGGATTTAATATAGATTTTATAGTAACAATAAACAATTTCATGATAGATATATTGTAATAGATTTAAATACAAATTTTAGATTATTTAATTGTGGTACTTCTAGTAAGGATTCAGGTAAAAACATTAATACTATTATGGAAGTGCCAGAAAAAGATATTTATATTTCTTTAATTAATAAAGCATTAAATAATAAAAAACTTATAATATGAACAATAAAGGGCATTAGCCGATTGGTTAATGCCCGTACTTCTTTTATTATACTTTCAATTGATATAAATAATATGTATGCATCGCAAATTCAAACCAAGATGAATCTGTGTATACAAGCTCATATTGATCTAGGTATTCTTCAGGTAATGTTTCATTCATTGTACCAACAAATGTAACTAAGCCATTTTCTACTAATCTATTCTGTTCTTCTCCTATTTCTTTTAGTGGTATATTTAATCCACAGAAATATTTAGTAGATGGTAATGTATTTGTATTATAATATAAGCCATAATCTAAAGTATCATATGTTAGAATAGTTGCTTTTTCTTCATTATTCTCATTATATTCATTTATAATATCTGACATTTTTAATTGCGGATATGTTGGTCTTGATCTAAAGGCAAACCAACCATCCTCATTTATTATAAATACCATTAAGAAGCAGATAGTAAAAATAATAGATAAATATTTTATAGGCTTATTTATTATATTCTTTTCTAGCTTCCAATCCTTACTATATCTATCAAGACATATTATTCCAAATATACCAAATATAACATAAACTAAGCCATAATAGATATATACTCCTCCACCCGCAAATAACAATATAGCCATTATTATATATGTTACTAGCATATGGATAAATAATCTTGTTTTATATAGCTTAATTTTAATTACATATACTAATGCAGTTATAATTAGAATATAAATTAAATAACAGCCAGCAATAGATGTTGCGTAAGCTAATAATGGTAAGAATAATCTTTTTATAAAGGTATCACCTTGGCCAGAATATAAGAAAATATTATTATAAAAATATGATGTTAAAAAATCATTCAATGCGTTAGTAGATATAAAATATAATAAACAAGGAATAATAGCTACAACAAATCCAATTAAGAAATATGGCAGCTGCATAAACGCATGCTTATAATCCTTATCAATTAAATCGAATATTACAACCATTACCATTATTCCTGCGAAGAACGCAATATCTATAAACTTAGATAAAAATACAAAGCCTGTAAATAATCCAATTAATGATACCTCATACCATTTGATATGAGATTTATTTTTATATGCTTTTAATAAAAAATATAACGAAATCATTTCAAATGGTAATACAGATTCTTCTACTGAATCACCTGATGCAAATGAAGGACAAGCATAATATGCTGCAATAAAGATAAATAACCATATTATTCTTCTTTTATCTGATTCTATGTATAATCCTAATATTTTATATGCAAATATGGCAAATATAATACCATATACAAGCTCAATTAAATACATACCAACATATGAATTCGGTATGATTGAAATAGCTATTATATGCATAAAATATAGGTATGGGCCCTTTTGTTCATATATATCTCTATATAGTGTAAAGCCACCATTTTTCATGGAATATGCCACAGTAAAATAACAATTTGAATCATACCAATCATTCATTCTAAATATAAATGAGCATTTAGATACAAATGTTACTAATAGTACTACCCATGAAATTATTAAGATGTATTTAAACCATTTTTTCTCTAATAAATTATTAATCATATTAAATACCTAACTCTTACTAGTAAATTATATTTAAAATATAATATTTATTCAATATATTTATTATTTCTTTGTTAATAATTATTCGCAATAGGGTATATTTTTAATTTTGCGAATTTTTCCTTAATCTATAATATTTATCCTTACTAATTCCTAATTCTTTCATTAAATCCTGACGAGTAATTTCTTTTTTTTCTACTTTTTCTTCTAGGTAGTCAAATTTTAAAATATCAACAGATATTGGCTTCCTACCCTTGTATTTTTTTTCTTGCTTAGCTTTTTCAATACCTTCCTTTTGCTTTTCTTTACTAGAATCATACATTTTCTCATATATTTTGTAAAAAATATTAAAAAAGGGTTTTCTATTTGTGTCATCTATAATTTCATCATTTATTTTAATATTATTACCACCAGTAAGGTTAGACACTATATTTTTGATTACAGAAATTGAATTTCTATAATTATCTATATCCATAACAACTGTTTTTCTATCGTAATAATCAATGACAAATAAAGTATCTCCGGAATATCTTTTGTCTGATAATATTAAATATTTAATTGGATCCATATAATCCATATTAACTTCTTTTAATAATTCATAATAATCTTCTCTATTAGGAGTAGGAACTCTTTCAGAAATGAATGTAGGTGTTATATTTTCTCTCACATATTTATCTTTTCTTAAATCTAAATTCAAACCAGGTATTCCCTGAAAAATATTATTATCTAGTAAATCAATTACTGAATAATTAGGAGTAAAAATATACTTAAATTTTTCATCTTCAGTTAATATATATTCAATTTTACATAAAACATATATAATATTAAGATTATCCTTTATACATATATTTCCAATTGATTTAAATTCACGCATTATTTATCACCTACTAACTTTTTATATGAATAATCTATTATTTTTTCGTATCTATTTTTTATCATTATTTTATAAAAAGATTTATGGGTATCTGATATTATGCTAATATCATCTATTAATTCATAAATTTTATTTAAATTAATTCTATTATATATTCTAATTAAAGCATTATTCATCTCTTCAAATTGTAATGATGAAATAACTTCAAAATACGAGCTTTTATTGTTGTTTATTTTAATTTGAGATGTAGGGAACTTATATACCCTTAAATCTATTTGTTCTTCAGAATCAATGATTGTTTTCATCTCATCTTCATCTACCATGTTAGGAAATAAACAGGAACCATTGTCAAAAACAGGAGCCATAGAATACTTATTGTTTTTCTTAATAAATCCCCAATTAGCACCATGGCGATCAAAATTGCCAAGCAACGCATCGATAATATAAATATCAAAAAAAGATGATGTTACATCTTCTACATTTGTCAATTTTTTATTAGCATTTAACAAACTAATAATATCTTCATAACTATATTGATATTTTTCTTTATCCTCTTCAATTGTAGATTCACCAACATCGTTAAATGGCACAAATTGAACATTTTGTGTAACAAAATCTTTACATGCAACAACATATTCATTATTATAAGTTCCCAAATATGTATCTTGACATGGTATTCCAAGCATTTGATAAATATGACTACCTATATATTCTGAAATTGTATTATACCTTAATCCAAAAACAGTTTTCTTTTGGAATTTTAGCATAAAAGGCTCATCATTAATTAGTATTCCTAATTTTTTCTCACTTCCACCATATTTTCTATCACTTAATTTATAATTTGTAAAATCATAAAGTTTCATTATTTATCACCTGACTATATTATAAGTTACTTTTATTTTTTTCGCAATAGGGTATATTTTTAATTTTGCGAATAATTATATAAATATAAAACCCAGTTCGTTGAACTGGGCATTTATACTATTCAAATATTTCATTTAATTTATCTTTATTTAGATTTTCACCTATTACAATAAATACATTTTGTCCACTATTAATTTCTGATATATCCTTTTGTTCTTTAGTAATATTAATTCTATACCAAATATTATTTTCCTTTATAAAGCCTTTAATTCTTTTGATATCCCCATATTCCTTATTATTGAATACTATATTAGCTTTAGCCTCTAATTCTTTTAAAGAAATAGGTTTATCTAAATAATAAATAGAATCAAAGGTCTTATCCTCTACAAAAAGCTTTTTAGTTGTAGCCTCATGATAACCTACATTTAAAATATCTTTAATATTTAAATTATTATTATAAATAATATCATTATCAGTTAATAATCTATTAGAATTAAATTCTATTAATACATTATTAATATAATCTAAATCTAATTTTTTATTAGTATCATCCTTTTTTGAAACTATTACCTTACCTGCAACAGATACCTCACTTGCTAGATATGATTTAGCTTCAACTGATAAATCCTTAGTATTAATATCATATAAACAAAAGATATTACCTATTTCATAATATGAATCTAATGGCTCTTCACTTAGGGCATCAAAGAATTCATCTGTTTGAAATAGACCAGATGGCTCTACTATTACTCTATCGTAGCCTCTCATTGCCATTGATATAAGCTTTGTTTTAAATCTTCTAAAATGGCAATCATAATCATAAGCTCCTGATACCATTTCCTTATCGCAATTAAGCTTATCTAATAACATCATATCTACATTAATAGCTCCAAAATCATTTTCTAATATGCAGATATTTAATCCCATATCGATTAAATATCTAGCATATTTATTTAAAAATGTAGTTTTACCAGCGCCTAAAAAGCCAGTAATTAAGTCTATTTTAATCATTCTAATGCCTCTAAAAAGCCTTTTTCAAATCCATATTTATAGGCTTGCTGTAGCTTTGATTTTGCTTTACTAGTTAATTTTAAATCCATCTTAAATGCTTCTAAGGTAGCTTGATATAAATCCTTCAATGATAAATTACCTTGAGCCTTTAGAATTTGCTTCATACATGCTGCAATTTCTTCTTTTGGTATATCATTAATATCTCTATCGCTAATTCTAAAATATGGCAATATTTGATTTAAACCCTTTGGCCAATAAAATTCAATTGGCTTACCCTTTTCGTCTAAATCAATTGTTTTTTCAGCAAATATAAAGGATAATTCTAATTTAATATTCTTTTCAGCCTTAGGGCTCATTCTAGTTAATGTTTTAGTAGAATCTAAAATATAATCCTTAATAATATTAAATGAAACAGGTCCTTCGATATCTATTATTTTTTGTAAATTCATTCTAATATTAGTTGCATTAAAGCCATATTCATTTGAATATGCAAGTGGAATTAAATCTGATACATGCTGATATTCTACAGTATCATATTTAAATACCTTCTTTGGGGCCTTTATAATATTTGGATTAATATCATATTCAATTACCTTTTTACAATCAGCACCAATTTTAGAAATAATATAATCAATTACCTTTTTAGGATCCTTATAATATTCAACTGTATAAATATTAATAATATTCCAATTTAAGGCATTAGTTAGGAATGATTCAGTTAAATATAGGCTATCTCGAATAGATGTTAAATCATCAATCTTTTCATCATCTATTAATACACCAAGCTTATATTCTAATCTATCCTTAGATTTAATTGCTATATCTACCTTATAGCTAGATAAGCCAACATTAGTATCAACATTATATCCTAATGCCTCTAGGTCATTTTTAATAAATTCAATAATTGAATTAGTTGAATCACTAGATGAATCCTTTTTGTTAAAGCCATTGTTTTCTGCATATCCAATTAATTTCTTTAAATATAGGGCTCCATTATTTTTATTTCTAGATAATCCTTCATCAGATTCAAAATCTAAATATTTAATAGTAGACACTAAAATCATTCTATATTTAGCACGTGATGCTGCTACATTTAATCTTCTTTCACCATTATTTGCAGCTAAAGGTCCATTGATAAATGGATGTCCCTCTTTATTTAATCTAAATCCAATAGATAAAATGATAATATCTCTTTCATCACCTTGAACATTTTCTAATGATTTAATAAATAATGACTCTTTAGTTTTATCAAATGCTAAATCTATAGCTTCTTTAATATTATTATTTTCATTTATTTTTTTATAAATATAATTTTCAACACTTTGTTTTTGAATAATATTAAATACAATAATACCTACTGATTTATTTTTAGTATCATTATTTGTATATATTTTTTCTAATTCATACCATATTGCCTCTAGCTCATCCTTTGACATACCAGATGATTTCTTATTTTCAGCTAGATTAACATAATGGAATAATACTTCACTATCCTTTGTAGATGGAGAAGGGAAGGTAAATAGCTGATTTTTATAGAAATTTGAATTAGAGAAGGTAATTAATGATTCATGCTTACTTCTATAATGATATTGCAATCTAATTCTTGGTAAATCTATTGCTAGACATTCATCTAAAAGTGATGCAGAATCCTCAAATTCTATATCATCCTCACTCATTTCAATATCAGCATTGAAATACTTAGATGGTGGCATTTGCTTAGGGTCACCAGCTACAATTAAAGATTTACCACGAGCGATAGGGCCTATTGCCTCATGAGTTGGAATTTGTGATGCCTCATCAAATATTACTATATCAAATTTATCAATATTAGAATCTACAGATAAATACTGTGCTGCAGATAAAGGAGACATTAAAAAGCAAGGGAAGAATTTTTTAATAATATCATTATATTTTAACAATGTTTCTCTAATAGATGGCTTATTTCTTTTCATTGTAAATATCTTCTTTAGCTGTCCTATAGCCGAAGATGATTTATAATCGATAGAATTATAATCTAAGCCGCTTGATAGCTTAGAGGATACCTCTTCTATTACACTATCAGAATACTTTTTAATATATCCTCTATATTTATCTATTTCATAAAGAAAAGCATCGCTACTAAAATAATTAATATTATCTTCCTTAAAATATAATTCTAAGAATCCATTAACTAATGATAATTCATAAATATCCTTAAGCTCTTCTAACTCAAATTTATTATTCTTTAATTCGATAATAAATTCATCTAAGCCTAGATTATTTAATTCATTAGTTACTAAATTGATATTAGTAACATTAATTAATTCATTGAAATTATCAATGTCAGTAATATAATTAATAAATTCATTATATCTTTCATATCCATTATTTAATTCCATCATAGAATAATCTAAGTGATATTTATCATTTAATATATTCTTTTCATTTTCTTTAAATGCATTATATTTAATAATCATTTCATTAAATAATAGCTTTAATCTTGAATCGCCTGATATATTCTTTAATTTATTAATTATTAAATCTAAAGAAATACTTGTTTCCATTTCTTTAGTGTTTTTCAAGAAATTAACTGAATTAATATATTTATATCTAATGCTATCTAAATTACTAATATTAGATAAATAATCTATTCCTATTAGCTTAGATATTAATTCATTATCATGCTTAATATATCCTATATATTCATTATAGAATGATATATCATTTAAATATTTTTCTACATTCTTTTTATTATATTTAATACTAGGCTTTAAAGCAGGTAATAATATTTTTTTAAGTTTTTTATTTAATTTAAATTTCTTAAAGAATCCATTAGTGTTTTTATATTCATTTAATAATTCCTTAGAATTAATATTTATAAATAAATCATAGTTATATGAATTATTATTTTCATTAATAAATGTATTTAATTTTTCTGTTATTTCAAATAATTCATATATCTTATTATTAAAATCATCATTTCCAAATTCATAAATAGTATCTAAATATAATTCCTTATTTAAAATAATATCTAAATTCTTAAATAATAAATCTAAATTCTTACATTTTCTTTCTAAATTTAAATCTATTATCGTATCTATTTCATCATAAGCCTTAATAAATGATTTAAATAATGATTTGAAATCATTCATTTCATTTATTAAATTACTCTTATCAGAAAATCTAATGCTAGTAGCATTCAAGAACCTAAATGGATTATTAGAATAATCACTAATACTATTAGATAATCTTACATATTTATCGATTAAAGCATTAATCTTATCAAACATTTTATTATCTAATATATTTAAATAATCTTCATCTAATTTAATAAAATATTCATAGCCTAAAGCCTTTAATCTTTCATATGCCACAATAGAATCATATAAAGAATACATATATTTATTATTAGAATGCATTGAAGTGATTATATTTCTTATATAATCTCTTTTTGTTTCTAGATCGATACAATTTACATTAAACTCAAATGGAGCCATTGTAGGGCCAATTTCCATCGATTCTGCAAGCTTATTGTAGAAGGTATCCTTATTTGCCTTATTTGAATGTAGCTCTAGAACAAAGCGTGATAGCTTTATTTGTTCTAAACGATTATATACTACATCTAGGGCGGCCTTCTTTTCAGCAACGAATAATACACTTTTACCATTATAAAAGGCATTAACAATCATATTAACAATTGTTTGACTTTTACCTGTACCTGGAGGTCCATCTAGGATAAATGATTTACCATTGGCAGATTCTAGTATCGCCTTTAGCTGAGTTGAATCATATGGTAATGGCGCAGCAAAATTTTGATATTTTTCAATATCATCTATAGACATGCCATCATAGTCCATTTTTTCATCTAATAGATTTCTATTCTCTATTATACTTTCTACTATTTTATTTTCTTTTAGAACATTCTTTCTTTTTCTTATATCATTCCACATAATATAATGACTAAATGTTAAATTAGTTAAGAATACATGTCTTTCATCTAATCTAATATCTGAATTAGTTTTGAATGTATTAACTATATTCATATAGCCATCAGCATATGTAGACGAATATAATTCACTAAAATCTGAAGCTGGATGATCTATTTTATAATATTCAAAGAACGTTTGGTTAATCATTAAATCAGAAATATCATAGGATATATAATATTTATTACCTGATTTAGCCTTAACTAGCTTTTCTAAAGGTAATACCATAAATGGGGCGTGGCCTTCTTTTCCATTCTTTCTTCTATATGTCAATAAGCCAAAACAAATATATAATGTTTGAGCTCCTGTTTCATCCATTGAATCATCTGATTTTTTTATTAATGCTTCTAAAATTGATTCATAACCTATACCATATAATAAATCCTTATTAGAAATAATAGGATTAAAGAATGAGGGCTTAGTATCAGGATTTGAGCTTATATAATCAAATGTTTCAGCAGATAAGCCTGTATTTTTATTACCTCTTTTTTTAGTTAAGAATTCACATGATAATTCTAAAAAGTCAGTATTAAAAATAACATCTGAAATTCTATTTTCACTAATTAATCTAATTGTTTTAGTATTATCAATTTTAATATTAACTAAAGGATTTATTTCAGTTAAATCTAGTAATTTTCTTTCCCAGAAGGTAAATCTTGTTTTTTCCTCTGGCTTTAATACATTTATATATTTTTCATTAGATAATTCTAAAGCTTCTCTTTCGATTAATGTTTTAGGATCAATTTTAGATATTAATTCATCATTAAATCCTTCACTAGGTATTGGTGAAAAGGCACTATTATGGCAGGTTTTAACATCAACAGCCATATAGTCATCGCCACTATTTCTAAAAACATATTCCTTACCACTATTAACTGATTGTAAAAATGATGTATTATTTTCTGAAGTAACATTAACTATATCAATTATTAATATTTTATCTCCTAAAAGATTTCTTATTATTTCTTCTCTTTTTTCTATACCATTTTCAAACGCAGTTGTTGATATTTCATTTTTAGAATCATCTATATCATATAAAAATACTCCAGCAAGTGCGTGAGTATCACCAAGCTCTATTATAGGATTATATCCTACCTCTTCAAGGCATGAAGCGTATAAAATAGCTAAATCTAGGCAGGTAGCCTTTTTATCAGTTAATACCTCATTTGGAATTCTTACTCTTTGAATAGCTAATCTTTTAGCAGGTGGATTTTGATATATAATTCCATAATTATGAATAGCTTTATAAATAGCTTCTAATTCTTCTATTTTTTTATTTACATCAGTATTTTGATATCCTATTATAGATCTTCCTAGAATTTGTTCTGCATCTATAGTTATTTGTTTAACCTTAGATGATAATGGCATAACATATTTTGCAAATAATCTATTGTCAAAGGAATCATTATCATTAAATATTAATTGAGAAATAGGTAATACATTAAAAGGTATTTCTTTTTCATTTATTATCTTATCTAAATCCTTAAGTGTTAATCTTAATACCTCAGGCTTTGGCTCAATTATATCCTCTAGCATTTTATTATCTACAATAATAAATGGTACCATTATATCCTTATCTTCATATTTATTTAATTGATTGATATGAATATCATAGGTATGAAATGCTTGATTTGAAAATTTTAATTCTAATGTTAAATTATTATATACCTGTTCATCATTATTCTTTATGTTAATAGAATGAATAAAAGAATATGAAGTATTTTTTGTATATGTTTCTATTTTTAATCTAGAATCTGTATGATATGAAGCATAAGAAAAATTCTTTTCCATATCAATATTAATATCAATATTATTCTTTATAATATTAACATTTTCATCTACTAATATTTCTTCATTTTCCATAATAAAAAACCTCCCAAATCGTTTAGCGTGTGTATTTTTATTATAGCACCCAAATAGTAATATTACTATTTGAAAATAAATGAAAAGAAAAAATAATTTTAGGCAAGAAAAAAGCTGTCATTTCTCGTCTTAATTATTAATATAATAGAACTCTAACTCTTACTAATCTTCCATTTTATCATTGGATGATTTTGCATATCATTAATTTCGTAATTTTCAAACAATAGTTTTTGTTCAAATACTCCTGAATTAAATTTATTTACAAATTCTTTTTCAGAATCATTATTCACTATTAAATATAATACTTAAGTATTTCACATAATCTTAATACTTTTTCATACGTGTTAATAATAAAGTTTCTTTTTTGAGCTTCTATTATTAATTCTTTTTTTGAATAATTAAACATCTATATTTCTTGCCTTTCTAATAAATTTAAGTAAATCTTTATATGCATATATTTTCCACTTCGAAATATATTCTAATTTATAATTACTATCTTTTACTATTTTTCCTCTATTTTTAGGATTCATGTGACTTAAGCAAAAATCAAAAAAACTATCACTTATATTTAAATCATATTTAAAATATGACAATATATATCCGACTTTTTTATATAACAAATCCTTATCATAGAATAATAACATTTCTTTAATTTTTTCTTCATTAACCATTGGAACAACATCAATACACTTCAATAGCTCCTCTAAATCCATCATTTCATCTAAATAATTAATTGAATCTACTATTGTTCTTTCAATAGTTGTAACCCTAACACCCTTGATTAAATCTACTTGAATATCACTTTTTAAAGCATAACACTGATATTGAACATTGTCATATTTAAATTCGTTAAATTTTTTAATTGATCCTACCTGACAATTATAAAATATCTGATTATAATAGCCATAAAATTCAAAAGCTGAATGCCCTACGACAAAAGAATTCTCAGTTATCTTAGAAGCATTCTCAAATTTATTTGTTAAATCAATTTTAGTAGCCAAATCAACACAGGTATATAAATTATGTTTTATTTTATTTACATATCCATGGTTAATATAGGAAATCAATGTTTTCATTGGATTATTTGTTTTTATTACTTTTCTTGCTTTTTCATAATTAAACGCACCAAGTAAAGCTAATTCACTATAGTACTTCATAATACCACCTTCGGTATAATTTTATCAATTTGTGTTTTTTTTGTCAATATATATACCATTTTGGTTATATTTAAAGCAAAATAAAACACAATTCTTGTTTATTACTGTTTATAAAAGAAAAAAACTGTCATTTCTGACAGCTGAATATAAAAAAAAGCGCCTTAACCACATCACCTACAAGCTTAAGGCTGCTACCTTCCGATCCTGACCTGGTTCACCGTAGACAATTGGCTAAGGACATTTTCAATTCTATCATAAGAGATATATTATTTCAAGTTTAATTCTTGTTTTCTCTCAACTCTTTAAAGAATGCTTTAATTAGATTACTACAATCTTCCTCTAATATTCCACCTGTAATATTTACAGTATGATTAAATTTTAAATCAAATATATTTGTTAAGCTCTTATGACACCCAAAGCGATTATCATAAGCCCCATAATAAACATTTTTAATTCTAGATTGAATTATAGCTCCACTACACATTATACAAGGCTCTAGGGTTATATACATACTACATTCCTCTAAACGCCAAGAATTAAGCTTTTTTGAGGCTTTTTTTATTGCGATAATTTCTGCATGATCAAGTGCTAGATTATTTATTTCACGCTTATTATAGCCTCTTGCGATAATTTTATCATTATATACAATTACACAACCAACAGGAATCTCGCCTATATCATAGGCCTTTTTAGCTTCCTTAATTGCTTCTTTCATATATTTAATGCTATTATCCATTAGACTTTTCATCACCCATTAAAACAACATGGCAATTTCTACACCTTGCTTCATATGATTCCATTTCGCCTACTAAGATAATTGGATCATTATAATATGCTGGCTTACCATCAATTATTCTTTGAGTTCTTGTCGCAACCTCGCCGCAGCATGAACAAATTGCGGTAAGCTTTGTTACTTCCTCACTGATTGCTAAAATATTACCAATTGAGCCAAATGGTTCACCTCTAAAGTTTGTGTCTAGACCTGCACAAATTACTCTATATCCCATATCAGCATATTGCTTTAAATATTTTACTAATGATTCATCAAAAAATTGAACCTCATCAATTACAATAGCTTGAGTGTTTTTCTTTAAATGTCTTTTTATTTCACTTCCATGCTCGATGCTTATAGCCTTCATTGACTTTTTATTGTGAGATACAATCATACAATCGCTATATCTATCATCAATAGATGGTTTGAAAATCATATAATTCTTATTTGCAAGCTCCATTCTTTTAATTCTTCTCATTAATTCTTCTGTTTTTCCTGCAAACATAGGGCCAGTGATACATTCTACCCAGCCTTTTTTCCCCTCGTAATAATTCATATTTCTTCTCTCCTTGAATAGTTGGTACTGTCAAAAGTTTGTACTTTCAGTACCTCTTTTTCTTTATATTTAATAGTAATAAATACTATAAAATAACTTAATAAAATTTATATAAACAAAAAAGATAGATCCTTTGATATAATTAAGCTGCGATACCAATTAAATAGAAAGGATCTATCCAATGGAAAGTATAGCACAAATTATTAATTTCAAAAAGGAAATTGAACAAATTAGTTTAAATTTATTTAAAATTGAATCAGAATTAAATGTATTAGAATTATTAAATCCTATACCAGCTAAAATAATATCTATTCTATCTAATCCTGAGTTATTAGATGTTACTTCTAAGGCTTCTGAATATATTGGTAAGCTTCATAACTTATTAAACGGAGTTAATAGATTATTACATAAAGAGCTTTATGAACAAAAACAAGCATCTAAACCTAAGGACGAACCTTACGCTGGTTTTAAAGTTGATGAAAAGCCATTAACTGCCAAAGAGATTGGTAAAGAGCCTAGACAGCCTAATATGTGTAACTTTGAAGAAATAAAATCAAACTACGAACAAGAATATCATAAACCATTAAAACCAATAAAGAGACGTTCACAATTACCATACAAGGGCGATTGTGTTTTTTGTGGTGCTCCTAATAGTTATCTTTATAACAATAACAATGGTGACCAGTGTAAATGTAAAGTTTGTAGCAATACATTTAGTTTTAAGACTAAATTCTACGATGAATTAGCTTTTTACTGTCCACATTGTAAGTATAAACTTGGAATTAATCATGATAGAAATAATTACACGGTTTATCGCTGTTTTAATGATAAGTGTAACTTCTATCTTAACAACCTAAAGAAGCAAGCAAATGGTGATGAATCACTTAAAACTGTTACTAATTGTGATAAATTAAGATATACGTATAGAGCATTCAAATTCGATTTTAATCAGGTTAATTCTAGCGATAAAATAGCTTTTGATACTAAAATAGCTTTAGATAGAGCTCATCATTCTCCTCAAACTATAGGTACTATTCTAACTCTTTATATTAATTATGGATTATCTTCTAGAAAGGTATCTATGTTAATGAAGGATTTATTTAATATTGAAATATCTCATCAAACAGTAATGAATTATGCTGAAG
>Ga0247610_10004508_pt1 | contig 14916 bp, 10 predicted proteins | sample 174DNAGHGhighgp2_FD_193483 | JGI IMG/M metagenome (GOLD analysis project Ga0247610, IMG submission 193483) | Sheep rumen microbial communities from Palmerston North, Manawatu-Wanganui, New Zealand - 1742 DNA GHGhigh gp2 | ecosystem: Host-associated > Mammals > Digestive system > Stomach > Rumen... | reverse complement strand
GTATATATTTCCTCGACATAATTACCTTCTTGCCAAAACCTCTAGTTCTTGATGCGTTTATCGTTTGCTCCCGCAAACCAAAACCTATCGAGAAGCCATTCGCGTCGGCTTTCATGTTCGTCCTGTTCCAACGCTTTTAATATCTTTTTGTTCGTGAACTTCTTGAAATCACGCAATACATCACTCACCGTAGTGTCATCGTTGGTATCAACAATCATGTGAAGGTGATTCGATATCAACACCCAAGCATAGATAATCAATCCCTTGTGAGTTTGGCAATAGGAAAGCGAATCGACAATGATGTGCCTATAACTTGGTCGCGTGAAGATGTCAACCCAATCAATCACCGTTGAAGTCGTGAAATACAATATTCTTGTTAGGTTCATCTTACTTTATTCCGTTAGTTTGTTGTTTTCGAATTACAAATTCTCATACTCGCTGTGGGCGAATTGCAAATTCGCCCAAACTGGTTCGTTCAAACTAGAACCGGCCGTTCCTTTTTGAACTGCAATATTAAGCAAAATTCCCCGAACTTCTTCCCTATTCTCCAAAAATAATAGTGGCAAGCCCGAAGGCCTGCCACCATTACTTCAGTTTCTAAAAGAAACCTTTTTTTACTTCACCACGCAGTCACGAGCCGGCACCTCGTAGTAGATCTCGTTGTTGTACATGTCCTCACAACGGACGGCGGGAATCATGTAGTTGCCTTCGTAGGTGGCGTTAGCCTTGATGGTAAAGGTCTTCTTCGAGTTCGGCGTAAGGTCGAAATAGAAGTAGGCACGGTCGTCGCGCAGGTCGATGTGCTTGGCACCCTCGTTACCTGTGCCACCACCGCTCAGGCGGTCGTTGACCAGCTCCCAACCCGAAGGCAGGTAGTACGACAAGGCCAACTCGGTGACTTGATACTCGCTGGGGTTCTTCACCGTGACGATGACACGCACGTCGGTACCGACATTCAAATTATACGGGTTCAGTGCGTTGCCGTTCTTGTCTTGATAGCTGACCGTCATCTGGATGAGGTTGCCACTCTCTTGCATCTCATATTCGGCCACCGACGTCTTGGTGAAGATGTTGGCGACAAGTTTCTGATCGCCGTTGTTCTTCACTTCCACGCTGTTGCCACCCAACTTCGGCACGAAGGCGAAGCCCATCGAACTCATGTTGGTGTTCAGGTTGTGACCATCGCCGTTGACGTTCACCGAAGCCGACAGGTTGCCGTTGCTCACGTTCTCCTTTTCAGCGTACTTGCCGAGGACGAACAAGGCAAAGGCCGTCGACTGGGTGTCTAACCAGCGTCCGCTGTTCAAGATGCCACAAATCTGGTTGATGTTGTTCTGCACCGTTGCCTTGTCCACATCGCAAAGCATTTGCGTGTAGGTTAGGAAGGCGAGGTCGCGGGGGGTGGAGCCGAACGAGGTGTAGTAGTCAGACATGCGTCCGCTCTCGACACCTACAGGAAGCAGTTTCTGAGCGATGGTCGTCTTACCCGTTTGGGCAAAGGCGGCAGCAGCCAAGGCCTTGGTCAGGTCGTAGTTCATGTCGATTTCCTTGAAGCGGTTCATCGCGCCCATCTCGGCCTTGCCGGCCAAAGCCAACACGAACAAACGATATGCTTGGATGGTTTCACCAGGCTTGTAGTCGGGGTTGTTCTTCCATTGCTTGGCGCGGTCAGCTTGGTATTTCAGCAAGCCGTCGACGAAGTATTGCGGCACGTTGAAGCCTTGCTTTTGTGCTTCGACCAAGAAATGCAGGGCATAGATCTCAGTCCACGGGTCGGTGTAGGTACCACCAACCCAATTGGTCATCGAGTTGTCCGACTTCTGGTATGACCTCAAGTTGGTGATGGCCGACTCGACATTGTTCCTCATCTGCTCAACGGCCTTGTCGTCTTGCTGGATGAAATGGTTCAGATAGAGTTGCGGGAAGGCTTTTGAAGTGACCTGTTCGAGGCAACCGTGAGGATACGACGTCAGGTAATCCAAGCGGCTGAAGAGGTCGACGGGCAGCAGCGACGACACCGTAACGCGACCCGACTGCGAGCCAGTCATGCCCTCCAAATTGAACGGGATGTTGACCGTTTGTCCACCTTCGATTTCCTTGGTGATGGTATGACGACGCTCAGCATAAGGCATACGGATAGGCATCTCCGTGGTCGACTCGGCAGAGTAGCCACCGCCCGACACCGTGACCTTCAGCTTGGCATTGCCCGTGGTTTCGGGAACACGTGTAGCGACCGTAATCAGGCCCTCACCGTTGTTGTCGATAGCCACTGAAGTGGGGAACGTGCCAACGGGGTCAAGGTTCTTGTTGTCGAACTTCACTTCGGCAGTCTTGCCCTTCAGCGTGGGCGACAGCACCTGCACCTTCATCGTCAGCTCGTCGCCAGGAGCTACCACACGTGGAGCCGAAGCATAGAGCGTAATCGGATCGATGACCTTCATCTGCTTTTCAGCTGCACCGAAAGCCTTGCCTTCTCCCTTGGCGACTACCATAAAGCGCAAGGCACCAGAACATTGCGGCACTTCAAACTCATGTGTATTGGTGCTGCCCGCCTTCAACTCGAAGGGGCCGAGGGTGACAGCGTAAGCCTTGAAGCGGTTGTCTAAGGTGATTTCCTGGTTGATGATACCGTCACCACCGATGGCATACACCGAACCCAGCTCGCCGCTGAAGGCATCAATAATGGACGAATAGTTGTCCCAAGTGCGCACCTTCAGTGCCTGTTTGGCGTTGAAATAGCCGTACGGATCAGGCGTAGTGAAGTTGGTCAGGCCAAGGATGCCTTCATCGACAACGGCCAAAGTATAGGTCATGGCTTTGTTGTTGGCCTCGCCCACCTTCACCTCGATGGTTTTCTTGGTGTTGGCGGTCTCAGGAACAGTGACAGAAGGCTTCAGTTGCAGCTTGCGGTCTTCCACCTTCACCGGCACTACGCCATAGAGACGGATGGGCAGGTTATTTTCGGCATCGTGAGGCTGAATGAGAGCAACGTACACATAAATATTAGGTATCATCTCCTCAGTGGCGGTGATTTCCACCTTGCCTTCCTGGCCGAGGTTGTCAATCATGAGGGTTTGCAGCACCTTCTCGTTGGCTTCCACCGTGACCAAAGCCCTGGCTCTATCGTTGGCAGGGAAGGTAACCACCATCTTGTCGCCCACCTGATAGCTGTCGGCACCAGCCTTCATCGAAAGTTGGGCAGGAGCGCCAGTGGCCGACGACGAATGGCCATACGACCAGTCAAAGTCAATGACCTTGGCGAAGGTGTGGCCTCCTTGTTTGTCGTTCACGACCAAGAGATAGTAACCCCATTTGTCCTTGGCGACATTGAGGGTCAACGAGGTAGTGCCATTGCAGGTCAAAGTGCCGTTTTGAACGGGACGTTTGTAAGTGCCTGAGGCATAGCGTTGCAGCGTATAGTTATCCTCGCTCGACCACCACCAATAGGAATCCAGCTTGTAGAGGGCATAGTCCAAAGTGATGGTAGAAGAGTTAGCTTTGCCGTTTTCGTTGACAACGGCAATCTTGAACTTCCAATCCTTGTCGGTATCGTAGTAGCCACCATATTTCGCTGTAGGCTCAGGCAGTTCGACACCCACATAACGAGCGTAAGGCGAAAGCTTGGTTCGATACGAAGCAATGCTGAAGTCGCCGCCCTGCTCAAACACCTTGACGGTAAAGGTGGCGTTCATCATCTGTTCGGAGCTGAGGTCAGTCAAAGGACCAAAACCGACGAAGGCCTGGCCTTCGCTGTTCAGCGGGCCACTGAAAACAGCCTCTTCAGTGGGATAGAACGACTGCGTTTCATTTTCAAATGAATAGCGTTCAAAGCCTTTGAAAGAGGTTTGTCCGCCTCTCACCGTTGCATCGACTTCAGCTTTCAAGCCCGTAGCTTTCAGTCCGTTGAGCCATTTCGAGGTCAACGAAACACGCTCGGGACTGCTGAGGCTGACGACCTCAGGCAGGTTAAAGTTGATTTCCAAACGGTTGGGTTTCACGGTCTCCACACGCAGGTTTTTCGTGATGGTAGAGGTTCCCACCTTGAAACGTGCCGTCCACAGACCCGTCTCGTCAGAGACGTTGGTAGGCACGGTGAAGCAATAGATGTCGTTCACAGGCTTGGTATTCACCTGTTTAGCATAAAGTCTTCCCGAAGCATCGTTGACTTCAAGAACGACAGGGTAGTCTTTCGGCAGGGCATCATCCAAGTCGTTAAGCATGAGGTTGAGTTGCAGCTCGTCGCCCGGACGCCACACACCACGGTTGGTATAGGCAAAACCCGAAACGCCTTTTTCGACAGCCTCTCCATCGACATTGAAACGGCTGTACGACAGCGCGTTGCCATCGCTTAACTTGATGACCGACTTGCTGCCTTTGCTGTCGGTGGCCACCACGAAAGCCGGACGATTGGCGCACTGCAGCTGCACATGTCCTTGTGCATCGGTCGTGCCCTTAGCCAGCTGCTGGCGTTGGAAGTTGTAGGCCATCACCTGCGCTCCCGAAGCGGGTTGCGCGTTGTTGATGGTGAAAACGAAAGCATCAAGCACGTCGTTGCGGCCCATTTTTGCGGTCACGGCCAAATTGCTCACCACGATGTTTTTCCTTTCCTCGACATAATTGTAATAATAGTAGCCGTCGGGGTCGTCCCAGTCGCCATCATAGCGATATTCCTTGTAGTCGTAGGCATCGCCATCCCAATAGGAGGCTTCGCGGGCTTCGTTTTCCATCACGGCTTGCTTCATTTCTTCAGAAGCGAAAGTGTAGTCGGCAGGGCCAAAGTTGAGGCTCAGCTGATACATTGCACCAGGTTCCACTTTGATGTAGTCGGAAAGCACAATCGGGAAGGTCTTCCATTGGTTCGGATAAGGATTGTCGATGGCAAGACGCACCTTTTTCTCCAAACGACCCACTTTGCGCACACCGTAAGGCTCGGTCAGATCGTTGTCTTGGAGGAACGAAAGGATGTTGTCGTCGAAGATGCGGATAATCCTCAGCGTCACTGCATTGAGGCAAATGGCATCAAAATAAACGGTGGTTTCGTCAACGTCGGGAATGATTACGCCATCGTCGGTCCAACGCACCTTGGGCAGATTTTCCGTCAGGTCGAAGTCGAACTCGTAATCCTCTTGCAACAAATCATTGTCGGTATTACGAACGCCTTTTCCGACAGTCATTTGCATTTCAGAAAGCTGGTAGTTATAAAGGCTTGACTTGTCGAAATAGAAGTCGATGCGGTTGCCAGTGATGCTTGAGCGGTAGCCGATTTGCGGGGCAAAGTTGATGATGCCCACGATGTTCTGGTTTTCCTTCAGCGGCTGGGTGAAATAAAGGGCGGCATGACCCGACGACTTGTCCACTTCGAACGAAGCCGGCTTGAACTCGCCCTTGGCATAGATAGGCAATTGACGACGGATCAAGCCGTCCGACTTGAGTGCTTTGCCGTCCATCACGACAGGCAGCTCATACTCTGCATTCTTGCGTTGGATGCCTTTCAGGAGGAAGTCAAAAGTGTTGTTGCCCAACGAAGTAGCCGTCACGTTGTATTGCTTGCGGAACGACTCTTCGAACAGCGTCAAGGCATCTTCCTCTTCGAGGCTGTTGATGAAAATCACGCGCAGGCGGTAGTCCATCTTACCGTCAGAAGCGCAGATAGGCTCGGTCTCCACGAGGCTGAAATTCTGGCGACGCACACCGAAACCGAACTGCAGCGTTTGGTCGGCAGGCACGTCGATGAAGTCGGCAATCTTGAAGTCGCAGGTGTATTGCTGCGTCAAGTCGATGTTGTCGTACTGGAAAGCCACAGTGCTTTCGTCCATCCAGACGGCATTGCCTTTCAAGGCAGGCTTAAACCCGAACACCTTGGCCGGAATCGGCTCGCCGAATTTCAGCTTCAGCGATGCAGGGTCTTTGAAGCGCACCACGATGGGTTCGCCTTCGGCAATCGGGCCAGAAGTGAAATTGTCAAGCAAAGGCAGCAACGCGTCGCTCACCGGCTTGAGTTGCTCAACGATGACACCAGGCACTTTCTTACCTGAAGGAGCATCTCCTTTCTTGCCACACGAAGGCAAGAACACCAACAGCATCGCCGTGAGAACCAGGCCGATGCCGCAGATTTTTTTCATTCGTTCTGTAATCATATTGTTGGTATTTATAGTTAGTTCATGGCTACAAAAGTAATAAACAAGTTTGAAAAAAAAGCCGCTTTTCGCTAAGAAAAACGACTTTTTTTTGAAATATGGGTAATTTTTCCTCTAAGGTTTCAATATTTTGCCTTGAAATTCAAGCCGAAATAGAAAAGATCGACGGGTGCTTTCACCTGCAAATCATTGTCCATGCGGACGAAAGCCGTGAGGTAATATTGGCGCGCCAGGCGATATTCCACTGAAGCCACCGTGCGCAGGTTGTCGACATAGCTGCCTTTCGGGTCGTTGGTCAGCCAAAACAGCTCAGCCGAAAGGGCATACTTGAAGCGGCTGTTCGGCATTTGGTAGGTGACTTGCAGTCGGTTGCGCCAATACAATTTGGGGTTCACGCGATGGTCGCCAGTCAGCTCGTCGTAAAATGTCGACAGCAGCTTTGAACGGACCGTAAACTTGAAGCGATGATAGGTTTCGGAATAGGTCAGATGAAGGCCGAGTCGGTAGCGGTTCTCATAATAGCCTCGGTCGTTGGCACGACGAATGTAGTCGCCTTCGAGGCCCAATTTCATCCGGTTGTGCAAAAAAGTGTAGTCTACACCCACAGAGTTGAGCCAACGGTTCAATGCTGTGCAGTTGTGGTCGAAGCGCAACTCCTCCTCCACCGACAACCCGAAATTGGCTGGCAAGCCCACTTCTAGTTCGGCAGAAGCAATGCCGCCAAAGTCGGTTGTGCGCTCGCTTTGGGCAAAGGAAGTCGCAACCGCAAAAAACAGCACCGCTATGACCGTCAGCCGTTTCATTCAAAATCCTTGAGCTTCGTAATCGTGTCGATGGTGTTCACTTCATCGTCGATGGGCTTATAATACACCTTCACAAAGGCCACGTCGCGCAGATAGTCAATATGACCTACTTCTACCTTACTGATATCCAATCCAGTACGTTCAACAAGGTCAGCTTTCAAGTCCTCTTCCTTGCCGTGTTTGGTGTTCTCAATGCGGTCGTAAAGGATAATCTTGGTGGCTGTGTGTTTCAAGATTCTGGTGCCGTCCATAATCCATACCACCAACACTACCAACAAGTTAACCATCAGGAGTTCAAGATAGCTCGTCGAAAGTGCCATGCCATTGACAATGGAAAGGCCCATGACCACGAAAAGATAAGTCATCTCGCGGATTTTGATGGTCTCCGTTCGATAACGTATCATGCCGAAAATGGCGAACAAACCCAAAGCGTAAGCAATGTTCATCTTCATGTTTTCCATCAACGAGATGATGAGGAAAATGACCACGGCAAACATGATGAAGGTGAAATAATAATCCTTACGGTTGGCTTTCTTGTAGTAGAAAAAATGGATGATAATCCAACACACGAGGAGGTTGAAGGCAAATCTGATCAGGGTGGTCAAGATACTTTGCGGGTCGAAAAAGGGAACGCCAAGGAAGTCGGCACCTGTCATGCCGCCGCCAAATTCGCGGGCAATTTCCTCGTCGTATTCCTGTCCTATAAAGAGGTCTTGTAATAGAAACATATTGATTATGTGTTGTTTTGGTTAATTCATTGTCTTGCAGAGACACAATCATTGCGTCCCTACAGATTTCAATTTTTCAATTCTTCTCAATTTCTTCTTAAACCGGTTCTGTTTCACCAGAGGGTTGGTCATGGCGGTGCCGATGCAGTATTTGCTTACCTTGAAGGGCCTGATTCTCATGTCGAACAGGACCTCTTTCAGCAGCGATTGTGCCCTTCCGTCTTGCTTCAATTCCATGATGACCAGTGGCGACATCGAGGCCGAACTGTTGTTTTTCAGGTTCTCGAAACGCAGGTTGCAGTCGATGGTGAGGCGCTCCGTCTTGCCATAGTTGACCAAGGTGATTCGATCGAAGATGGTAATGAGGTGCGGACTCAGTGAGCCGACATCGTAAGGCTGTTTTTCAGCCAAGAAAGCCGCAGCTTCGGGATTGTCGATGATGTTGGGGATGGGGTCGACGGCGATACGTTTCTTCTTGGTGCGCCCTTTGTTGTTTTTGTGCTTCACCTCGCAAAAGGTCAAGTGGGAGTCGACGTAAGTGCGCACCCTCACCTTGTCGCGCACCAAATGGCGGTTGTGGTGCACCATGTACATCGTCATCTCGGGTGTATCATAATACACCGTCGAGTAGGGCGACAATCGGTTGCCTGCTACCTCTTGCGCATAGTATGATTCTTTGATTCTCAACAAAATATCGTGCAACTGCGTTTCCGTAACGACATATTTCGTGTCGATGCGGTTCATCAGCTTCACCTCGCCCATTTCATCGAGCGTGATGGGGTTCATGCCTTGCACGATATGGAGCATCTCGTCGGTCATTCCTTGTAGATGGTCTCGTAGGTCTTCACCGACTCCAGCTTGCCGTTGGGATAATAGTTGAGCTGGCGTTTCTTAGATCCGTCGGGGTTATACTCGAACTTGCGGATGCGTGCCACTTTGTCGCGGTCGTTGTACTCGATTTCGCGCACCACTTTGGCGGTAATGTCGCTGCCAGCAGGGTATTCGCTCACCACGCGCCATTTCTGGCCGTAGCTGGCATATTCGATTTCCTCGATTTTGCGGCCCAGCGAGTCGTAGGTCGTCACACGGTCCAAGAAGGCCCGTCTGCTGCCCACGGCGGTGTTCCATTCCTTCACGGTCATGCCGCGACGGTTTTCTCGTTTGACCACAGTTGCGTCCGACACCTGTTGGGCGAAGGCTCCTAAAGTGACGGTCATAAAGGCCAATATTATTACTAATCTTTTCATTTTCAAGTTTTATAAATTGATTCTTACATAAAAAGGCTCTTCAAGCTCATAAATATGTCCCGCTTCACCCACGGTGATGGTTTGGAACAGCAACGAAGGCATCTCATCGACATCTTCGGTTACGGTATAAATCTCGTATGAGCCAGGTTGCAGCTTTTGGAAAGCGAAACAGCCGTCAACGCCCGTGCGGGTATCGTCGAAATGGAACTCCTCGCCTACCCTGCGGATATAAACCCGTTGCTCATAGGCAGGTCCTTCGGAATGATATTGCCATGTGCCATCATCCTTAATATAATAGGCTGCCATCACCCGGCCCTTCACTATTGATGTACCGTAAGCTTTGCCGTCGTGGACATAAATTGTCGGGACTTGCTGCACAGTGCCTCTTGCCAGACTGACCGTTTTGCTTTCAGCCACTTTTTCGCCCGAAGGCAAAGTGGAATAGGAAAAAACGGTGTATTCTCCAGGCAGAAGATATTCAAACTGATACATGCCATCGGGGCCGGTCTCCACATCGTCGCCGAAATAGGTTTGGTCGCCATAGACGAGAAACACATCCGTCTTGGCCGCCGCCATTGTGTCGGGCGTCAAAGTGTAGTCGTCATCGGGATGATGCACCAGTTTCACATAACCTTGCAATGTGCCCGAACCACCAGAACCCGGGCCTTTATTACACGATGGCATAATCAAGGCCAATCCCAGAAATGCCATTAAAAATCTTGTCAATCTATTCATTTCGTTGAAAAATTGAGGACAAAAATAAGAAATAATAACATAATTCTAAGTTATTTGTCCAATTATCATACCATTTGCCATAAAAACCATGAAATCTGTCAAATATTGCTGCAAATCTTCTTCAGCACATCCACAAAGATGAGCACATCCTCTTCAGGAATGCCTTCAAGTGCTTTGTTCATCGTTTCTATGGCTAATTGTTTGGTTGAATCTTTAAGTGCCATTCCTTCAGGTGTCACGACAATATTGTTCACGCGACGGTCTTCCTTCGCCACAGAGCGCGTCACCAGACCTTTCTTTTCGAGATTGTCGATGAATTGGGTCACTGAGTTTTTGTCTTTTTGAATGATGAAAGCTATGGCTTGCTGGGTGAGCGTTCCTTCATTCCAAAGTGTGTCCATCACCAAATATTGCTCCGCAGTCAGGTTGACGCCGTTTTTCTTGAAGACCTCGGCCAAATACTTCTTGAGCCTACAATTCAGGATATTGACGTAAACGCCCGCTTGTTTTACGAGTATCATATTATCACATTTTTATGACTATCCTTGTATTTTGAAAGTGCAATAATACGAATATTTTTGAAAAAAACGCGGATTCCATGGATTTTCACGGAAAAAACCGTGCATATCCATAAAATCCGCGTTGTCGTTGACAGACGATAGGATTATTGCACCACTACCTTTTGCACTTTTACATTGTCGCCATTCAAAAGGCGGAGCATGTAAATGCCAGCGGGTTGGTTGATGCTGACTTCGGCATTGCCGTTAAGGGTCTCGCTGCTCAACACGCGGCCCATCACGTCGATCACTTGCAGTGTGGCTTCGCCCGAGTTGTTCACCATCCATCTGCTACCATCGAAATAAGCAAAAGATGCTGTGGAAACCTCCTCGGCTTCTTCAATACCATTATTGTTCGAGCTAAACACCAAGCGGAAGCGTGAAGCATAATCGCTAGTGTTGGCCTTAAAGGTATAGGTCGGCGTGGCCAGGAGGTCAACATCAGCGCCAGTGAGGTAATCAATCAGATGAAGGTATTCAACCTTTATACCTTTGACGCCCACCGTGATGGAATACGTGCCGTTTTTCACCACTTCGAAGTTGACAGGAATCTCGCCTTCGGTCTGGTCAATGGTGGTAGAAGCGTATTTCTCGCCGTCTTGCATCACATACACTTTATGCTGTTTGTCACGCAATTCCATCTTATTCAAGGTGTTACCCTTTTGGAATTGCACATAGGCGCGGTCCGTAAAGTCGTCGTTGCTGGCCTCGATGCAGATGAAAGCAGGTTGTTGTGTAGCTTTGGAGCTGCGCGTGGTAGAAGCACTGTTGAACACGACATCTTGGTTTTCGGCAGTAGCCTGGACGAAGAATCCCTCACCTGGTTTAATGGGTCTGCTGTTAATATGACAAGCGACAAACTCGCTGCTGTTTTCAGCCACCAGATAAGTCGTCAAGGTTTCGTTCCCAACTTCGACATCGCCAAGATTAAGGCTACGGGTAAACGGATTACCGACCAAATTGTAGCCCTTGAGACGACCAGAAGCTGCATAGCTGAGTGGCTCAACGATGCAGGCCTCAGTAGAAGGCATCTGCCCACTGAAAGTCAAAGTGCGGTCTTCGATGTTGGCGTAGAAATAGCCTTGACCATTCGTCAGTGTATTGAAGCTGTTGGCTTCATACTTGGAATTGTACCAGTAATGGGAAGGCTCATGATAGAGATACAAGTCGTATTCCCCAACAGTGAGGCCATCGGTGCTATAGTCTCCTTCGACAGGCGAAGCAATGCTGTACCATCCTGATTCATTATCCATATCCTCATAGCCTTCAATGCTCTTTTCCATAGTAGCGCGAATGGTATTGTTGTGGACGAGTTGCGCTCCATCTTTTATCGTGACATTGGCATCGGGCAGAACAAGCACATTACCGGCATCGGCCACATAGCCACTAGGAACGATGGCGTTGGCAGCAATGACGACATCACTACCCGCAGCAGGGACGACTCCATCTTGCCAATTGGAAGCCTCATTCCATTCACCGGAGTTGATGAACCTAACGCCAAGCGGCAGCGTAACATAAATCGGCACACTCCAACCTGTTGTTGATGTCCCGCAATTGCCACGCAGCCAGAAAGTATAGCTCAATCCTTGTTCAAGGCCATGAACGACATAGGATTCTTCCGAAATTCCTTCAATGGTCGTAAGCTGAGTATATTCAATGGTAATGTCATCAACTGCGAGTTGAAACTGATCACTGCAATTGAAATGGCGGATGGCCACATACCCCATGCCACTATAGGCGCTAAGGTCTACAGTATATTTAAGCCATCCTTCTGTAGCAGTCCATTCACTTATGGTTGTAAAATCGTCTGCGCTGCTATTGCCAGTAGTGGAAACCGCAACACCAAAATATTCCTCAAAAGCCCAGCCATCACAACCTCTGGCAAAGAACGAAATGCTACCACCCAGAGGCACCAATGGCGACACCAAATAATTGTCAGGTGCCAGTGGTTCAAACTCATCATTATCGTATGACTCCGAATAGACACCATATTCCGAGAAATAGCCATAGGTAAAGTCATCATTGTTATGGCCCCACTTCCAATTATATCCATCGCCATCGGCATCAATAGCGGTCCAGCCGTCAAAGCCGTCCTCAAAAGTGGAGAGGTAGTACTTGTTGTATTTCAGTTCATAGCTGTCATTGTTTCCAGTCCAGTTCAGGACAACGGAATTCGTCGTAAGGTCTGTAAACGACTGAACTGAAGGATATGGGCAATCTGTATACTCAGAAAACGAAAAGTCGTCGAGGTACAAATAAGCCTGATGAAATGAAAGACACTGGATAGCAACGTATTTAACTCCAGCGGGGAAGACATGCTCATAAGCAGTCCAGCTCATGTCGCTGATAGTCACAAGTTCGTCCCAATAAAAATCGGTCACATTATTCGTCGTTGTGGAATAGCCTACGCGAAAACTCTCAGGGTTTTCGCTTAAGTCATTCTTATAATAGAACTGCACGTTCAAACCATTTTCATTCTCTGCAAACTCCGGTGAAACGAGGTATTGCGGCGGATTGTAAGTGCTTTGGAATTGGAAAGCATGGGTACCACTATACTGGTCCTCTTCGGTTATACCAGTATAGTCTTCACAATCTACAAGCGTCCATCCACCTAAGCCGTTTTCAAAGCCATCGGTGTAAGGTAATGCAACGACTTCTCTATCGTTCGCTTCGGTCTTGGATTGAGCAGTTTCGCCAAGTTCATTTGCTTGGACATAATCGGCTGGCATTTGTTGCGCCTTTACACCAATACTGATGGAAAAAAGCAATGCAGCAGCAAATAAGAAATTGATTTTCATTGTTTTATAGCTATAATTTTTAAGTTTGATTTGAAGGTGCAAAAATAGAAAAAATTTAATTTAATTTGAAACATTTTTTTGAATTATTTTTCTATTTATTTTGATAAAATTTGCCCTCCCATAGATTCCATTCAGGAATGACATGGGAGGGCGGATTTTTTTAGAACAATAAATCGCCAAAAATGATTACTCGATCCTCATGTTCGGCACTTCGGTGCCATCATAGAAGCCCTTGTCGAGTTTCTGCCTTACTTCGGCGAAAGCGTTCAACGTGTAGTTGACATCGTCCATCGTGTGAGCCGCCGTCGGGATGATTCGGAAGATAATCATGCCCTTGGGAATGACAGGATAAGTGATGACCGAGCAGAAAATCTTGTAGTTCTCGCGCAAGTCCATGGCAATATTGGTGGCCTGCACCACGTCGCCCTGGACGTGCACTGGCGTCACGCAAGCTTCGGCGGGACCGATGTCGAAGCCCAGGTCACGGAAGCCTTTTTGCAAGGCTCGGGTGACCTTCCACAGCTGGGCACGCAAGGCATCGCCTTCGGCGCTACGAATGATTTCCAAACGCTTTTCGCAGCCTTCGACGATGGCCAAAGGCAAGCTCTTGGCATACATCTGCGAGCGCATGTTATAGCGCAGATACTCAATGACATACTTCGGACCTGCCACAAAACCGCCAATGATAGCCATAGCCTTGGCGTAGGCACCGATGTAGATATCAATGTCGTCCATCACGTCGAAATGTTCGGATGTGCCACGGCCGTTGGGACCCATCACACCGAAACCATGGGCATCGTCGATGAGGATGCGGAAGCTGTATTTCTTCTTCAAGGCCACGATGCCAGCCAGGTCGCCCAAAGCGCCTGTCATGCCATACACGCCTTCAGTGATGACAAGGATGCCGCCACCCGTCTTGGCAACCACCTCGGTGGCGACCTTCAGCTTCTTCTCAAGGTCGGCCATGTCGTTGTGGCGGTACTTATACTTGTTGCCGATATGCAGACGGATACCATCAAGAAGGCATGCGTGGGCTTCGTTGTCGTAAACAATGACGTCATGCATGGTAGTCAGCGTGTCGATAGTCGACACGATGCCTTGATAGCCGAAGTTGAATAGGTAGGCGGCTTCCTTTTTCTCGAAGTCGGCCAACTCATGCTCAAAATGCTCATGCATACGGGTGTGACCCGTCATCATACGGGCGCCCATAGGGGCGGCGAGGCCGTATTTGGCGGCGGCTTCGGCATCCACACGACGAATCTCGGGGTGGTTGGCCAAGCCTAGATAGTTGTTCAAGCTCCAGCAGAGCACTTCCCTGCCATTGAAGATCATTCGAGGTCCAAGTTCACCTTCCAAACGCGGAAAAGCGAAGTAACCGTCGGCGCGTTCGCGGTATTGCCCAATCGGGCCACCCGAATCTTTCGATATTCTTTCAAAAATGTCCATTTTATTAGTTTAGAGTTGATAGTTCAGAGTTTAGAGTTGTAGGGCTGTCACATCGTGGCAGCCATTGTAAGATTATCACACCGTGGCAGCCGTTGTCGGTTTGTCACACCGTGGCATCCGTTTTGTGAGCCACAAAATTAGTAAATATATTGATTATCCCAACAACAAGGTAATTATTTTTGTTTTTAGACAAAAAAAGACATAAGGGGAATTCAAATAAAGCAAAAGAAAACTCTTACGGAGTACAACCTGTTGAATTATTGTATTTTGTTATTAAAAGACAGCCCCTACGGAGCAATTTTCAGAAATTTCCATAAAAACACACCTTATTAATATAATAACACAAAAAAAGTGCTCCGCCGAAGCAAAGCACTTAACAATTCTCTTGTTTTGATGGGCCTTTATCGCACCAAATCGCCGTAAACCTTTTTCACCTCGCCAGCGATGTCATCGGATCCATTGGTA
>Ga0247610_10004507_pt1 | contig 14916 bp, 12 predicted proteins | sample 174DNAGHGhighgp2_FD_193483 | JGI IMG/M metagenome (GOLD analysis project Ga0247610, IMG submission 193483) | Sheep rumen microbial communities from Palmerston North, Manawatu-Wanganui, New Zealand - 1742 DNA GHGhigh gp2 | ecosystem: Host-associated > Mammals > Digestive system > Stomach > Rumen... | reverse complement strand
CCTCTGACCGGGAAGATCCTTGCAAAGATTCCGGACGCGCACGTAATTAAGATCAAGCACTACAAGGACGTGTTCGACAGGAAGAGGCAGAATGCGCCTCTGCAAAAAGAACATCAGGCACTGATAATCGCGGTAAGGGACGGCAACAGGATCTTTAAGGGCGCGCCGGTGTGCCAGTCTTTCGGTCAGCCTGCTTTCTATTACGCGAGTTCCATGATGAACTGCCCTTTTGACTGCGAATACTGCTATCTCAAAGGCATGTATCCGTCCTCAAATATGGTCGTCTTCGTAAATCTTGAAGACTACAGGGCGGATGTGGAAGAAAAGCTTAAGGAAGGTCCTATGTACGTCTGTGCTTCATACGATACAGACCTTCTTGCCATGAACGGTCTTACCGGCCATGCTGATTTCTGGAAGGAAACGGCCCTTGAGCATGAAGATCTCCTGGTCGAGTTAAGGACGAAGGCAGCCGTTGAAGTGAAGGATAGTATCCCTAACGTCATCTATGCTTTCACATTATCTCCGGAAGAAGTGGTCACGGATCTTGAGCGTTATACCGCGCCTTTAAGCGCACGTATCAGTGCGGCGGCGAAAGCGTTAGAAGCGGGCGCAAAAGTCAGGCTTTGTTTCGATCCCATAATAAAGATCACCGGATGGAAAGAAGCTTATGAGAAGCTCATCGGCGAAGCGTCTTCACGGATAGACTTCGGGAAGCTCACCGATGTCAGCGTCGGCACGTTCAGGATCTCCGGCGATTATCTTAATAAGATGCGCAGGGCATACCCCGGTTCGAAGACCGCGTGGTATCCTTATGTCATAAAAGACGGAGTGGCCCAGTATGAGCCTGAGAATGATAAGGAGATGCAGGCTTTTGTCTGCGGCCTGCTCGAAAAGCATATCGGAAGGGAGAAGATCTTCACATGGAATTAAAGACAGCGATCGTCACCGGAGCGTCATCCGGCATCGGACTTGCGATATCAAAGATGCTCTCTTCGGAAGGCTATAAGGTCTTCGGCATCGGAAGGATCTTTCCTGAGGACGCGGACTTTTTCGAGAAGAGGATATCGCTGGATATCAGAGATACGGATATTCTTCTTAAGAAAATATCAGAGATAAAGAAGGTCGACCTGCTGGTCAATGCGGCGGGCTCGGCATACTACGGCCTTGCCGAGTTCAATACGGCAGACCAGATAAAGGAGATGTGCAGGACAGACTTAGAGGCTCCCATGATCCTGACTTCCGCACTCATCCCCAAGCTCAAGGATACAAAGGGCATGGTCATAAACATAGCTTCCGTTACTTCCACGAGGATCAATACACACGGTGCTGCATACGGCGCTCTGAAGGCGGGCCTTCGAAGCTACGGCAGGAGCCTTTACGAGGAAGTAAGAAAGACCGGCATAAGAGTCGTTACGGTCTGTCCGGATCTTACGCTGGGGACCAAGCTATACAGGAATGCCGACTTCACACCTTCCGAAGATGAGGGCTGTTACCTGCTCCCTGAAGATACGGCCGAATGTGTAAGGTCTGTTATCAACATGCGCGAGGGCGCGGCTGTGACCGAGGTCGAAGTCAGACCCCAGTTCAACAGGATTGAGAAAAAGAAGAAAGACTGACCGGAAGTTATGTTCGAATTGCCCAATCAGCCGCCGAGAAATATTACATTTTGCAGAAAAAATCTTGCGAAAATTTATAAAAAAGTCTTGAAACCCTATTGTTTGTCAACTTTTTGTGCTTTTATTACAGTCAGATTACAAGCACAATATATTGGGTTTTGAGGTTGACACAACCACAACATATAGGTAATCTTTAAGAGCGTCCCGAAGAGATACGGGGCGCATTCGCACCTATTTTCAATTTAGAAGCGAGGTATTGGGGCATGATCTTAGGCGGACTTCAGAAGTTGACTCTTTTGGACTTCCCCGGAAACGTGGCTTGTACGGTCTTCACCGTCGGCTGCAATCTGAGATGCCCCTTCTGCCACAACCCGGCATTGGTATTCAATCCCCCGGAAGATATGAGGATCAGCGAAGACGAGTTTTTCGCATTCCTTAAGAAAAGACAGGGGATCCTTGACGGAGTTGCTATCACAGGCGGCGAACCGCTTCTGCATTCTGACATTGGTGAGTTTATCGCAAAGATCAAGTCGATGGGCTTCAAGGTAAAGCTTGATACCAACGGCACGTTTCCGGACAGACTGGAGAAGATCCTCTCTGAAGGCAACGTTGATTACGTCGCGATGGACATCAAGAACACCTTTGACAAGTATGCGGAGACTGTCGGCATTAAGAACTTCGATGCAGACCTCATCAGGAGGAGCATCAGGGTGATCCGGGACAGCGGGGTTGCCCACGAGTTCAGGACTACTGTGGTATCGCCTTTGCATAAGGCTGAGGATTTCTGTGAGATCGCGAAGCAGGTGGAAGGAACTGAGAATTACTTCCTGCAGAGCTTCGTTGATTCGGGAGACCTCTTAAACGGCGAAGGTTTGTCTGAGATGCCGCGCGAAGAATTGGAAAAGGCATTGGAAGGTGCAAAGAAAATAATACCGCAGGCGAAGATTCGCGGAGAGAGTTAAGGAGAGGACCATGTTTCAGATCATCAAGAGAGACGGCAAAGTCGTAGAGTTCGACTTAAGCAAGATTTCGGGAGCCATCGAGAAGGCTTTCATTGCACAGAAGAGAGAGTATAACAATCAGATCATTGATATGCTCGCGTTAAACGCAGTTTCAGACGCAGAGAAGAAGGCAGAAGGCGGCAAGGTTGACGTCGAAGCCATTCAGGACAGCGTAGAAGCTACACTCCAGAGAATGGGTTATGAGGACGTAGCTAAGGCATACATCCTCTATCGTAATCAGCGCGAAAAGATCCGTAACATGAATTCCGCTCTCTTAAACTACAAGAATCTTGTAGACAGCTACGTAAAGGTAGAAGACTGGAGAGTTAAGGAGAACTCCACTGTTACTTATTCCGTAGGCGGCCTCATCCTCTCCAACTCCGGCGCTATCACAGCTAACTACTGGCTCTCTGAAATCTACGACAAAGAGATCGCAGACGCTCACAGAAATGCTGATATTCACATTCACGACCTCTCCATGCTCACAGGTTACTGTGCAGGATGGTCATTAAAGCAGCTCATCCAGGAAGGCTTGGGCGGCATCGTAGGCAAGATCACATCTGCTCCTGCAAAGCACCTCTCCACACTTTGCAACCAGATGGTCAACTTCCTTGGCATCATGCAGAACGAGTGGGCAGGCGCTCAGGCTTTCTCCTCTTTCGATACATACCTTGCACCTTTCGTAAAGGTAGACAACTTAAGCTACAAGCAGGTTAAGCAGGACATCCAGTCCTTTATCTACGGCGTTAACACACCTTCAAGATGGGGTACACAGAGCCCGTTCACAAACATCACTCTCGACTGGACAGTACCGAACGACCTGGCAGAGCAGAACTGCATCGTCGGCGGCAAGGAAATGGATTTCAAGTACAAGGATTGTAAGGCCGAGATGGACATGGTCAACAAGGCTTTCATCGAGATCATGATCGAAGGCGACGCTAACGGCCGCGGCTTCCAGTATCCTATCCCTACATACTCGATTACAAGAGATTTCGACTGGTCTGAGACAGAGAACAACAAGCTCCTTTTCGAGATGGCTGCAAAGTACGGTATTCCTTACTTCTCCAACTACATCAACTCCGACATGGAGCCTTCCGATGTACGTTCAATGTGCTGCCGTTTAAGACTCGACCTTCGTGAGCTCCGTAAGAAGTCCGGCGGATTCTTCGGTTCCGGTGAGTCCACAGGTTCTGTCGGCGTTGTTACCATCAACATCCCGAGGATCGCTTATCTCGCAGAAAATGAGGAAGACTTCTACAAGAGACTTGACCACCTCATGGACATCGCTGCAAGATCTCTCAAGATCAAGAGAAACACGATCACAAAGCTTCTCGACGAGGGTCTCTATCCTTACACAAGACACTACCTCGGAACATTCAACAACCACTTCTCCACGATCGGTCTTGTCGGCATGAACGAGGCAGGCCTCAACGCCAAGTGGATCAGAAAGGATCTTACACACGAAGAGACACAGGCATTCGCAGCTGACGTTCTCAACCACATGAGAAACAAGCTCTCCGAATACCAGGAGAAGTACGGCGACCTCTATAACCTCGAGGCTACACCTGCAGAGTCCACGGCATTCCGTCTTGCTAAGCACGACAAGGCAAGATATCCCGACATCATCACGGCAAACGATGCTTCCGGCGTATACTATTACACCAACAGCTCACACCTTCCTGTCGGCTACACAACAGACATCTTCGATGCTCTTGATGTTCAGGATAACCTCCAGACTCTCTATACATCTGGTACGGTATTCCACGCATTCTTAGGCGAGCGTCTCCCTGACTGGAAGGCTGCAGCATCTCTCGTAAGAAAGATCGCCGAGAACTACAGACTGCCTTACTACACGATGTCTCCTACATACTCCATCTGCTCCGTTCACGGATACCTCCCCGGCGAAGTTAAAGCTTGCCCTGAGTGCGGCGGCCCGACCGAAACATACAGCCGTATCACAGGTTACTATCGTCCGGTCAAGAACTGGAACGACGGTAAGCTCCAGGAGTTCAAGGACAGAAAGACATACAATCCATGCGAGTCCACAATGAAGCCCAGGACTGCTACTGTTACGGTAACAAAGGCTGAGGAGAAGGAACTTCCCGAGCTTAAGCCCGCGCCCGATGCAGTAGGCACAAAGCCGATGCTCTTCACAACACACACATGCGCTAAGTGCAAGGCTGTCAAGGCAATGTTCGACGAGCAGAGATTCGACTATGAGCTCATCTACGCAGACGATGACGCAGAGCTCGCAAAGCAGTTCGACATCGTTAACGTTCCTGTCCTCATCATCCCTGACGGCGACGGCGTCAGAAAGTACACAGACGTCGGACCCATCAGACAGTATGTCAACGAGTGCAAGGGCATTAAGTCTTAAGGACCAGGTGATATAAGTAAGCGAAAAGTTCCCGCGGAAGATCAAGTTCTCCGCGGGACTTTTTTAGTAATAAGCACGTAACAGATTTATTGCATTTTTATCACATATTGCTCAAAAACCCTGATATAATTAAAGTGACTAATTATGTGATGAAAGTAGGTGGCTTCTATGAGTAGTACGTTAAGATTATCTCGCAGCCTCTTAGCTGCATTGATTACGCTCTGCGTATTCTTTACATGCCTGCCGGCCGGAAGGACCGTAAAGGCAGCTGCCGATCCGACTGTTTACTATGCCTGCAAGGAAAATGTTAATGATGAGAATGTAATCGTCAATACCGGCAGCATTCCTGAAGGACAGCATTGTTTTGCTGTTTTGGTTGATAACGGAGGTTCCCAGTTTCCGTATACAGTCGAGCAGTTTATAAAAGACAGTTACAGCGATACAGATGAAGATAACAACATTCCGGTTATCGTCAACAATGCTCTGATCGATGCAGGTGATCTGTCTGACTTGAATTTTGTCCTTCTTGGAAACGGCAAGGTTCAGTTCAACGGATATGGCTTTTTCTCTAATGCTAATAACGCATATACGGGTGATAAGACTGACTATGATGCTCTTGAGTCATACATTGGTGGGTTAGGCGATCTTCAAAGCAGCTATTCGCTTAATGTATTCGGAAATATGACGATCAAAGAGCCGGCTGTTTTCAATGCGGTTTATATTTCAAACAATTGCACTTTAACAGTCAGCCACGAGGGTAACAATGGTCATACTGAGCTTACAGTTGACACATTGAACATTGCAGGTTCCGGCAAATTGGTAATCGCTGACGGTGCTGAACCTAACGGTCTTAATATCATGAAAGAACTCAATGCACCTGATGGCAGTATCACAGGCGCTGATGGTTCTGTTCTCCTGATTGAAAACGGAGCCAAAGTTAACGGCGGAATTTTGCTTTATGCTTCTGACGGCACGACGGCTGAAACCGGAAATGGATTCAACAATATTACTTACTTAACGACTGAAAATTATACCTACAGAACAACCGGTTATGATTCTCCCAGATGGATTAAGGACGGCGAGCCCGGTCCTCAGGATCCTGCGGGAATCTATGTTGCATTCAGTGATGATCTCTTCAGTTCTTATACATACCAGTATGCAGGCGGAGAGACTACGGAGATTCCGCCTGAAGGAAATATCGCGCCTGTAGATGCAGAAAGCATTACTATCACTATGGTTCCGAAAAACGGAACGCTAAGTGTTAAGCAGGGCGATCTGAATCCGACAGTAACGAATAATTCTTTCACGCTTTATAAACGTGATTACGATTGGACCCAGGGCCCCTGCTATGTAGAGGTCACTGCCATAAGAGACAGCGGTATTTATTTCCATTGTGAAGACGGTCTTGTAACAGAGATCAATTATGATTTAGATGAGAGCCGTAGTTTTACGTTAAGTGGTGATTACTTGCCTCTGTCTGCTTATGAGAACGTTTCGGGTATTAATTTCCATGTTGTTACACAGGATGATACAGAACCTGTTTCGACTTATGTTTCGACAGACGGCGGATTAACTTATGGAACAGGTCACTTTGACAGGGAATTCAATATCACCAAAAACGGTGATTCCTGGGCAGACGTTTATGACGTTTACATCCGCAGAGGCGAGAAGAAATATCCCGGAATGTATCTGAATTTCGACAGGAGCGAGAATTCTCCGATCGAAAAGATACAGTATTCACTTGATGACGGTGCGTTAACGGATCTGACAGAGGAATTCCTCAGCTATGATATCTATAGATATAATGCAAAGGTTAAGTTTGTGCTCACTCCGAAGTCAGGTGTTGATAATCTTGAAGTAGGAATCGACTGGGACCAAAACTTTATAGGCACGACTGCTCCGTTCACAGGATTTGTTTTCGCAAACAATGAGATTGTCATTACAAAACCTGCTGATGCTGAAGAATGGGGAGCACTCTATGAGATCGGAATCAACGTTCCGGGCGATCCGGTACCGGGAGGATCATTTGAAATCAGATTCCCCGGCGCACCTCAGGTTGTTGACGGCGTACAGTGCAGATTCGGCGAGAACGAGGATTGGTCTACGGCAGCTGCTGACGACGATGATCTGTACTTCAACATCGACCGCAACAGAACAGCTGTATATCTAAAGCTCCTTAAGAGGGAAAACAGCGGCACATTATCGATCAAGGTGGAGAGCAAGGCTAATCCCGGAGCTGATCCTGTTGTTATGACAGGAATCACTCTGGATGATAATGACCAGTTTGTTCTCACAAAGCCTGAGGGCGAGGGCGCGAATTGGGAAGGCAATTACATCGTTACCATCACGGCAGAAGGCGGCGATAATCCCACTCCTACACCTGATCCTCAGAATGAGCTTGCAAAGTTCGGCGGATACAGGATAAGGCTTGACGGTTATGTCGGCATTTCTTACTATGTTGCGCTCAATCAGGGCATTCGCGATTCGAACACGAAGATCACATTCACATTCGACAGCATTAATCCCGAATTCTCAAGACAGGAGATCGGCTTTGATTCTGCACGTTATGTAGAGGAAGAGGGCAAAGGAGACTACTATGTTTTCGATTTCAAGGTTGCGCCGAATGACATGACAAAGACCATAACGGCAACACTGACCAACGGAGATTATTCACTCACGTTTGAACAGTTTACCGCCAGGGATTATGTTGATAACTATGCGAAGCACGGCACGGAAAATCTGGCGGCTCTTGCAAACTCGATAAAGAATTACGGCTACTATACCCAGCTTAAGTTCGGACCTTCTGAACCGATCTTTGCAGAGGATGCGATGACACTTACAGATCCTTCTTATGAGAGAGTTACTGTAGGAAGCATCCAAGACGGCATCAGTTATTCCGGATCCAGCGTGGTATTCCTGTCCGGTAATAAGATCAAGCATTATTTCACGATCACGAGCAATCCCGATGCTTATACTTTCAAGGTCAACGGAAAGACCGTAAATAAGGTCCCGGAAGGCGGAAACCTCTATTCTGTCTCGACAGAGGAGATCCCCGCATCTGTTCTTGCAACCGGCATCAGCGTAGAGATCCTTTATAACGGAAATGCGATCAAGAGTTTCTCGTATTCCGCGATGAACTATGCAAAGGCAGTCCTTGAAAGCCAGGGCACGACTTCTGAAATGAAGTCTCTCGTAAAAGCGTTTGCTATGTACTACACAGCTGTAAATGCTTATAATAATTCCGGTAATTGATAAAGGGGGAACATATGGACAGCAAAACCTCATATGAGAAGCTCGATCTCGAAGTGATAAGATTTGAAGCAGAAGATATTATTACCGGTAGTAATTGTCCTACAGAAGGCGAGATAGTCGGAGACTAAAATGAAGCTCAGATCAGATTTTATTACACACAATTCATCAGACGAATCCTACCTCGTGCCTACATCAGGTGCTGAGTTCTCAGGGATCGTAAAAGGAAATAAGACGCTCGGCGCGATCGTTGAACTATTAAAGGAAGAGACAACAAGGGATCAGGTCGTAGCGGCAATGAAAGAACGTTTTGAGGCACCTGAGGGAGCGATCGAGAGAGACGTTGACCGCGTTATCTCCGAACTTCAAAAGATAGGCGCACTCGAATGAGAGAATTGGTATACTGATAGAAACAAAACAAACGGGACTGTCTTAGGGCAGTCTCCGTTTTTTATGAGGGCACATGAACAAAGGCCGGTATGAGTTTGCGGGAAAAGTAGTTGAAGTGAATTCTCTTCATGAGATGGTTCACGCATATTGTGCTGACTACGCCACGGATGCTCCTGCAGATCTTGAAGTGACGGTCTCTCAGGATGATATCGAATATGAAAGATCTCACGCTGAACACGACGGATATGCCGACGGGTATCTGGAAGAGCTCGCCGTTTACCGCAAGATATCTGAGAAGATGCCCTTTTACGATACGATCCTTTTCCATGGTTCCGTAGTTGCAGTTGACGGCGCCGCATATATGTTTACGGCAGCTTCCGGCACGGGCAAATCAACTCACGCTGCACTTTGGCGTGAATATTTCGGTGACCGCGCAGTGATGGTAAATGACGATAAGCCGCTTCTCCACATTGGAGATGTGGTGACCGCATACGGTACGCCTTACGACGGCAAGCACAGGCTGTCAAATAAGATCGCGGTGCCTTTGAAGGCGATATGCATTCTGACGCGCGCCGATACGAATTCAATAGTTCCGGTAACGAAGTCAGAAGCGTACCCGATGCTTATTCAGCAGGCATACCGCCCGAATGATGTTTTCGCGCTCCAAAAAACACTTACACTTGTTGATAAACTGGCAGGTTCGGTCAGGCTCTATAGGCTCGGCTGCAACATGGATATCGAGGCCGCCGGGATCGCTTATGAAGGAATGAATCAGGCATGATAAGTTTCGAAGAAGAACTCGAGAAAAGCGGCAAGCTTATCTATACAAACGTCGGCGTCAGCATGCGTCCCCTGATCAAGCAGGACAGGGATCTTCTCGTCATCGAAAAGCCCAAAGGCCGCCTTAAGAAATACGACTGCCCCTTATATAAACGTCCCAACGGTCAGTATGTCCTTCACCGCGTGGTCAAGGTGTGTGACGACGGCTATGTGATCCTTGGTGACAACTGCCTGCGCAAGGAATACGGGATCAAAGAAGAGCAGATAATCGGCGTTCTCACTTCGCTTGTAAGGAAGGGCAAAGAGGTCGACTTTAACAGCTTCGGATACAGGTTCTATTCGAGGTTCTGGTATGCCGTATATCCCGTTCGTGTTATATTTATGAGAGCAAGAAGCTTATTGGGAAGGCTTTACAGGAAATGCAGAAGAGCGCGGTAAAGTGGCTTTATAAAGTCCCGGGCAGAAAGAAGATATATATCGTCCTGCTCACCATTGTTCAGTGCCTTAACGGTGCGAGCGGTGTTCTTTATGCGCTTTTCTTAAGAGGCATCGTCGACAGTGCAGTCGGCCGCGATAAGAACGGATTTATCTTTAATGCAATCTGCATCGTCGCACTCGTGCTTATTCAGCTGACCCTAAATGCCATTACACGCTGGCTTTCCGAACTTTCGCGTTCTACATTCGAGAACCTTTTTAAAGAGAGGCTGATGCATAACATCCTTCGAAAAGATTTCGGACGCGTAAGCGCAGTCCATTCAGGCGAGTGGCTCAACAGGCTTACCAACGACACGACTCTTATCGCAAACAATTACACCGATATAATCCCGGGCTTTGCCGGCATGGCAGTAAAGATGATCTCCGCACTCGTCATGATCACCGTCCTTGATCCGAGATTCGCGCTTATCCTGATCCCTCTGGGGATCCTTCTCGGACTTCTGACATTTGCTTTCAGAAAGAACATGAAAAAACTCCATAAGAAGGTCCAGGAAAAGGACGGCGACGTGAGGATATTCATGCAGGAGAGGATCTCGAGCCTCATGGTCATCCGTTCCTTTGCAGCAGAAGAACAGACTGAGTCTGAAGAACGTCTTAAGACAGGTGCACACAAGAAGGCCCGCATGAGGCGCATGCGTTTCTCGAATATATGCAACTTCGGTTTCGGAGGCGCGATGAACGGCATGTATATCTTCGGTGTCATCTACTGCGGATACGGGATCTTAACCGGCACCATCAGTTACGGTACTCTGACTGCCATTACGCAGCTCATTACGCAGATCCAGTCGCCTTTTGCAAACATCACAGGTTACCTGCCGCGCTGGTATCAGATGATCGCGAGCGCCGAGCGTCTCATGGAGATCGAGACATTCGATGACGATATCGCTGAATCGATCGAGTCCGGTGATGCCGTTGCCGCTTTCTATAAAGATTCGTTCGCTGGCATAGGTCTGGACAATGTCTCTTACACATACTATCCCGCATCAAATAAAGTCGACGGCATCTCCAAAGACAATATGCCTGTTGCGGTAACTTCACTTGATCTTGCAATTGCCAAGGGCGAGTACGTTGCGTTCACGGGCCACAGCGGATGCGGAAAGTCCACTGCGCTGATGCTCCTCATGGGAATCTATAAGCCTGATTCGGGCATGCGTTATGTCGCGCTTAATGACGGTTCTCGAAAAGAACTTACTTCAGCATGGCAGAGGCTTTTCGCTTACGTTCCGCAGGGCAACAAGCTCATGAGCGGAACCGTCCGTGAGATCGTAAGCTTTGCGGATAAGTCTTCTTCATCAGACGATGCGCGCATCAATGAAGCGCTGAAGATCGCCTGCGCTGACTCTTTTATCGGTGAACTCGATAACGGTATCGATACTGTATTGGGCGAGCGCGGAACGGGACTTTCCGAAGGCCAGATGCAGAGGATAGCAATAGCACGCGCGATCTTTTCCGAGGCTCCCATCCTGGTCCTTGATGAAGCTACCAGTGCGCTTGATGATGCTACTGAGAAAAAGCTCTTAGAGAACCTCCGTGCGCTGACCGACAAGACGGTCATTATCGTAACGCACCGTGCCGCAGCTCTGGAGATCTGTGACAGGAAGATAGAGTTCTGATCATTTACCGCACCCTTCATAAAGACAACAAATAAAAGCCCCGTCCTGAATTGAACGGGGCTTATTAAGTGTCGTTGTTGTTTGGTCTGTCAGATCTGGTCTGCCGGAACGAAGGGTAATTCGATCACGCCGTTGTCTTCGGATGAAGTCGGCTTGGGCGTGGGATCAGCAGCCTTGGGTGTAGGAGTAGCGGTCGGCTTAGGTGTGTTAGTTGCCGAACCTGAACCTGATCCGGAACCGGAACCGTTGCCGGAATCAGTCGTTGCAGAAGTTGTAGTTGTTGTAGCACCGTCGTCAGGTCCGATGATGACTTCACCATCTTCAGTGGTGATGGGAGGTTCAGTCTCGGATTCTGTTGTAGCTTCGGTTGTAGTAGTCTCCTCAGCTGTAGTCGTGGTCTCGGTAGGAACCAGAACGTCCTTCTTATTGCAGCTGCGGATGACCAGCGCTATTACCAGAATGAGGACAAGAACGCCGGCGATGACAGAAAGTGTAATTGTTAATTGTTTTTTATTCATGAGAAGATAATAACCTTAAAGTAAAAATACTGCAATTATTTTTCGAACATGAGCCCTGTAATATGATTATTTGGTTACGAAATAAAATGTAATAAAAATTTCTGGATAAGTAGTAGTAGAATACGGACAGTAATCTTAATAAGGTGTTTCGGTTATGGAAGACTATTCTTACGATCACAGTGTTGAAAGCGAACAGAGCAGCACCACAATGCTCGACTATCTGAATGAAGAAGCTGAACTCGACAGAGTCGACTACGAAGCCTTCATGGAAGAGATAAGAGTCAGCTGATAAGGTATCCGGGTATCGTTCGCGGTGTCTTTCTAAGTATAAGGGGCTTTTGCCCCATTTTTTATGGGCGGATGACGGGAAATGGGGTGCTCGGATACCCGTTTTTCGAGAGATTCAAAAAGTCGTTTTTTGTCTTTGATTTTGCGGACAATTTGCTAGCTAAAAACCTGACTTTCTCGAAAAGTCAACTTTTTAGACAGGTTTTTGTCCCATTAATCAAAGCTAAAAGTTGACTGCTGTTTATGGGGATATTTATCAAGGGATATCCTGTTATTGGAATAATCAGCAAGGGATATCCATGGCGAAAAGCGAATCATAAACCGCGTGGTTGATCTTGGTTGCCAGCATTCTGAGATCAAAAGGTATGCTGTCGAAGTTGTATGTGTTGATTACATCGAAATCCATGACCAGACCGGCATTGGAATAGTTTGAGCACTTTACTTGGAGTGCCTGTGCATAATTCGCAAAGTTTTTCATGCCGAAATGTTCGTGTATTTTACATAGATCGAGTTCTTTAATGAGAAACACGAAGTCCGGATAGATTGGATAATTAAGACCTTTTATCCAGATTTCCGGTTCATACTTAAATGGAATTTCTTGTTCCGTGTAGTATCTTGCAATATCAACTTCGTTAGTAGAGCGATAGTAGATGCCATTATAGAAATATTTTTTGTTATCAGGATAGAAAGGGTCAGCATCATTCTTAAGACTGTTGAAAAATGCACTATCCATTATTATGGGTTCATCATTGTTATTCAGATAGCTTCGTATGATTTTTCTTGGTGCAATATCGGGAGGCGGCAAACCACGAAAAGCACTGTTCCACAACCCTTCATATTTGGACAGGTTACAAAGGATTTCCTCTCTCTGCTGCATCGCAAGCTGAATTTTCGTACCTGTCTTACTGTCGGGCAGATAAATATGATTTTTAACTACATAAACTTTTTTAGTTGAGCCTTTTACTTTTCGCTCGGTCATCACTGCCTCCGGAATCATGTTCAGCTGCTGCCTACAGTAGTTGATCTTGAGGGCGAGGAATTCTTTGGGAATGTATGGTTCGAGAATAGTCATGGGAACCTCCGTAAATGGTACTTAAATGGTTGGAATATGCAGTGTCTTGATTATAAGGGGAAAGCCTGTCGGTTTTTCCTTACAAAACACGACAAAAACCGACAAACGGCGGGCAATGTCTTTTTCTTAATTACTCATAACCTATATCTTCTGCACAATGCGAATGCCTTAAAATATTGCAATTCCCGACTTACATATTGGCGGCGGAGTTCTCATAATTAAAGTGTAAGGAAAATTTTAGGTGGTCTCTATGACTGCCGGGGATCGGAGGTATTTTTATGCTGAAAGATTTTGTTAAGGTTGCCAAGCCTGAAGATGAAGAGTTCACAAAGAGATTGGAAGAGGAGAGGGCCAAGCTTTTCGCGGCCCAGATGAAGATAAAGGAAGCAGGGCTTCCGGTAATGGTCATGTTCGAAGGCTGGGGTGCGGCAGGAAAAGGCAGCGTCTTAGGAAAGATCATTAAGAACATCGACCCGAGATTTTTCAGGGTCAAGACTTTCCCCAAGCCGACGAAGGAGGAACTCAGATATCCGTTCCTATACCGCTACATGAAGGAGATCCCGGAGAAGGGAAAGTTCGCATTCTATGATACCTTCTGGATGGAGGAGATCACGGATGCCAGAGTTGAGGATTATCTCGATGACGAAGAGTATGAGGAGATGATCGATTCGATCAACAAGACGGAGAGGACGCTTGTTGATAACGGCTATCTCGTAATGAAGTTCTTCTTCCAGATAAGCAAGAAGGAGCAGAAGGAGAGGCTCGAAAAGCTCCTGGATGATAAAGACACGAAGTGGCGTGTCGATAAAGGAGACCTTTATGAGAATAAGCACTACGACGACTGCCTTGAGGTCTACGACCAGTATCTGAAGGATACGAATAATCCGACGGCACCGTGGTACATCATCGACAGTAAGGATAAGAAGTTTGCTGAGCTCCAGGTCCTTGAGTTCCTGAATCAGGGGATCGAGACGGCATTAAAGAACCAGAATACGGCAGCGCCGATCCTGCAGAATGTTTTCCCTCTCAAGAAGACGCCGCTCCTTAAGGAGATCGAACTTAAGGACAAGACTCTCACGGACGAGGAGTATGAGGAGAAGCTAGATAAACTCCAGGATGAGCTCCGTGATCTGCACAACAAGCTATACAGGAAGAAGATACCGGTCATCATCTGCTATGAAGGCTGGGATGCTGCAGGCAAGGGCGGCAACATCAAGCGTATCACGGGTGCGCTCGATCCGAGAGGATATGAGGTGCTTCCTATAGCGAGTCCGGAGCCGCACGAGAAAAACAGGCACTTCCTCTGGAGATTCTGGACGAGGCTTCCGAGGACAGGCCACGTTGCGATCTTTGACCGCACGTGGTACGGCAGGGTCATGGTCGAGCGAATCGAAGGCTTCTGCTCTGAGAATGACTGGCAGAGAGCTTATAACGAGATCAATGAGTTCGAAAAAGAGCTCACCGATTGGGGCGCAGTCGTCATCAAGTTCTGGGTTCAGATCGACAAGCGCACGCAG
>Ga0247610_10004506_pt1 | contig 14917 bp, 16 predicted proteins | sample 174DNAGHGhighgp2_FD_193483 | JGI IMG/M metagenome (GOLD analysis project Ga0247610, IMG submission 193483) | Sheep rumen microbial communities from Palmerston North, Manawatu-Wanganui, New Zealand - 1742 DNA GHGhigh gp2 | ecosystem: Host-associated > Mammals > Digestive system > Stomach > Rumen... | reverse complement strand
TGATTATGATTTAATTGTTTCAACACCTAATGGAACTTATAAAGATGTTATTAGTGTAAAAGATAATTCAAATCAAAATAATGAAGGAAATATTATAGATACAATTGATTATACAATTCCTTCAAAAAAGGAAGAAAAAGATTTAACATATATTTATGTTATTGCAGCAGTAGTTGGATTATTAATTATATCTTCATGTGGAATCATTATTTATAAAAGAAAGCATTAATTATTTTAAAAAAAATTAATAATATAGTATAATAAAGCCTGAAATGGAGCTGGTATTATGCTAGATAATATTTGTGCAATTGCGACACCTTATGGAACTGGTGCGATATCTATTATTAGATGTTCAGGACCTAATGCGATTGAATATGTTAATAATATTTTTAAAGGTAAAAATTTAAATAAATGTGCATCTCATACAATTCATTATGGTTATATATTAAATGATGGTGAGGTTGTTGATGAGGTTTTATGTAATATTTTTAAAGCACCTAATTCATTTGATGGCGAAAATTGTGTTGAAATAAATTGTCATGGTGGTACTTTTGTTACAAGTGAGGTTTTAAGAGTTTTATTAAAATCTGGTTTTAGATTAGCTGAAAGAGGAGAATTTTCTAAAAGAGCTTTTTTAAATAAAAAATTAGATTTAACTCAAGCAGAAGCTATCATGGATATTATTTCATCAAATAATAAATTAGCATTAAAATCATCTACTAATTCATTAAGAAGTAAAACAGCTAATATGATTAAAGAATTTAGAGATAAAATATTACAAATATTAGCTGAAATTGAAGTTAATATTGATTATCCTGAATATGAAGATAGTGTTGATGTAACTCATAAATATTTAAATCCAATTATTGATGAAATGCTTGTTGAAATGGAACATATTTTAAAAAATTCTAGTATTTCAACAGTTTTAGTTTCAGGTATTAAAACCGCAATAGTTGGAAAGCCTAATGTTGGTAAATCAAGTCTTTTAAATATGTTATTAAATGAGGATAAGGCAATTGTTTCTAATATTGCTGGTACAACAAGAGATTTAGTTGAAGGTATGCTAAATATTAGAAATATAACCCTACATTTAATTGATACTGCTGGTATTAGAAAATCTAGTGATTTTGTAGAATCAATTGGTATTGAAAGAAGTGAAAAGGCAATTAATGATGCTGATTTAGTTTTATTAGTTTTAGATTCTTCAAATGATTTAGAGGATGAGGATTATAAATTATTAGAATTAACCAAAAATAAAAAAAGAATCATTATTGCGAACAAAAATGATTTAAAGCCAAAATGGCAATTAGATGATGTTATTTATATTTCAGCATTAAATAAAGAAGGATTAGAAGAATTAGCAGATAAAATATATGAAATAACAAATATTTCTAATTTTAATGTTGATGATGATAAATATTTAAATAATGAAAGACAAGTAGCTTTAATGGATAAAGCATATAAAGCATTATTAAGTGCTAAAGAAGGCATTAATAATGAAATTGATATTGCATTAATTGATGTTGATATTAAAGAAGCATTTGATTTATTAGGAGAAATTACAGGAGATGCATATCCTACTGAATTAATTGATGCTTTATTCACAAAATTCTGTTTAGGAAAATAAAAAAAATTATATCTCTAAAGTAGATAAATAAAATAATAAAAAGATGGTATAACAATTTGCATACCTCCAAGATTATTAAGTCTACTTTGGAGATATTTTATTTTAAAAATATAATAAAAGTTATATAATTAATTAGGAAGAAGGTTGTAGTTATGACTGAATATGTTAAATTATATTTCCAATGGCATATTATTTTATTAATATTTCTTGTATTATCATTAATTATATTATTAACTGATTTGGGTATTGGTAAAAAAGCAAGAGCTATGCTTGGTACTGTTATTGGTGTAATATTCTTATTAACAATTGTTCATACTGTAGAAAGATATTTGTGTGAAGAAACAAATGATTTTCCTAATTTTAGATTTGTTCTTACGGTTATAAAATATATAGGACCACAATTGATATTGTGTTTGTTAATAAGCTCAATTATAAATATTAAAAAAGTAGAAATAACAATGTTTTCTATTTTAGGCATAGAAACTATATTATTGGCTACAAGTCAGGCAACACATTTAGTTTATTATATAACTTCTGATAATGTTTTTACGAGAAGTTATTTAGCATTATTACCTTTTATATTATCATTATTGTATTTAGTATTTTTTATCGTTGTTATAATAATAAAATTTAAAACGGAAAAATTTGAATTAGTATTCTTATTATCATCTGCCTTATCTTGTGCAATTATTACTATATTAGAAGCTTTTGATATTATTAAACATCAATTGAATACGGCACTTGGATCTGCAATATTATTTTATGAAATTTATTTATTTTACGTAAATTCAAAAAAAGATTTCTTAACTGGATTATTAAATAGACATTCATTTGTAAGAGATTTAAAGAATAATCAAGAAAAGCTTGTAGCATTAATTTCAATGGATTTAAATGGATTAAAAACAATAAATGATACAAAAGGACACGCTGCTGGTGATGAAGCAATATTAGCTGCCGCAAGATCATTTACATCTGTTAAGGGTCAAAAGATAAAAGTATATAGAGTTGGCGGAGATGAATTCAACGCTTTAGTTTTTACTGGAAATAATGAAGATGTAAAAGATATCATAAATAAGATGAATGAAAACATCATAAATGCAGGCTATTCTGCCTCATTTGGTTATGTTATGAATGATAAAAAATATGGTATTGATGAATTAATTAAATTAGCTGATTCTGAAATGTATGAAGCTAAAAAAGAATATTATAAAAAGACTAATTATAAGAGAAATGTATTAACAGAAGAATAAATATAAAAACAAACCTAGGTGTTGATGCCTAGGTTTGTTTCATTAATCTTTATATTCAATTTTTAATAAATTATTTTCAACAGATATTTTAGCATATGCATTGCTTCTAATTGGAATTGTTGGTCCTATATGGCCAAAATCGCAATTAAATATCATTGGAACATTTAAATATTTTAATGATTCAATATATGAATCCTTATCATACATTCCGAATTGTTCCATTCCATAAAACATAGAACGCCCTAAAATGAATCCTGAAACATTATTAAACCAATTAGCATTTTTTAATTGGAATAATCCTCTCATTATATCCATTGGATTCATTTCACATGCTTCTAAGAAAAATATTATTTTTTCTTTACTATTTTTTGTAAATTCAGCAACATTATCAAATTTAGTACCACAGATTGTAACAAGGCAATCAAGGCATCCACCTAATAATTTACCTTCAAATGGCTTATCATAATTATATGTTGATATTTTATTTCTTTTATCTAGATGATATTTTGGAAAAATTTTATCATTTCTTGATAATTGAAAGCTTTTATATCCTTTAAATATTTTTTCACCCTTTAACATTCTTAATGTATCCTTTATTTCATAATCAAAAGGATATCTATATAAATCTGGAGCGTGTGGTCCATAAATTGCTTCCATGTTTAAATATGTCGCAAGAGGAAGAATCATATTTGTATTATCTGAATATCCAATATACCATTTAGGTTTAATGTTTTTTAATTCATTAAAATCAATATATTCTAATATTTGACACATTATTTCTCCGCCACCAACAGACCAAATAACATCAGCATCTGATTTTAATGCATCTATTATTTCTTTAGCTCTAGCTTTAGCATTTGTTGATGCGCATGAATATTCTAATTTAAATACATTAGGACCTATTATTACATTATTTGTGATTTTTTTAATATTTATTAAAGCTTTATCCATTCTTTCTTTATATGGAGTTGTAGTTGTACCAAAAGATGGGGCAACTAAATATATTTTTGGATTATCTTTTATATAATTTGGTTTCATAGCATTTACCTCAATTAAATTATAGCATAGTCTATTTAATTTTTAGATAAGTTTTGATATAATTTATAAGAAAGATTTTAAAAAAGGTGAACGTTATGTCATTTAAAGAAGTGTTTTTTAAAATAATGGGAATTAAGCAAAAAAAGGAAAGACGACCAGGTGTTATAGGTAGTTATGATTCAAGACCATTTGACAGTTTTAAATATTCTTTAATATATGCAAATGAAAAGCTTATTTCTGAATCTGATGATGAAAAAACAGCAAAAGTAATTGTTTATACAAGAGAATATAAACAAACTACTTTTATTAATGTATTAGTTTATAATGAAGAAGGATTTGATCCTAAAGAATATACTTATGATGTTATGAAAAGAAATTTATTAGAATATGGTATTACACCAGCTAAGAATAGCGTTATTATAATTTTATTTCAGCATTATAATGAAAATACTGTTAAGATGGCAAAGAGCTTCTGTAATTCAGATAAAGAGCATTTTGAGCAAGCTTTAGTATATAATGCTAAGGATGTTTGTATGGAATTTTATAAACCAGTTCCTGCTTTTTATAGATTATATAATATTATGTGTGAAGATTTATTCTTCGATTTAGCATTCATTGATGATTCACAGGATTAATTATGAGAAGATTAGAAAAAAAGCATTTAATTATTTTAATTTTAATAGAACTTATTTTAGGTATTGTTTTAATTTTTTCAACAACTAAAGCAACTGAGGTTGCATCAAAAATATTACTTGTTGCGACAATAATTGATTTTATCGCTTTAACATTTACTGTTCAAGCTTTAGGCTTTAGAAGCTTTAAAGCAAAAAAGCCTAATTATCCAACAGCTGATTATAAATCAGATTATGAATATAGTGAATTAGAAGCTTTATTGGCTAAAAATGGCTTTAAAAAGACTAAAAGATCTTATGGTAATAGCTTTTTATTAATTGATAATAAAAAAGCGATAAAAATAACTTTAATTGATGATTTTTCAAATTATTTTGATAATGATAAAGAGGAAGCTCAATCATCAAATAATAAAGAATTAAATAATTGTGAAAAATTTATTGGCATTGAAATATTTAAAGAGATTGATGAGAAAAATTTAGATAAATTACCTCTTTTTACTATTCAAGGTAAAAATGTATATTTCACCTCTCTTTTATATCAAGAAAATAAAAAATTTAAATGTTTAAATTATGAAATGCCTAATGATGATTTTATTGATGCATATAATAAGGCATTTGAGATTTTAAAAATGAAAGAAGAAGATGATTTAAATGTGGAGCAATAGGCTACCAGAATATTCAGATCAAATAAGAGTTAATAGGGGGATGTATTATCATTATGGTATTTATGAAAATGATGATACAGTTTATCAATTTGCATCTCCTAAAGGCAGTGAAATTAGTGAAGAAACTGCAACTATAAATATCATTTCTTTAAAGGATTTTTTAAAGGGTGGTACTTTAGAGGTTAGAGATTATACTGAAGAAGAATTAAAAAGAAGAAAAAAGCCTGAAGAAATTATTCAATATGCAAAGGATCATTTAGGTGAAAAAGGATATAATTTAATTAATAATAATTGTGAGCATTTTGCTAATAGGGCAACCTTTGGTGTTTCAGAAAGCTCACAAGTAAATAATATATTATCAATCTTAGGGGGATTGTTCAGATGAGAATTGGAATTGATGTTGGTGGTACTACTGTAAAAATTGGGTATATTGAGAATCGTGAAATAATTAAAAGCTTTGCTATACCTACAAAAAAAGAAACTTTATTTGAAGATATTTATAATGCAATAAAGGATGAAAAAAATGTTGAATTTATTGGATTTGGTCTTCCAGGTACTGTAAAGAATAATTATATTGTTAATTTACCTAATATTGGTATTAAGGATGTTGATATTAATAAAGAATTTAAAATATATTATCCTAATATCAATATATTATCAACAAATGATGCTAATGCGGCAGCCTTAGGTGAAGCTATTAAAGCATCTAAATTTAAATCAACATATTTTATCACATTAGGTACTGGTGTTGGTGGAGGATATGTTTATAATGGTAGCTTAGTAAATGGTACTCATTCTTGTGCTGGTGAGGTAGGTCATTCATTTATTGATCCTTTACATAATTTTAAATGCACATGTGGCTTATCTGGCTGTCTAGAGACTGTTTCTTCAGCAACAGGTGTTGTTAGATTAGCAAGAACTTATAAAGATAAATTTAAATCAAATATTGATTTTGATACTATTAGCTGTAAAAAAGTATTTGATGCTGCAAAAGAAAATGATGAATTAGGATTATATGTTGTTAATTTAATGGCTGATTATTTAGGTATTGCTTTAGCAAATATTGCTGTAACATGTGATGTTGATGCTTTTATTATTGGTGGTGGTGTAATGGCTGCTGGTGATTTCTTACTTGATAAGATTAAAGAAAGCTTCAAAAAACATGCTCATTATGGTGTAAGAGAAACAGAAATATATAAAGCATCATTAGGTAATTTAGCTGGTATGTTAGGAGCTGCTTATTTGGATGACTAAATTAAAAGAAAATTTATGTAAATCATATAAGCCTGAAATATTAAATTGTCCTTTTTGTAAAACAAAATTAATTTATAAGCATGCTGTTTCTAATAAAGTAATTCAATTTTCTAATGGAAGATTTATTAGAATAAAAAATTTAGGATATGCATGTCCTAAATGTGAAAACAATAATATTTATTTTTCTCAAACAGCTAATAAATTAGCTTTTAAAGGATCAACATATTCAGCTAAAACTGTTTGTATGATTGATTATTATAAAAAGAAAAATTATGGCAGAGAACAAATCTGCGATATTTTAACTGCTAAAGGATTAGTAATATCTAATAGAAATATTGATATTATTTATAATAAATTTGAAGAAGTATTAAATCAAGATTTTGATAAGATGATTAATGAGGCTTATCAAAATATGCTAAATGAATATAATGAAATTAGAATTGCAATTGATTTAATAACTTTCAATGAATATTGTTATATTATTTTATATGATTATTTTTCATCTAAAAAATTAGCAATTTGGTGCGTAGAGGGTTTAGAAGATCCTAAATTAGAAAAATATTTAGATGATTATATTAGTCCAAAATATAATATAACAGTTGCAGTAACAATAAGAAATGTTTCTAAGTTTTATACGATGTTAAAAAAATCCTTACCAGTTAATACAAAAGTATTATCTTTTGAAAAATTTTAATTGAATATTATTCGAATTTGTTGTTATTTTTTATCCTGAAATTTGCCGAATAATTTTCGGCATTTTTTTATTTTTGTAGAATATTATTTTGACATAGTTTTTAATTTATGATAAAATAACATTGTTGATTAAGAAGGAAGAGTGAAAAAATTATGGAACTAAAATTAGATGAATATGATAAGAAAATAATCAGCTATTTACAAGAAGATTCATCAATTTCTAATATTGAATTATCTAAAGATTGGTCTTGCCCCATCATCTTGTTTATTACGTGTTAAAAATTTAAAAGAACAACATGTTTTAAAACAATTTACTGCCGTAGTAGATGAAAAGATTTTAGGTTTTGAAATCACATGCTTTGTTAAAGTTGCAATGCAACCATTAAATAGAGAAACTTCAACAAAATTTATTGATGAAGTTAACAAGATTCCTGAAGTTACAGAATGCTATACAATTACAGGTGAGGCAGCATTCTTATTAAAAATTGTTGCTAAAAATTTCCAATATTATAGAAATTTCATTTTTGATAAATTATTAAGTGTTCCACATGTATCAAATGTTGAAACTTCTATTGTTGTAGCAACAGAAAAGAAAACTAATTTAATTCCACTTGATTAGTTAGAGCTCTTTAGAGCTCTTTTATTTTTCTTATTATTTTGGTAAAATTAATGTATTAGAGAGGATGTTTTAATATGTATAAAGCTAATTACCATACTCATATGAAATTTTGTCATCATGCAGTAGGAGATGTAATAGATTATGTAAAGGCTGCAATTGAATACGGCCTTGTTGAATTAGGTATGACTGATCATGGTCCTATTCCAACTTATTTTATGAATGAAGAGGATTATAATAGAACTGTAAGCTATGAAAATATGAAGGAAGAAATGATTCCTGTTTATTTAAAACAAATAGAAGATGCTAAAATTGAATTTGGTGATAAAATTAATATTTTATCTGGATTTGAGGTTGAATTTTTAGAAAAACAAAAATCATATTATCGAAATTTAAGAAATATGGTTGATTACCTAAATTTAGGAATTCATTATTATGAATATAATGGAAAAATAATAGATACATATACAGAAGTTAATTATGAGAATATTGATGGTTATTTAGAAACAGTTAAAAAAGCATTAAATACTAATTTATTTAATGTGCTAGTTCATCCTGATTTATTTATGTATAGATATAAAGATATCAATGGTAATTGGTGCTTCGATGAAAAATGTGAAAAAATAACTAGAGAAATAATAAAAGAATGTATTAAGCATGATGTTTATGTAGAAGTAAATGCGAATGGTTTAAAAAAAGCTAGATTTATATCTGATAGATCTACATGGAAATATCCTTATGTTAAATTTTGGGAAATCGCAAAGGAATATAAGGATTTAAAAATATTAATTGGTGCTGATGCCCATGAGCCTTTTCGTATATATAATGAAAATGTTAAAGAGGTTATTAAATTTTGTGATGAATTAGGCTTAAATATCGAAGAAAGAATGGTGATTAAGCATTGAAAAAATATTTAATAAAAGACAATTATATTTTTTTAAAATTTGATGATTCAAAAGAAATGTATGATTATTTATATGATTTATTAAAAGAAGATTATGTAATAAATGATTCTTTTAATTTATCAATTGAATTAAAAAAAGAAAATGAATATATATTATTAAGCTTTTTAGATGTTCTCCCTTCAATAAATATTAAAGATGATATAAAAGCTTTATATAAAAAAGAAGAATTAATGTATCCTGATTATTCAGATACTCAATTAGGTATAATTTCTGGATTTAGAAATAATTTTGGATATGATTATAAATATCCTATTATTGATGGAATATTTGATAAAAAATATAAAAAGATGATTATCTTAATTTTAGATGGCTTTGGTACTAATGCATTATTTAATGATTTAGATGAAAATTCATTTTTTAGAAAAAATTATGTTAAATCTATTCATTCAATTTATCCATCTACAACAGCCGCATCAACTACATCTATGAAAACAGGATTATCTCCTTATGTTACTGGTTGGACAGGCTGGGAAAATTATTTTAAAGAAATTGATGAAAATATTATTTTATTCACAGGTAAAAAATTTGTAAATGATGAACAAACTGGAATAACTGGTTATTCACAAATACCTTATAAACCATTCTTTAGTGATATGAATGATGTTAAGGGTTATTTAGTTGAGCCTAATTTTAAAAATAATAATAGAACAATAGATGATATTTTAAATCAGAGCTTGGAATATAATAAAAGGGATGAAGCTCAAGTTCAATATGTTTATTATGATGAGCCTGATCATTTAATGCATGAAATAGGACCTTATGCTGAAAAGGTTAAAAGAATGATTAAAGAATTTGAAAATAAGATTGAAGCTTATTCTAAAAAATTATCTAATGATACATTATTAATTATTACAGCTGATCATGGTCATAGAAATGTTAAACCAATTCATATTTATGATATTAAAATCTTAAATGATTTATTAGAAAGAAGACCTTCAAATGATACAAGAAGTATTACATTTAAGGTTAAAAAGGGTAAGGAAAAGGAATTTGAAAATATTTTTAATATTTTATTTAAAGATTATTTCTTATTATTTAAAACAGAAGATGCGATTAAAAAAGGCTTCTTTGGTTTAAAGGATGATATAAAGCATGAAAGAATTGATGATTTTCTAGCTGATTATATTGCAGTTGCGATAAATGATAGATATTTTAATTATAAGGGAGTGCCTGATTTTATATTTGCATCTCATCATGCAGGTATAACAAAAGATGAAATGAGTGTACCATTAATCGTTATTAGGAAGTAGTATTATGGAATATAAAATTAAATCAGTTTTATCTGATGGTATTGCGATTGGAAAAACTAAATTTTTAAATGTTAATAATATTTGTTTAAATGAAGAGGATGAGGAGCTTTCTTTTAAGAATGCTTTAACTAAATCATTAGCTCAAATTGATAAAATGATGCAAGAAAATCAAGATTTAAGTGATTATTTAATTGCATTAAAATTAATGATTAAGGATCAAACTTTAAATGATTCAGTTATTTATTTAATTAAAAAAGGATATAAGGCTTATGATGCAGTTGAAGAGGTAATGAATGAGCATATTAATAGCTTATATTTATCAACATCAAATTATTTAAAAGAAAGAGTTGCTGATTTAAAGGATATTAAAGAAAGAATATTAAAAAATTTAGGTAATAATGATATTAATGAATTAAATGACGCATTTATATTATGCGTTAATGAATTAAATCCAACTGATTTAATTTTTTATAAAAGAAATATTTTAGCGATTGTTGCTAAATATGGTGGATATACATCTCATTCTGCTATTTTAGCTAGACAATGGGGAATTCCTTATATAATAATTGAAGATAAATTATGCGAAAATGAAATGATTATCATTGATTCATTTAAAAAAATGATTATATCAAATCCTACTCAAAAGGATATTTACGAATATAAATTAGAAATTGCTAAAAGAAATAGCTTTAAAAATATAGCAATACCTCATGAAGGTTTTGATTTTTTAGCAAATATAGGATCTAATACTGATTTAAAAAATGTAATTGATTATGGATTTGATGGGGTTGGATTATATAGAACAGAATTAATATTTATGAATAGTCAAAGGCCTTTAAGCTTTGATGAGCAATATGAAATATATTATGAAGCCTCTAAAAAGCTTTTAAATAAGCCTATTACATTTAGAACCTTTGATATAGGCGATGATAAGAATTTAGCTTATTTAAAGGCTTCTAAAAAAGGTATTGATAATTATATAAATAATAAAGAATTATTTGAAATTCAAATTAATGCTTTATGTAAAGCTAATTGTGGAAATATTAAAATAATGTTTCCGATGATAAAAACTATATCTGAATTTAATTTTTTAAAGGAATGGGTTTTAAGAATAGTTAAAGAAAATAATTATTTAATTCCTAAAATTGGTATGATGCTTGAAACAAAGGAAGCTTTAGCTCATATTGAAGATTTTAAAACTGTTGATTTTATATCAATTGGAACAAATGATTTAACTCGGGAAGTTTATCATGTTAAAAGAGAAGATTCAATGGATTTATTTTATAATTACATTTCAGATTTAGTTTATAATTTAACTAAAGTAGCTAATTTTTGTAAAGAGAATAATATATATTTAAGTGTATGTGGTGAGCTTGCATCTATTCCTGATGCAGCAATAAGATTTTATGAAATGGGAATTAAAAATTTATCTGTTTCACCATCTATGATTAAATCATTAAATTCAATTTATACTGATTATCAAAATAATAAAAAAATTTAATTATGTTTTTACTTTTAATATTATGCTATTTTTAGTATAATAATTCGTGTGCTAAAAGCACAAATTGGAAAAATGGAGATTTAAATATGAGTACATTAGTTATTGTTGGCTCTCAATGGGGAGACGAAGGAAAGGGTAAAATAACAGATTATATTGCCCAAGAATCAGATGTTGTTGTTAGAAGCCAAGGCGGAAATAATGCTGGACATACTATTAGCTTTGGTGGAGAAAAATTTGCGTTAAGAAGTATTCCTTCTGGTATATTTAATCCTAAAATTAAAAATGTTATGGCAAATGGTATGGTTATTAATCCAAAACAAATGCTTGAAGAATTAAAAGGATTAGAAGATAGAGGTATTACTAAATATCAATTATTTGTTTCTAATCGTGCTCATGTTGTAATGCCTTATCATCAAGCACTTGATGGAGCATATGAACAATTTAAAGGTGATAAGAAGATTGGTACTACAAAGCGTGGTATTGGTCCTTGTTATGCTGATAAGGCTAATAGAATTGGTATTAGAATTTGTGATTTAATTAATCCTGATACCTTTAAGAAGGTTTTAAAGGACACTTTAACAATTAAGAATATGGAGCTTAAGATGTTAGGTCTTCCTGAATTTTCTTTTGATGAAATTTATAATGAATATGTTGAATATGGTAAAAAAATTAAACCATTTGTTTGTGATACATCAGAATTATTAGAAGAAGAAATTGAAAAGAATTCTAAAATATTATTTGAAGGTGCCCAAGGTGTTATGCTATGCCTAGATCATGGTACATATCCTTATGTAACATCATCATCACCTACAGGCGCATCTGTACCTTTAAATGCAGGTATTGCCGCAAGAAATATTAATAATGTTTTAGGTATTTGTAAGGCTTATACTACAAGAGTTGGTGAAGGTCCATTCCCAACTGAATTAGATGGCGATTTAGCTAATTATATTAGAGAACGTGGTCATGAATATGGTACAGTTACAAAGCGTCCTAGAAGAGTTGGTTGGTTAGATTGTGTTGCCTTAAATTATGCAAGAAGAGTTGCTGGTATTAATTATTTATCATTAATGCTATTTGATGTATTATCAGGCTTAGATAAGATTAAAATTTGTTATGCTTATGAGCTTGATGGAAAGCAAATTAATACAGTTCCTGCATCATTAGATGATTATTCTCGTTGTAAACCATTATATTTAGAAATGGATGGCTGGAAGGAAGATATTACAACTGTAACTTCTTTTGAAGAATTACCATTAAATGCTCAAAAATATTTAAGAAAAGTTGAAGAATTAACTAAGACTGAAATTGTAATTTTCTCTGTTGGTCCAGATAGATTACAAACTATTAAATTAAAGGAAATATTTTAATTGAAAGAAAAATTATTAATTTCTTCTTGTCTTTTAGGTAATAATGTAAAATATAATGGTAAGAATAATTATATAGATGGCATCGAAGCTTTAAAAGAAAAATATGATTTAATTATCATTTGCCCTGAGGTTATGGGCGGACTATCTATTCCAAGAATTCCTTCTGAAATTATCAATGATAATGTTTTTAATAAAGAAGGTATAAATGTTACAAATGAATTTGAAAAAGGCGCAAATATCGCCTTAGAATTAGTTAAAAAGCATAATATAAAAAAAGCTTTATTAAAGGATGGTTCACCATCCTGTGGTTTAACATATATTTATGATGGAACATTTAATGGAATAAAAATTAATGATTTTGGAATTACTGTAAGAAGATTATTAAAAGAAAAAATAAAAATATATACAGAAAATAATTGGATGGAGCTATTAAATTAGCTTCATTTTTTTATTTTTAAGTATTGACAAGCACTATACCTCGTGATATGATGTATAGCGTAAGGCGAAGTATAACGTCAAGTGAGGTATATTATGGATGCACAATTAAAAAGAGGAGTCCTGGATGTATGTGTTCTTGCGGCTATAAAAAATGAAGATTCATATGGATATAAAATAATAAAGGATGTTTCTCCTGTATTAAAATTATCTGAATCAACATTATATACAATTTTAAAAAGGCTTGAAGAGGCTGATATGCTTGAGGTAAGACCTACAATGCATGAAGGAAGAGTTCGCAAGTATTACCATATTAAATCTAAGGGAATAAAAAGAATTGAAGAATTTAAAAGTGAATGGAAGGAGATTATGAATATCTATTCATTTATTATTAAGGAGTAGCTTATGAGAAAAGATGAGTTTTTGAAAGAATTAGAAAAAAGATTAATGGGCTTACCTAAAGATGAAATTGAAAGCAGATTATCTTTTTATAGTGAAATGATTGATGATCGAATGGAAGAAGGAAAGACTGAAGAAGAGGCTGTTGAGGATTTAGGTGGTACTGATGAGGTTGTAAGAAAGATAGTAGGGGAAACTAAATTTGTAAGTCTTGTTAAAAATAAAATTAAACCTAAAAGAAGAATTTCAGGCTTTGAAATTGCTTTAATAATTATTGGCTTTCCATTATGGTTTCCACTTCTTTTAGTATTTGGAATATTATTATTTGTTGCATATTTATTATTATGGATTTTAGTTATAGTTACTTATTCAGTAGAAGCAGTAATTTGTGCAACTGCTTTATCAGGCTATATAAGATTTGTTATGGAATTTTTAGATAATCATACATTTAATGAAGGAGCTTTAGCTGTTGGTTTATTAGGAACTGGTATTGCTTTAATATTCTTATTTGTTTGTGGTTCAGCAACTAAATTATCATTAAAGATAACTAAAAATATCTTATTTAGCATTAAGAATAAATTAATTGGGGGAAATAAAAATGAAAACAATTAAAAGATTCATTATATTTATAGCAATTATATTTTTAATTGGTGGAAGTGTTTGTTTAGCTTTTGCAATAAAAAATAATGCCTTTGCTCAAAAGGATACAAACGATAAAACATATGAAATAGAAGGCGATTTTTCAAATTTAAATATTGATTTGAGTATTGATGATTTTGAAATAAAATTATCAACAGATGGTAAAAATAGTTTAGTATGCCAAGAATATGAAAATATGAGTCATTCTGTTTTAGTTAAAGATAATTCTTTAAATATTACAGGTAAGGATGAAAGAAAATGGTATGAAAAAATATTCATTTTAGATTGGAATTTTAAACCAATTAAAACTATTTTATATTTAAATAAAGATAGTTTTGAAAATATAGAAATTAATGGTTCTGTTGGTAGTGTTTTAGTTGGTGATGATTTTAATTTTACAAATGCTAAAATAAAATTATCAACAGGAAGCTTATTATTTAGTGCTAATGTAATATCTTCATTAAATATTGAATTAACAACAGGTAGTGTAAGAATTGATAATGTAAATTGTGAAACATTTAAAGCAAAATCATCAACAGGTGATATTAGATTAAATAATGTTATTGCATCTAAATCAATGAATATT
>Ga0247610_10004505_pt1 | contig 14919 bp, 12 predicted proteins | sample 174DNAGHGhighgp2_FD_193483 | JGI IMG/M metagenome (GOLD analysis project Ga0247610, IMG submission 193483) | Sheep rumen microbial communities from Palmerston North, Manawatu-Wanganui, New Zealand - 1742 DNA GHGhigh gp2 | ecosystem: Host-associated > Mammals > Digestive system > Stomach > Rumen... | reverse complement strand
GACCAACTGCTGGAGGCTACTTGCCACTTTGGTCACCTGAAACGCAAATGGAACCCCGCTATGGCGCCCTACATCTTCATGGAGCGTAACGGTATCCACATCATCGACTTATACAAGACCAGCGCCAAGCTGGAAGAGGCAGCTAACGCACTCAAGAATATCGCCAAGAGCGGTAAGCGCGTGCTGTTTGTTGCCACCAAGAAGCAGGCCAAGGACGTGACCCGCGAGCGTGCCATGAGCGTTGATATGCCCTACGTTATCGAGCGTTGGCCCGGCGGTATGCTCACCAACTTCACCACCATCCGCAAGGCTGTGAAGAAGATGGACACCATCGACAAGATGGAAACCGACGGCACCATGGCCAACATGTCCAAGCGCGAGAAGCTGCAGCTCAGCCGCCAGCGCGCTAAGCTTGAGAAGAACCTGGGTTCGATCAAGAACTTGAACCGTCTGCCCAGCGCACTGTTCGTGGTAGACGTGCTCAAGGAGCACATCGCTGTTGCCGAGGCCAATCGCCTGGGTATCCCCGTGTTTGGTATCGTGGACACCAACAGTGACCCCAGCAATGTCGACTTTGTAATCCCCGCTAACGACGACGCCAGCAAGTCAATCGACATCATCCTGGCCACCGTTTGTGAGGCTATCAAGGAAGGTCTCGAAGAGCGCAAGGCCGAGCAGATCGACAACAAGGACGCCGAGGAAGACGCCGAGGAGGTAAAAGAGGCTCCCAAGCCCCGCCGCCAGCGCGTTCGCCGCTCCGCTCCCGCCGCCGACGAAGCTCCCAAGGCCGAAGAGGCTCCCAAGGCAGAGGAATAATTCCAAACAATAACAACTAACAAGTTTACCAAAACAGAATTATGGCTGTAACCATCAATGACATCAAGAAACTGCGCGACATGACCGGCGCAGGCTTGAGCGACTGCAAGAAGGCGCTCATCGAGAGCGACAACGACATCACCAAGGCTATGGAGCTGATCCGCAAGCGCGGCCAGGCCATCGCTGCCAAGCGTGAAGACCGCCAGGCAGCTCAGGGTATCGCCCTGGGTAAGACCGACGGCAAGTTCGCTGCTATCATCGCCCTCAAGTGTGAGACCGACTTCGTTGCCAAGAACGAGAAGTTTGTCAACCTCGCCAAGGCTATCCTGGACCTCGCAATGGCCCAGAAGCCCGCTAACCTCGACGAGCTCAACGCCCTGGACATGGACGGCAAGCCCGTGAGCGAGCAGATCACCGCCCTGAGCGGTATCACCGGCGAGAAGATGGAATTGGGTGCCTATGAGTGCCTGAATGCCCCCTCGACTGTTGTTTACAACCACTTCAACGGTATGCTGGCAGCAGCTGTTGCCTTCAACCAGGAGAACGTGGCCGAGGATGTTGCCAAGGCTATCGCTATGCAGGTTGCATCGATGAACCCCATCAAGGCCACCCGCGAGCAGATTTCTCAGGAGGTTATCGACGAGGAGCTGCGCATGGCTATTGACAAGACCAAGGCTGAGCAGGTGAGCAAGGCTGTTGAGAACGCCCTGAAGAAGGCCGGCTTCAACCCCTACTACTGCGCTACCGAGGAGCACCGCGACGAGGCCATCCGCAAGGGTTACATGACCGAGGAGCAGGTTGCTGAGGCCCTGAAGCTCATGGACGAGACCGCCAAGCAGAAGGAGGCCAACATGCCCGAGCAGATGATTCAGAACATCGCCCAGGGTCGCCTCAACAAGTTCTATCAGGAGAACGTCCTGATGGAGCAGATCTACGAGGCTGGCGAGAACAAGGAGACTGTTGCCCAGTTCCTGGCTGCAGCCGACAAGGACCTCAAGGCCATCGACCTGAAGCGCGTCAACCTCAACGTTGACTAATCTCACAACTCGAGATAACACAACATGATGAGTGCCAGTGCGTTTTGCTCTGGCACTCTTTTTATAGCCATTTGACAATGCCAGGAACTTTTTCACAGGTTTTGCATTGCCGGTTGGGAAAAATGTTGTAACTTTGCCCCGCTTTTTTGAAGTTTCCAGTGTGATGGGAGATTAAAGGAAGCGTTTTTATAAACCAATTACTTTAATTTTGAGTAACACAACCAATTAGAAATGAAGACTTTTCAATTGAACGCAGAGGCTCGTACCGACCTCGGCAAGAAGGCCGCTAAGGCCCTCCGCAAGGAGAACAAGATCCCCGTTGTCCTGAATGGTGGCAAGCTCGTTGACCTCGACAAGGACGGCAAGTACAATGGCAAGCTGCTCGCTGGTGAGAAGGTGGTTCCCGTAGGCCGTGACGGCAAGGGCATCATCACCACCGACCTGGCAGTGAACAAGGCCGACGTGCGCAAGCTCATCTACAGCACCGATGTGTATGTAATCGACCTGACCTACGACGGACAGACCCGCAAGGCTGTCCTGAAGGACCTGCAGTTCCATCCCGTTAGCGACGCTGTTCTGCACATCGACCTCATGGAGGTATACGAGGACAAGCCCGTCGTTGTTGAGATTCCCGTGCACCTCGAGGGTCACGCTGTCGGTGTTAAGGCCGGTGGTAAGCTCTACCTGAGCATGAAGAAGGTGAAGGTTAAAGGTCTGTACAAGGACATTCCCGAGACCATCCTGCTCAACGTGGACAGCCTGGAGATTGGCAAGACCATCAAGGTTCGTGACTGCCAGTTTGACAACATCGAGATCGTCAATGCCAAGGATCTCGTTATCGCTGGTGTTCGCACCACCCGTAACGCTGCTGCTGCCGCTGCTACCGAAGAGGAAGGCGAAGCTGCTGCCGAAGGCGAGGCTGCTGCCGAGTAATTATTGTCTTGCGGCACGCAATAGTGCTGCATAACATGACACAATCACCCTATGAAGTATCTGATTGTTGGCTTGGGCAACATTGGTGCAGAGTACCAGGGAACCCGCCACAACATAGGTTTTACAGTATTGGATGCTCTCGCCGAGGCATCCAATATTGTTTTCACGACGCAGCGTTATGGCGCCGTGGCCGAGGTGCGTCTCAAGAACCAGCAACTTGTGCTGCTCAAGCCGTCCACCTACATGAACCTGAGCGGCGAAGCCGTGCGCTACTGGATGATCAAGGAGAAAATCGACCTTGACCACCTGCTTGTCATTGTCGATGACATCGCATTGCCCTTTGGGCACATCCGCATCCGTCCCAAGGGCGCCGATGGAGGTCACAACGGCCTCAAGAGCATCAACGCCATGCTGGGCAGCCAGCAGTGGGCAAGACTGCGTTTTGGCGTGGGCAACGATTTCCCGCCAGGAGCCCAGGTGGACTATGTGCTGGGCTACCCCACCCCCGAGGAACTGGCGATCCTGCCCGAGCGTGCCAAGGTTGCCGTTGATGCCATCAAGGCCTTTTGCCTGTCGGGGGTGACGTTCGCGATGAACAATTTCAATAACAAATAGTCTAGGGTCTAGAGTTTAGGGTCTAGAGGTTAGGGTTTAGGGTCTAGAGGTTAGAGGTTAGGGAGTTAAAGACAATCCGAAACATTATTGACATGAAGGAAGTGAGAATCGACAAATGGCTGTGGGCCACACGCGTCTTCAAGACCCGTACCATCGCCACAAATGCCTGCAAGCTGGGCCGCGTGACCATTGGCGGCATGACGGTGAAGCCGTCCCACGGCATCAAGGTGGGTGACCGCATCGACGTGCGCAAACCGCCAGTGACCTACTCCTTCGAGGTCATTGCCCTGCTCAACAACCGTGTGGGTGCCAAGCTGGTGCCGCAGTATCTCAAGAACGTTACCAGTCAGGATCAGCTGCGGTTGCTCGAGATGGTCAAGATCGATGGTTTTGTGAACAGGCAGCGCGGCATGGGCCGTCCCACCAAGAAGGAAGGCCGCGAGTTGCAGGACTTTACCGACGACGCATTTTTCGGCTTTGACGACCCCACCCCGCTCGACGACGCGTTTGACTGGGACGAGGACGACAACCCCTTGTGGACCGAGGACGACGAGAAGCGCCTGAACGAAGAAATCGCCCGACGCAACAGCAACAAACAGGAGTAACCGGGTTTTCTAGAATGCCTTCTTGGGAGGCATGCGACGGCAAAAGTCGATGAATCGGCAATGCGAGCACGGCACGGACCCATCTTCGGCCTGCCCGAAACCAGCGTGATACAGATCATTGAGGACTTCGCCCATGCTTGCAACAAATTCCTGGGCTACAGCATCTTTCATTGAGAAAACATACTGCTCGGCAGGCGCTTGCTTGCCGGGCTTGTAATTCACGCCACTGTCCTTCATGGACCCTATCTTGTAGATGACGGGGGTCACCCGCTCGAGCTCGGGATGTTCAAGCAAGTAGGCATAACAGTACAGGAACAGTTGCAGGATGGCCTTGCGGCGCGCACTTTCCCCATAGTTATTATTCTTTTTCACATCAAACAGGTCGTCCACAGTTGAGAAGGTGGTCGCATCCGAGCCTGTCTTGTAATCGATGATGCGCACAGTGCCATCGGCAAGGCGGTCGATGCGGTCGGGCATGTAGGTGAAATTCATGCTCTCGCCACCAATCTTCATCGCCGGCAATTCATGGCGGTGCTCGCATTCCAGGATGGTGAACGGGCCCTGCTCATCGATGAGGGCGAGGTCATAGTCGAGCACAAAATTCACATAACTCTTGATGGTGTCAACCAGCATGAATGCCTCACCGCGCAATGGCTGCGTGTCGGTATCCAGGTCCTTTTCATTGACGTGCAGATAGGTCCTCTTGATGTTGCGCGTGACCACAGCATCAATTCTTTTCTTCTTGAACCACTCGATATAAGGACGGTCGATGAGACCGCCTCGGTCTTGGGACTGCCGGCTGTAATAGCAGTCCTTTAACGTGTTGTGGACAATGGTGCCAAAGGTGCCATAGTCCATGAAGTCACTCACGTCGTTGTCATCGTTCATGCCCTGCACATAGTGCATGTAGAATGACAAGGGACAATAGATGTACTTGTTGATGGCACTGGCCGAGAGGAACCACTCCTTAGCATGAGGACGGTGCGACAGGTAACGGCTGCGCAGGTCGTCATAGCCGCTGTTGGGGACCTCGATGACGATGGGCGACGAGGTCTTGACATCAGGATTCATCTCGACGCGCTGCAGTTTCCTGCCATATACCTTTTCCAGTTGCGCGATATAGCGCGACGGCTCGGCCGAACCCAGTTTCTGGGCGCTGGAGTCATACACAAGTGTTACCCTCGTGGCACGGTTGAGCAGACGGTAGAAGTTATAGGAAACGATGGCCTCCTGCTGCTCGAGGGTGGACATGCCGTGTGCACGACGGATGTAATTGGGAATGAATGAATTGATGCTGCGGCGACGAGGGAATACCCGCTCGTTCATCGACAGGATGAGCAGGTGCTTGAAATCGAGGCTGCGCGTCTCGAGCAGACCCATGATCTGCAGTCCGCGCAAGGGCTCGCCAGTGAACGACACGATGGCCGATGAGGTCAAGCGGTCAATCAAGTAGAAGATGGTGCTGCTTTCCAGGCGCTGCCGGCACAAGGCCAAGGAGTGCTTGAGCTGGTTGAGCACGTCAATATACATGACCAGGAAGGCCTGCTGGAGCGGCAGTTCCACGCTGCTGCGCTCATCCTCCTCAGGTCCGTTCTCCTCGTCATTCCCGGATCCTGCAGCAGCCGAGGCTTCCATCCGCTCCATCAACAGGTTGCAGAAAGCAAGCAGATGGTCAAGATACTGCGCCTGGGAATCCTGTTGGGAGGCACTGGCCTCACTGTCCATGGCAGGAGCAAACAAATCACGGAACGGCAAGTGCTCAAACTCGGCAGCGGGAACCCTGAAACGATTGGTGATGGCCAGCTGGGCGGTCATCGTCATGGCGTCACGGGTGAAATGGGTCTTGATGAGCGGGTGGGACAAGATATCGTTCACATCCTCTCGATAATAGGTCCACGCTCCATTCTCCTTGCTGGCCTGGTGATGCATCCGTGCCACCAGGTGCATGAGCGAGACGATGCCCGAACTGCGCAAGGGATAGCCCAGCGTCACATTCAGCTGGCCTGCATCGTGCACCGAGTGCAGCAGGGGGACCAGCAGATTCTCATCGGGCAAGACGATAGCCGTTTCGATGTCATGGGCCATGTCGTCCCTGCCCTGCATCGCATTGACGAGGCCAAATGCCTGCTTGGCCTGCCCCACATTAGAAGCGACCGACACCACTGTGATTTTGGGGCCAGAGCCCTCAAGCGGTTGCAGTTCCTTGGCACCAAAGCGATTGCAGTAGCCATCGATGAGCACTGCGCCAGGGTCGTGCTGCGCCTTGTCAAGCAAGGTCTTTAGACCAGCATTGTCCCACCAGAAATCGGCCTTGCCGGCATTCTTGAACCTGTCAAAGAGTTTGACCTCGGCAACCGACAGGATGCCAAATCCCACAAACACCAGACGCGTGTAGCGATCCATGTCGACTTCACACTCGGCCGCCTTGCGCAGCTGCATGCCAGGCGAGACAACGTGCTTTTCCCCTAGTACCTTGTGATAAGCCAGATAGATGGCGTGCAATGCGTTCCACAAACTCATAAATTCCTGTTTGACAACACCATCGGGATGATTGCCACCACCACGATGCTGCCACAGGTCGGCGTCGGCGCTGGTATCAAAAAACGCCGTGAACAGTCCTTGACCGAAAACTTTCTCGACCGCCTCTTGCACCTCGGGAGTCAGATAATTGCTGCCCAAGCTGTTGAGGCTGTCCAGATTGCGATATATTTCCCCGGCATCGGCCATCGAGCGGTCGATATCGTTAAAGTCACTGATGATGAGTTGCGCCCAATAGATGAACTTGTCAAACGGCTGCGCCCTGTCGCCCATAGCCTGGCAATAGGCATCATACAGGGCAAACATCATCTCGATATCGCTTGCGGCAGTTGTGTGCGACAACTCGGCCACAAGGTCGTTGATGGTCGTCACCCTCGGCAGCAGATGAGGCCTTTGATCACCTGCCGTGAGTTCTTGTTTCAAGTAGTGGATAAAGAACTGGCCGCTGCGGCGGTTGGGGAACACAAAGCAGTAATCCTCAAGACCTTGTGTCTCAAGGTAATTTCTTGCCACTTGCTGGAGAAAAGGGAGCATTATTTAGTTGTTAGTTTTTAGTTGTTAGTCCTTAGTTTTTAGTTCTTAGTTTTTAGTCCTTAGTTCTTAGTCGCCTCCTAAAGCCTAATGCCTAAAGCCTAAAGCCTATTTCCTGATGAGGATGGACAGGCGGATGGTGAGGTCAAACAGCACCAGCTTGCCGTTGGCGTTGCCGGCGATGTCGGCGCTGGCACGCTGCAGTTCACTCACGATGCCCTCGACGTTGCGCTCGTTGATGAACGGGGAGAAGCGGGTCGAGAAAGCCTCTTCCTCACGGGTGAGGTAATTCAGCGCAGGATTGTGCAGGTTGTAGATGAAATTCTCACGCACCTGTCGCACGGCATAGTCCAGAAAGCGGCGCGCCTTCTCTCGTTTCATCTCGGCAATGCCCTCGCTCCACGCCTTCAGGTTGGCCAGGTCATGCTGGTAGGACAACCGCATCAGCTCGATAAAGCGCTCGCGAAACTCGTGGAACTCGCTGCCCGTCTGCACCATGCGCTCGGCCATGATGACGTTGCCGTCGGCCGGAGCGGCAAGTGCAAGGGCATCCTGCATGTCCATGCCGTACCGGTCGGCCAGGTACTGGGCCACCATGGGCGTCGAGGGTTTGCGCAACTCAATGCGCTGGCAGCGCGACAGAATTGTTCCCAGGATACCCTTCTCATTATCGCTCACAAGGATGAATTTGCAATCATCGTAGGGTTCCTCGATGAGTTTCAACAGTTTGTTGGCAGCCTCTTCCTTCAACTTCTCGGGCAACCACATGATAAGGACCTTATACTTGGCGGTATAGGCACTCAAGGTCATTTTGCGCATGATGCTGTCGGCCTCGCGCACAAAGATTTGCGGTTGGGCATTATCATTCTTCAGCAATCCCAACCATGCCTGATAGTCCTCGACAGGGTAGTTGGTGACAAACTCTCGCCACTCGTCGATATAGTCACTGGCATCGCAGGGACTGTTGCTGTCGCCCTTGCGGTTGGTAAACGGGTAGCTGAAGTGCGTATCCACCTGGTTGAACGACTGGTGCTGGCGGCACATGGGGCACACGCCGCACGAGTCGCCGTCAACATGATTGCGGCAGTGCAGATATTGCGCGGCAGCCATCGCCAGCCCCAATTTGGGAACACCCGGCTCACCATAGAGCAGCAGTGCATGCGGCAGGCGGTCGGCATCAATCATGTGCCTTATCTGCCCTATTGCCTGCTCGTTGCCTAGTATTTCGCTGAATTTCATGTGTACTTCTCATTACTTTTTGGAGTGTAAAGATACAACAATTTCTCCACTCCGCATCATGATGCCGGCATTTTTTTGCCGAGTGACGGGAAAGCGGTATCTTTGCCGGGAGATGAGTGACAAGATGACACCTGAGCAGCGGCATCGTTGCATGAGCCGCATTAGAGGACGCGACACCAAGCCCGAGATGGTTGTGCGGCGGTGGCTGTGGCACCAAGGGTACCGCTATCGGCTGTATGTCAAGTCATTGCCCGGCCGTCCCGACATTGTGATGCGCAAGTGGCACACGGTAATCTTTGTCAACGGATGTTTCTGGCACGGGCACGAGTGCCAAAAACACCGCCCCGCAACCAATGCACAGTTCTGGCAAGAAAAGATTGAGCGCAACCGTGAGCGCGACGCGCGCAACCAGGCCTTGCTTCAAGCTGCCGGCTGGAACGTGATTGTGGTGTGGGAATGCCAGTTGAACAAGAAGCAGCGAGTGAAGACACTGCGCGAGCTGGACCTGGCGTTGAGCCACATTGTGCTCGAGCATAACGGGGCAGCAGTTGCCCGCCGCCCCTACCCCGACCAGGTCGACTCCCCTGCCATCGCCGCCGAGGGCGACATCTCCCTATCATCCCATTGATGAAAAAGTCGTCTTTTCCCTCCTCAAGAGATTAAATTTTGCGTCTCTACATTTTTTGCACTAACTTTGCCCCCAAACAACCGCATTATCCATCACCGACAATGGCATCTAACAACGGCACATTCCTGCAATCACTGGGGTCGCTGCAACTCCTGGCGGTGATTGCTGTGGTGCTGGGTCACTTTTGGCTAGACGACTCGGTGTTCATGAACAGCGTGGGCGTGAGTTTCTGCTTTGTTTACAGCGGTTTTTTCACAGCCATGCGTCACCCCTTCAGCTCCGATTACGGAGTGCGTGACCATGCCCACTTCATGCGTGGCAAGCTGGCCAAGCTATATCCGCTGCACATGTTCGCCGTTGCGCTCGGTCTGCTGGCAATGTGGCTATCATGGGGCGGTGCCGTGGGATGGAAATCGCTGCTTGCCCATGCCACGCTTACAAGTTCATGGATTCCAATACCCGCCTACTACTTTGGCGCTAATCCAGTCGCATGGTTTGTGTGCGACCTGTTTTTCCTCTACCTGATGGCACCTCTTGTGGTGAAAGCGCTCAGGCTCATGCCCGTCATGTGGCAGGCAGTGCTCATGCTGGTGCTGCTAGTGCTGGAATTTGTGGCCGGCTATCGGCCCGATGTAGATTCCAGCGGACTGATACTGAGCCACTTTGCACTCTACCAGTTTCCACCCATCCGCCTGCTGGATTTTGCCTCGGGCGTTGTGCTGTTTAACATCACCTGCACTGGTGCCTGGCAGCGGCTCAAGGAGCGGCTCACACCTCGCAGCGCCACCATTGCCGAGGTCCTGTCTATCGTGCTTTTCCTGATCCTGTACCGCATCGGCAAGGACGTGATTCATGCCCATTGTTTCCGCGCCTATTGCGCCTCGGCTCCAGCCATCATTGTGCTCCTGTCCACGTTTGTACTCACCAGCTCGTGCCAGGGTGCGGCCTCGCGAGCGCTGTCGGTCAAGCCCATGGCCTGGTTGTCGAACGTGAGTTCCGAGGTCTACCTGTTGCAGTTTGGCGTTTACTTCCTTGTCGAGTTCCTGTGCAAGCGTTGCGGACTCGACGAGCACCTGCTCCCCTACTTCATGGTGCAGATGTCGTGCCTGGCCGCAGCAGCATGGCTCACGCACCGCTACTATGTCGCACCGCTAGCCCGCTGGCTTTTCCCATCACGGGCCGTGAAATGACCGCTGTCCACCACATTTTCATCTCAAAAGACAAACATCAGAAAAAACGCGCAAAATGACAAACTGAAAGTTAAAACCTAGAAAAAACACAATTTTCAACATTTGCCGACTTGAAAACTTCAGGTTTTGAGCCAGCCGAAAAAGCGCCGCAAAAGATGCCCAAAAACGTGTCGATAAAACATCCCGAAAATATTTTGCCAATATTAAAATAATGCCTAATTTTGAGCGCTTTTAGAAACGTTCGTCTGTACCTCTGCCACAACCATTACATAGCATGCTTGAAGACATGAGGTGTGTGCGAGCGCAGTAAAGCGACCTTCGACTAATTGACTAAACATTAACGAACTTTTATTAATATTTTAAAAACGTTTTTAATCTAAACAATGGAGATCAAAACTGCAATGGCCGGAACGCTTGAATCCGGCGACATCTTCATCCAGATTGCGCCCAACGACAACGCTGGACTGCACATTGATCTTGACAGTACGGTAGCCTACCAGTTTGGCGACCAAATCAAGAAAGTTATCACCGAGACCCTGCAAGGCCTGGGCATCGACCAAGCCGAGGTGAAAGCCACGGACAAGGGAGCCCTGGACTGCACCATCCGCGCCCGCGTGACGGCAGCTGCCGTTCGCGCTACCGGCAAAGACGTGTGGGCCGACTAATTAACACCGAAAAACCATCTAAAAAACGAGAAAATTGTTATGCAACGACTCAGAAGAACAATGATGTTTGTCCCTGGTAACAACCCGGGAATGATGGCCGACGCTCACATTTACAGTCCCGATTCAATCATGCTCGACCTCGAGGACTCTGTATCGATGGCCGAGAAGGACGCTGCGCGTCTGCTTGTTCACAATGCACTCAAGACCATCGACTACGGTAACACCGAGATGGTGGTACGTATCAACCCGTTGAACACCCCCTATGGCAAGAAGGATGTTGAGGCAGTGGTAAAGGCTGGCGTTCACGTCATCCGCATGCCCAAGACCGAGACCGCCGAGGAGGTGAAGGAACTTGAAGAAGAAATCATCAAGGTGGAGACCGAGCTGGGTTGCGTGGGCCGCACCCAAATCATGGCCGCTATCGAGAGCACGCTGGGCGCACTCAACGCCTATTCCATCGCTACCGCCAGCAAGCGCATGATGGGTATCGCACTGGGTGCCGAGGACTATTGCGCTAACCTGAAGGCACAGCGCACAACGGGCGACTCGCCCTTCTTCGGCATGGAATTGCAAATGGCTCGTCAATGCATCGTGACGGCTGCCCGCGCTGCCGGCATCGACGCCCTGGACACCGTATTCAGCAACCTCAACGATATGGACACCTTCCGTCGCGAAGTCGAGATGATCAAGGCTATGGGCTTTGACGGCAAGTCGATCATCAATCCCCGCCAAATCGAGGTCGTCAATGAGGTCTTCGCTCCCAAGGAGAAGGAAATCGAGAAGGCCAAGACCATCATCGCCGCTATCAAGGAAGCCGAGAAGCGTGGCAGTGGCGTTATCGCCGTTAACGGCAAGATGGTTGACCGTCCCGTGGTTATCAGAGCACAACGTACCATCGACCTGGCCATCGCGTCGGGCATCATGACAAAGGAGGACTTAGCATGAACAGTATCAAAGATAGAGCAGCCCAGATTGCAGAGGTTGCACAGCAGATGAATAAGGCAGTCTATAACGACTCCAATGTAAAGAAAGATCCGACTCCTCGTTTCGAGTTGCAGCGCAAGAACAACAAGGTGGTGACCCTTGAGGAAGCCATCAAGAAGAGCGGTCTCAAGGACGGCATGACCATCTCGTTCCACCACCACTTCCGCGGCGGTGACAAGGTGATCAACATGGTAGTGGCAAAGCTCGCCGAGATGGGTTTCAAGAACCTGACTCTGGCCTCGTCGAGCCTTATCGACGTGCATGAGCCCCTGATCGAGCACATCAAGAACGGCGTGATTACCCAGCTGCACACCAGCGGCCTGCGCGGTGCCCTCGCTACCGAGGTTTCGCACGGCCTGATGGAGAAGCCCGTCATCTTCCGCAGCCATGGCTCGCGTGGCTATGCCATCAAGAGCGGTGAGTTGCACATCGACGTCGCCTTCCTGGGCGCCTCGTCATGCGACCCCCTGGGCAACGCTGCCGGTTACTCGAACAGCGAGAACGCCAAGAGCATCTGCGGTTCTTTGGGTTATGCCCTGCCCGATGCCAAGTATGCCGACACGACCGTCATCCTCACCGACGACCTGGTTGATTATCCCAACCAGCACGGTTGCATCAGCGAGGCCGATGTGGACTATGTTGTCGTTGTTGACTCGGTAGGTGACTCGAGCAAGATTTCCTCGGGTGCCATCCGCGACACCAAGAATCCTCGCGACATCCTCCTGGCCAAGCAGGCTGCCAAGGTGGTCATGAACAGCGGTTACTTTGAGAACGGTTTCTCACTGCAGACCGGTTCGGGCGGTGCTTCGCTCGCCGTGACCAAGTACCTGCGTCAGGGTATGATCGACAAGGGCATCAAGGCCAGCTTCGCCCTGGGCGGCATCACCAGCCACATGGTGAAGTTGCATCAGGAGGGCCTGATCGGCCGTCTGATTGACGTTCAGTCGTTTGACAAGGTAGCTGCCGAGTCGTTGATGAACGACCCGATGCACAAGTGCGTTTCGGCCAACGAGTATGCCGCCATGCTGGAGCCGGGTTCTGCAACCCACTTCCTGGATGTCGTTATCCTGTCGGCACTGGAGGTTGACGTGAACTTCAATGTTAACGTGCTCGTGGGTAGCGACGGCATCATCCGTGGCGCTATCGGCGGTCACCCCGACACCGCTCAAGACAGTGCCCTGTCAGTCATCGTTTGCCCGCTGCTGCGTGGCCGCATCCCCTGCGTCGTTGACGAGGTAACTACCCTGATCACTCCGGGCAGCAATGTTGACGTTGTCGTTACCGAGTACGGTATCGCCGTTAACCCCAACCGTCCCGAGATCAAGGAGCGCCTGGAGGCTGCCGGCCTGAACATCGTGGACATCCACGACCTGGCTGCCAAGGCCCGCTCAATCATCGGCGATCCCGCTCCCCTGCCCTTTGGCGACAAGGTTGTGGGCGTGGTATTGAACCGCGACGGCTCGGTACAGGACGTGATCAAGAACATTGTTGGCTAAATCAACACGTTTAGTCAAACCCCATAGACACTAGCGATGGAGATTACGCTCGACGCCCTACTGCAAAGCCGTGACAACCGTCACGCGCTGCAACAGCAGTTGATCCAGCAACACCCCGGCAGCACGCTCGTGTGCCTGACGGTGGTGATGCCCGGCAGCGTCAAGCGTAATCTCTATTCGGTAGTGACTGCACAAGCGGCTATCACCGCATTGCTCGACCGGCTGGGCGAGCACGTGAAGGCTACGCGCGCGAGGGATTTAGTAACGGGCTATGAGGCTTACCTCATCACCGACTTGCCGGCGCTCGAGGCCAAACGTGTGACTTGTGACATCGAAGACAGCCACCCGTTGGGGCGGCTGTTCGACATTGATGTCATGAGTGCCGACGGCACGCCCATTCCCCGCCAGGCGGTGGGTGGACAGCCTCGCCGCTGCCTGCTGTGCGAGCACGAGTCACGCTGGTGTATGCGCAACCGCAGCCACACCCAAGAGGAGTTGATGGCACACATCCAAAAGGTGGTAGAAGACTATGTTCGATAACCAGTTTGAAATCTGCGACATGCCGCTCTCGCTCAAGTCCAACAAGACACGGGTGGAGCGTTTCCTTGCCGACAGTGGCCTGCGTCTCGACGACGTGGACTACTATGCCGCCGTCACCGATGACGATGGCAATATCATTGCTGGCGGGGGCTTGCAGGGCAATGTTATCAAGTGCATAGCTGTGGGCGAAGCTGCCCGCGACACCGGATTGAGCAACAAGCTCATCAGCCACCTCATCGGCATGGCAACCCGTGAAGGCGCCAGTTCGGTCAAGGTCTATACCAAACCCGACAACAGCGCCATTTTCCAGAGTATGGGTTTCAGCATCATTGCCCAGTCGCCTAAAGCCATCCTGATGGAAAACGGCATCAGAGGCATCGGAGCCTATACCGATTATCTGCGACGCACACGCGGCAACCGCCCCGATGGCGCTGCCGCCATCGTCATGAACGCCAACCCGTTCACCCTGGGGCACCGCTACCTCATCGAGCAGGCTGCCCAACAGGCACTGACGCTCTATGTCATCGCCGTGCGCGAGGACCGCTCTGTGTTCAGCTATGCCGAGCGCCTGGCCATGATTCAAGCCGGATGCAAGGGACTGGACAATGTCATCGTGGTCGAGGGCAGTGACTATGCCATCAGCGAACTGACGTTTCCCACCTACTTCCTCAAGCAGGTGACCGACGCCACCGACACGCACGTCACACTGGATCTCGACCTGTTTGCACGCCACATCGCTCCCGCCCTGGGCGTGACCACACGCTATGTGGGCAGTGAGCCCATCGATGCGTTGACGAGGCGATACAACGATCTCATGCAGGAGCAGTTGCCGCAGCACGGCATCGCCGTGAAGACCGTGGAGCGCCTGATGCAGGATGGCCAGCCCGTGAGCGCCACAAGCGTGCGACAGGCAATGGCCGACGGCTCGCTGAGCCATGCTGCCGCCCTAGTCCCCGCAACAACGGTTCCTTATCTCATCGCCCACCTGGCCACCGATGCCTTGCGGGCTGAACTCAACACCACCCCCAAGCCTGGGCTGGTGGACCGCAACGACAACGGAGCACACAAGGACATGGACCTGGCACTCATGAACCGCAGCATC
>Ga0247610_10004503_pt1 | contig 14928 bp, 8 predicted proteins | sample 174DNAGHGhighgp2_FD_193483 | JGI IMG/M metagenome (GOLD analysis project Ga0247610, IMG submission 193483) | Sheep rumen microbial communities from Palmerston North, Manawatu-Wanganui, New Zealand - 1742 DNA GHGhigh gp2 | ecosystem: Host-associated > Mammals > Digestive system > Stomach > Rumen ... | reverse complement strand
GGAAACTGTCTGGAAGAATGCCTTTTCGACGCACTTAGCCTCACGAGCCTCTCCCCCGCCCTCTCCAAAAGCGAGGACGAAAAGCCGCAGCAGTTCACCTCTCCTTTAGAGAGGACGGGGGAGGCTGCTGATAGCGGACGCCGGGCTATGCTGACGGGCGTTGCCCTTCTGGCCGGCACTGCCATCGCAAAGGCACAGAGCAAAATCGAACCCAAGACAACAGACGGCGGATTCGCCGACATCATCAAAAAGGAAAAGGTTCGTCGCAAAAAGCTCATCACACCACCAGGTTCACTCTCAATACGCAACCTCCGAAGCCACTGCACAGCCTGCCAACTGTGCATCGACGCCTGCCCCAACGACGTACTCCGTCCCAGCAACAGCCTCGACCGCTTCATGCAACCCGAAGTAAGCTACGAAAAAGGCTACTGCCGCCCTGAATGCACACGCTGCTCACAGGTCTGCCCCACATCAGCCATACAGCCCGTAACCGTAGAGGAGCGTACCGCCATACAAGTCGGACACGCCGTCTGGACACGCGACCTCTGCATCCCCGTCAAAAACGGCAAACCATGCGGACTCTGCGCACGCAAGTGTCCCGCCGGAGCAATACAGATGGTGCCGCTACAGGCAGGCGTCCATCAAGACGGATGGAAATGGAGAGACGCCGACAACCAGGAGATTCCACGCGAGAAAGTACTGCTCATCCCCGTCGTCAACGAAGAGAAGTGCATCGGCTGCGGCGCTTGCGAAAACCTCTGCCCATCAAACCCCATCATCGCCATCTATGTCGAGGGACACGAAGTGCACAGAGAGATTTAAAGGATTGCACTCATACATAATTATGAATCCTGTTCCGCGCATTAATATCGCGCCTTTGTGTAGAAAAACATCAAAGAACTATGAATTGTGAATTAACCAGACGAGACTTCCTGAAAATAACAGGAACCGCAACCGCAACAACCGCACTGGCATCCTGCGGCATACAGGGCGAGAACACCAACGGAAAAGTGGACTACATGGGTCACCACGACGGGCCAATCCCCACCAACAAGATGACCTATCGCGTCAACCCTAAACAAGGCGACAAAGTCAGCCTGCTCGGATACGGATGGATGCGACTGCCGACAACCAATAACGGCAGCGCCAGAACCCAAGAGAACACACGAGGCGACGAAATCGACCAAGAACAGGTGAACCGACTCTGCAAGTTCGCACTCGACCACGGCGTCAACTACTTCGACACCTCACCAGCATACTGCCGCGGAAAAAGCGAGGAAAGCCTCGGCATCGCACTCGAAGCAAGCGGCTACAAACGCAGCGAATACTTCATCGCAACCAAGCTGTCCAACTTCTCGCCCTCGCAATACGACTTCGAAGAAGGCAAGGCAATGTTCGAACGCAGCCTGCAATATCTGAAAACGGACTACATCGACTACCTCCTCCTGCACAGCATCGGGGGCGGAGGCATGCAGCCCGTTCACCAACGCTACCTCGACAACGGACTGCTCGACTGGCTTGTCGAACAGCGAGAAGCAGGCCGCATACGCAATCTCGGCTTTTCATTTCACGGCGATGTGGCAGTCTTCGACTGGGCCCTGGAACATCACGACGAGTATCACTGGGATTTCGTTCAGATTCAGGCCAATTATGTGGACTGGGAAAACGAAGACAACGGACGCTCGGGCAAATACCTGTATGAGGAACTCGTGAAGCGTGACATTCCCGTCATCATCATGGAGCCGCTGCTTGGAGGCCGCCTGTCGAAGGTGCCCGACCATGTCGTGGCACACTTCAAAAAGCGCAAGCCCGAGGACAGCGTCGCGTCGTGGGCTTTCCGCTATATCGGTTCAAAGCCTGCCGTACTCACCGTCCTGAGCGGCATGACCTATATGGAACACCTGGAGGACAACCTTCGGACATACGCTCCACTTGAGCCTCTGACCGAAGAAGAGCAGAAGTGGCTGGAGGAAGAGACTGCCAACCTCATCAAGAGTTACCCCACCATCGACTGCAACGACTGCAAGTACTGCATGCCCTGCCCGTATGGACTCGACATACCGGGCATCTTCGTACATTATAATAAATGTGTAAACAAGGGCAATGTGCCTGAGAGCCAGCAAGCCAAAAACTACGAGGAGGCCCGTCGCGCCTTCCTGATTGGCTACGACCGAAGTGTTCCGAGGCTTCGCCAGGCCAGCCATTGCACCGAGTGCCGCGAGTGCATCTCGCATTGTCCGCAGCAGATAGACATCCCTCGAGAGCTGCAGCGCATCGACTCCTTCGTGGAGAAACTGAAGCAAGGGACATTATAAACAGCAGAGACGCCTTCCTGATTGGGAGGCGTCTCTGTTTTACAGGATTGTCCGGGAATGCCTGAAGGGACTCTGGCGGCCTTCAGCATTCCGGGCTTCCCTGCTTTCTATTTCTTTTCGCTCATCGTGAAGTCGAGGGTTCCGCCATCGATGAGTTGGCGATGCGACAGTTTCCAGTCGGTAATCTTCTTGCCGTTGAGTTTGACATCCTTTACGTAGATGGCTTTGTCCGACTTGCGGGGTGCGTTGATGGTCAAGTCTTTTCCGCCCGGCATATGCAGTACGGCGCGGCGGAACAGCGGTGTGCCGATGACATACTCTGCTGCTCCGGCGTTGAACGGATAGAAGCCGAGGGAGGAGAAGATATACCAGGCCGACATCTGTCCGCAGTCGTCGTTGCCTGCATAGCCACAGGGCGTGGCGTTGTAGAATGAGGTGCGCACTTGTTCCACGAGCTCCTGCGTACGCCAGGGCTGGCCGGCGAAGTTGTAGAGATAGACGGTGTGGTGACTTGGTTCGTTGCCGTGTGCATACTGTCCGATGAAGCCGCTGGCGTTGCCATTCACTTCTCCGCTTGTTTTTGTGAGTGTGAAGTTCTCGTTGAGCTTCTTGATGAATGGTTTGACGCCGCCAAAGAGGTTGATGAGTCCTTGCGGGTTCTGGGGCACGAACCACATGTACTGCCATGCGTTGCCTTCGACGAAGCAGGGGTTTTCGTAACTGAGCGGGTCGAATGGCTCTATCCAGTTGCCTTTATCGTCCTTTGGCTGGAAGAATCCTGTGACTGGGTTGAAGAGGTTGCGGTAGTATTCGCTTCGTTTGCTGAAGCGTTCGTAGTCGGCCGTCTTGCCGAGTTTCTTTGCTACGGCTGCCACGCACCAGTCGTCGAAGGCTTGTTCCATTGTGATGGAGACGCTGACGTTTTGTCTGTTCTGCGGCATATAGCCGTACTCTTCCCACACCTCGAAGGGGCTGTTGGGATGTGTGCGGGTGCTGCTTTCCACCATTGCTTTGTATGCGCGTTCGACGTCGAGCCCTGGCAGTTCTGACATGATGGCGTCAGCCACGACGGGTATGGCGTGATTGCCAATCATGCAGTAGCTGTCCTGTCCCCACAGGTCCCAGATGGGCAGGTAGCCGTATGTCTCGTGGTGGAGCACCATGTCTCTGACGAACTGCACGGCGATGTTTGGATAGAGGAGAGTGTAGAGGGGGTGTGCAGCGCGGAAGGTATCCCAGAGGCTGAAGGTGCTGTGGTAGGCTTGTCCCTTTGGCATTTGTTTGATTTCGAAGTTGGTGTCCATGTATCGTCCGTCAACGTCGCTGATGGTGTTGGGCTGCATGAGGACGTGATAGAGGCCTGTGTAGAAGATGGTTTTCTGGTCGTCTGTTCCCTCGATGTCTATGGTGGAGAGTTCTTTTTCCCAGGCGTCGTGGGCGGCTCGTGTGTAGTAGTTGAAGTCCCATGACTGTGCTTCTGCCTTCATGTTTTTGCGTGCGCCGTCGTTATCGACTGCCGAGATGGCCACTTTCGCCATGATGTCTTTTGGTCCGGACTTGGTGTCGAAGCGGAGTGCTGCGCGGAGTGTTCGTCCGTTGACGACGTCGCTCCCTCCGGCATTGCGTCCTCCGTCCATCAGGATGCGGTTTATGATGGGGCGTGAGAACTCTATGCGGAAATACACTTTGCGCAGTTTGGCCCATCCTGTAACGACGCGGAAGCCTTCGACGGTCTTGTCGTCGATGACTTTTATTTGGCTTTGGATGATTTGATAGGCGCGCCGTCCCGTGTAGTAGGCATCGCCTCGGAAGGTCATGCGGTCAAGGTCGAGGATGATTGTCTGCTCCGATGCTCCTTCGGGGAAGGTATAGCGGTGGATGCCTGCATGTACGGTGGCCGACAGTTCGGCTCGGATGTTCTGCCCGCCCAGCAGGTCAACCATGTAGTATCCGGGTGCTGCGCTTTCCTGACTGTGCTTGAAGGGAAGTGCGAAGATGCCTTTGCGCAGCAGTTCGGGGGTAATGTGCTTGGTTGTCGGCATCAGGGAGATGTCTATGAGGTCGGTGCAGCCTGTGCCGCTGAGGTGTGTGTGGGTGAATCCGAAAATAGAGTCGCGATTGTAATCGTAGCCGCAGCAAGGGTCCCAGGTGACGTATTGCTCGGTTTCCGGCGCCAGCTGCACCATGCCTTGCGGCATTGTGGGTCCAGGGAAAGTGCTGCCGCTGAGGGCTCCCGTATCGTCGGTCTGCGTGCCGATGAACGGGTTTACATACTTCGTATAATCCGTTGCCATACTGCTTGCGGCAATAATGGCTGTCTGGAAGAAAAGCGTTAGTCTTTTTACGTAATACATAATTAAAACATGTTAATGGTTTGCGCAAAGTTCGTGATTTCTTTTGTCAATTGCAAAAAATACTATACTTTTGTGCCGGAAAAGACTATGAAACGAATCATTCTGCCCTTCTGCCTATTGCTTGCAGCTGTGTTCCCGCACGCATTTCCTGCCTCTGCAGCGTCCTCGCTTCCCGAAGTGGAGAACGACTCGCTGCGTGTTGACACCTTGCGCGAAATCGAGGTGCGCCCGGACTCTATGCTGCGCGTCAACGATGCCATCCGCCAGTCTATAGGCCGAGAAAAGGAGGGACGCATCGGCTACCCGTCCGTCAGCGATGTCATTGGGGCAAAGGTGACCGATAGAATCATGCATCCATTCGCCGTCAAAGAGCGCAAACGCGAAAAGAAACACGCTCGCGACCGCAAGATTCTGGAAGAGTACGACCAGATAAAACGAGTGAAAACCTTCGAAGAACTGCTGGACGAAGCCATTCGCAAACAAGCCATCGAGGACGGACTCAACCCGCCTACGCGAACCGGCAAAAAGTGAATGTAGCGGCACTCCGCATACGGCTGCAGAAAGCCTCTCCAACCACCCCCCGAAAACGCAGCACGCTGCATCGCAAAACGCATAGTGGAGCAACGCCCGACGCAGCACGCTGAAAAGCCCGACGCAGCACGCTGAAAAAGCCGATGCAGCAGCATGCATTTTGAAACATGACCTGGCACAAGTTCTCACCCCTCCTGCTAACCCTACTTATCTTCCTGATTATTCAAGGATTAGGCTCTGTCTTGATGCTCGCCGTCGGTGCGCTGGTGTCGCCAGAATTCAATGCCGGAATCCAAGACCTGATGAGCGGAAACAGCCAAAGCCTGCCGCCATTCGAACTCATACCCGTCAGCATCTTCTCACTCACCATGATGGGCATCAACATCCTGTCCGTCGTGCTCTGCCGGCTCCTGCTGCACAACATCCGCTTCGTCACCATCCACGACATCGCCTCCATCAAATGCAAACCCGCCATGCTGGGACTGGCAGGAGGCATCCTCGGAGCCATCAGCATCTCCATCCTCACGGAGAAAGTGGAAATCCCCGACAACATGCTGCAACTCTTCATGGCAATGTCGCACGACTTCTGGGGGCTGCTCTGTATCGTCGTCATCGGGCCCGTCGCCGAAGAACTCATGTTCCGCGAAGCCATCCAAGGCGAAATGCTGCGACGGAAAGCCAGCCCCCTGACAGCCATCACCCTGCCGGCACTCGCCTTCAGCCTCGTACACCTGAACCTCGCACAAGCACTCTATGCCTTCCCCGTCGGCATCATCTTCGGCATCATCTACTATAAAACCGGCAACATCACACTCACCGCACTGCTGCACATCATCAACAACGGCATCGTTGCCTTGCAATTGAACATCCTCGGAGAACGCATCACCGAACTGTCCTACACAGAATTGTTCGGCTCCAGCCTCACGACCTACACCGCCATGACGCTGCTCACCATATCAAGCATCACCTTACTGACTGCCTTCTGGCGGCACTACCCAACCAACCAACATGCCAGGAAAAAACAAGCCTCTACAGAACAAAACCAATCACAACGCAGGTTAAATTTTCTAAAACCGTAGTATATTTGCGTTAAAATTACTTAACGCCGATATATCGGGCTATCATTTTTATCTCACTCCGCCGTACCTTTGTGCTGATATTCCCTTTAAAAAAGGGCGTACTATGCGCAAAAACGAAACAACATAATTAATTTTTAAACCAAATACAAATGAAAAAGAAACTAATCAAATCACTCATGCTGCTCATGGTAGCAGGTGGTGTGGGAGCATTCGTATCATGTAAGGATACAAATGTGGACCTGTACAACGAGTATCGTGCACAGGCAATCGCAGACAATGCAACCCTACAAGAAGCATTTGAGAAACAAATTGAAGAACTCGAAAAGCAGATTACCACTTACGAATCTGCACTCGACAACATCAAAGCATGCGACTGCGACAATAGTGCACTCCAGGCCACAATCGATGGTCTGAACACACAAATCAGCACCATCAACACAACCCTGAGCAAACTGGATACAGACAAGGCAAACAAAGAAGCCGTTCAGCTCCTCATTGATGGCCTGAATGGTCAGATTTCTGCCATCAATACCGCACTCAACCCCATCGCCAGCAGATTCAACACCATCGCTGATAAGGTCGAAGCACACGAAACAGCAAAGGGACTCCTTGAGCAAGCCATCAACGACCTGAAGACACAGCTCACACAAATTAAGGAGTGCGACTGCGCTGAAGACAGAGCCGACCTCAGAAACAAAATCGTTGACCTCCAGGCCAGAATGCAGGCTGCAGAGAACTTGGCACAACAAGCCATGACCCTCGCTACAACTGCTAATACAAACGCCATCAACGCACAGAACACAGCTTCACAGGCAGCAACCGATGCTGCCCTCGCAAAGCAGGACGCCGCTGCTGCAACCCAGACCGCACAAGCCGCTACACAAGCCGCAGCTGATGCTGTACGAGTAGCTGGATTGGCAGAACAAGCCGCAGGGACAGCGAACACTATTGCAAACGAGGCCAAAACCAATGCAAACACCGCTCTCCAAACTGCTCAGCAGGCTCTCGACCTTGCCACCAGTTTGCAAACCATTGCCACTACTGCCTCTGATAAAGCAAATGCTAACGAGCAGGAAATCAACCTCCTGAAGCAGAGCGCACAGACTCTCCAAGGTCTCATCCAGACAAACGCCAACAATATCGCAAAAAACGCGCAGGATATCGCCAACATGAAGCTCGATATCCAACAGAACAAAAACGATATTGCAACCAACCTCCAGAAAATCACCGATAACCTCAACAAGATTAACGATAACGCCTCGAAGATTCTTGCCAACACCAATGAAATCAACACCATCAAGACACAGTTGACCACCATAGACGGAACACTCCAACAAGTGCTCACCCGTGCCAACGATGCTTATGCTTATGCAGAGGCCAACTACGAGCGTATTCACAAACTGGACTCCACAATCGTTAAGCTCAAGGAATCCATCAATGGCACCAACCAACTCAACGAAGAGAAATTCCGCACCCTGACGGACAATGTCAATGACCTGAAAACAAAAACCGACAACCTCATCGAAAAGATTGGTGGCATCGACGTTCTCACCGCCAACCTAAACAACCTCAAAGAGACCGTTCAAGGCACCAATAACACAGTCAGCAACCTGACAAACAAACTGGACAGCATAGGCAATGTGGTGACTAATCTGAAGGCAGAACTGGGACAAGTCAAGCTCGAATGCGCAAACAACTTGACAGCCGCCAAGCAATATGCCGATTTGATGATTGCCAACGCTAAGTTAGACATCTATAAAAAAGTTGGCGAAATGCTCGCTGACTATGCAAAGACCACAGACCTCGCTAACTACGCCACCAAGACAGAACTGTCAGACGTGAAGGGCGAACTCACAGAAAAGATGCTCCGCGAACTTGGTCTTGACCGTCAAAAGCTTACCCGCGACTCAACAGACATCGAATGGCTCAAGAAGAAAACCGACGAACTCAACACCGCAATCGATAAGTGCGTCACCAAAGAAGCTATGCAGCCCTGGTACGAACGTATCATACGATTGGAAGACGACAGTCTGGCCATCGTAAACGCACTGACAGACAAGATTAATACCGACATCAGCAACCTCCGCAACGAAATCAACGGCGGCCTGAACGACAAGATTCAGCTCTACCTCGTAAACAACAAATATGTTACCGAAGAAAAGGTAGCCGACCTTGCCAAGCCCCTCATCGACGCCGCTGTTAGCGCCGCCGGCGAAAACTACAAAGCCCGCATGGACATCATCGGTGACTCCGTCAAGAAGAACTTCACCGACCTGGTGGCCGTAACAGAGCGCGTTGCCACCCTCGAGAACACTACCGTCAAGGTCGATGACTATCTCGTTGACAAGGATGACATCTGGAGACAACTCAACACGAACACTCAAACCATTGGTGAAATCCAAAACGACATCACAACCATCAATGGCAAGCTCACCTCCATGCAGAACGACATCACCGACCTGCAAACACGCATGACAAAAGCCGAGAACAGACTCGACTCCATCGATGACGCCATTGATGAAATCCAAGAAGATGTAGCCGCAATACAGAACACCCTTGCTAAAATGGTAACAGGCATTCATATCGATGCCACAAACAATGCTTGGTTCGGCTCATACTCAGACCCCTTCGGCAACCAGTCTAACCTGCTCATCGCTTTCTATGGCATGCCAAAGGACAATATCGAGTTCCCCACCTCAAGCTCTGCCAATTATGTCCGCACAGACGAGGCACTTACCGATAAGGACATGGAAATGATTGACGGCGTGGAGGTATTTGAAAAGATGCCTAACATTCCTCTTTTATATGAAGAAGGCTATGCCGGTAAGATCTACATGACAATCAACCCCAACACCGCTGACGTAACAGGTCTGCAGCCAAAGATTGTCAACTCATTAGACGAAGAATCTTACATCACACTGAAGCCCATCCAGCCAAGCACAGAGAGACTTAAATTCGGCTTCACACCTCCAACACGTGCCAGCCAAAGCAGCAATGGCTTCTATGAGGCAGAAGCAGTCATCCTGGCCAAGAATGTAAAAAAGGTAGATGCTCCTAACTTCAACCTCTCTGCATACAAGGATGTTGCTGAAAACCTCAAGGCTGCCATCACAGATCTCGCCAAGAAAAAGAGCACCGGCAGCAATGCCGACAGATTGGAAAACATTGCCAATGACCTCAACACCATCGTTAATGGCCTGAGATTTGACCGCAGTGGCTTGAAGGTTTCCTACACAACAACAGAGAAGGACGCTTCAGGTAATCCCGTCGAGAAGACACACTCCGTATATTCCGACCGCAATCTGGGTGCAACTGCAATCCAGCCCCTCTCTTTGGAAACTCTGAAAGACTTGAATGTAAAGACTCTTCCCGGCTTCAAGCGTGTTGACAATCTGCTTGACAGAGCATCTAAGACTGTAAAGGATAAAATCCACGTCTTCTTCAATGACTTGAATGGCAGTCCTCTGATTGAGAAAATCGTCAACCTCAAAATCAAAGACATCTCAATACCAAGTATCCAAGATGAGGCACATGCCGCACTCTTGAGCAAGTTCTTGCTGAAAATGGATACCGTCTTCGTATTGGACGGACTCAAGTATCACCTGCAAATGCCTATCACGGTCGATATTCCTGTTAAGTTTGAGAAAGACCTGGAAATCTCCCTCAAGGGCGTAAAAGTTCCTGTGAAAGTCGAGAAAGATGTTGAAATTGACCTTACTAACGTAACCGTAGATTATCCTACTGTTGTCATACAGAACGACGATCACGGCGTACTGAAGTCAACTCTGGAAGTGCCCATCCTGGATAATGAAAACCACCAAGTTGGTGTAACAAAAATTCCCCTCAACGACCTTGTCATTGACGTCCCAGAAGGTGAAACAGTTAGGATTAATGGCACTCCCGTTGCACATGTAAATATCGATCAAGATGTGACGCTTGGTGATAATGCAAAAGTTTCCTATCACCTTGTATTTGAAGAAACATTCTCGAAGACTGTTACGCTTGACAAATGGTTCTATTTCGGCGACAATGGTACAGACCAAAAGGAATTCCACCTCTGGTTCGACTATGATATGCGCGATGCCGCAATTGCGCTCTGGGGCATGGCCGAAGGTGCTCTCGTTGATGTAAACACAATGATGGATGATCTCCGTGACATAGTCAAGGAAGTCAACAATGCCCTCGACAAGATAAACGGATATGAGAAGACTATTGGTAACACAATTGACGACTATGTGGGCAAGATTAAGGATTATCTTGACAAGATTAATCGTGTCGGCACAAGAATTATCAATTCTACCAATAGCCGATTCCAGCCCTTCATGGTTGCAGAAACAGCGAAAGGCATGAAGCGCCTGAGCGGCAGCAAGAACTATCCTACTGTTTTGATGTCGGATGTTACATTCTATCCCACATCTCAAACAATGGAGCTCTTCGTACCTTTGGCAAGAAAGCACATTGCCGTAACGAATGTCTTCAAGGGTAATGCAAGTGCACAGGGTGGTGACGCAAGCTGCAAAGCTAAGCTGAAAGCAGCCAACGTCGGTCAGATTAACAAGGTTCTGGACGGTACGGTTCGCAGAATTAGCATGAGCGGCCTGGCATCTGGCTATGTATATGAGATTGCATACTCTGCTCTCGACTTCCATGGCAAGATTGCAACACGCAAGTACTACATCACCGTTGAGTAAGCCCACTTTTTGAAATTAGTAGAGAAAGACACAACTATGACATTCAAAAAGATATTTATGTCAGCAGCGCTTATTGCCGGATGCTTCACCGCATCCGCGCAAGAGCCGCAGGCTGAACAAACAGCATCAGCAGAGAGTAAGACCGTCACGGTCTTTTCTCCCCACTGGTATCTCCAAGGTCAAATAGGCGGACAATATACTTTGGGCGAAGTGAGCTTTGGTGACCTCCTCTCTGGCAACGTACAGGTTGCTGCAGGTTACAATTTCACTCCCGTCTGGGGATTACGCCTTTCCCTTGATGCATGGCAGAGCAAGGGTGGTTCCAACCTTAGGTATCTGACCCTCGGAGAGCAAACGTGGAAGTATCGTTTTATCGCACCGTCAATTGACGCAACCTTTGACTTGACCAACTGCATCCTGGGTTATAAGCCAGACCGCATCTGCAACTTCGGCTTGTTAGCAGGCGTTGGCCTTAATATTGCATGGCACAATGGCGAAGCCAACAATGTTTACAACTTGGTAGCAAGCAAGTCCATTGCTGGCAGAGAAGTGCCCAAAGAGCACCTGATGACATATCTCTGGAATGGCACGACAACACGCGTGTTTGGCAAGTTTGGTGCATACCTTGATTTCAAGGTAAGCCGTCGCATTGCTCTTGGGCTTGAAGTTAATGGCAATTTCCTTTCCGACACATACAACTCTAAGGATGCAGGCAACACAGACTGGTATTTCAATGCCTTGGCCGGCGTCAAGATCAGACTTGGCAAGGTGGACAAGAAGCAAGTTGTAACGGCACCAGAACCCATCATCATCGAGAAGATTGTTGAGGTGGAGAAACCGGTCGAGAAGATTATTGAAATTGAGAAACCTGTTGAGGTGGAGAAGGTATTGCCACGTGACCCCATGCGCCGCGACATCTTCTATACCATCCGCGGTTCAGAGATTAGCAAAGCAGAGAAAGTCAAGATTGAGGATGTAGCAAACTACCTCAAGAAGTATCCCGATGCAACGGTATCGGTTACTGGTTACGCTGATAAGGGTACCGGCAATCCGAAAATAAATGTTGACTTTGCCCGGAAGCGTGCTGACGCAGTTGCAAACATACTAATCAACACATACGGCATATCACCCAGCCGCATCTTTGTGGATAGTAAGGGCGATACAGTTCAGCCATACGAACAGAACGAACTTAACCGTGTCACAATCTGTATAGCACAATAACTATTGACATACTATAATTAAAGAACCTCCCCCTCGCCACTCTGTCTTATACAAACTGACGAGGGGGATGAATTATCATTTATGAAAAGGCTACATACTTTATTTCTTTTATTCTCGTTATGCTTGACATCGGTCTATGCACAGAGTAGCGGTACCGGATTCATTGGCGACGGATACTATCGTGTCCGCAATAATAAGACCAATCGCTACATCTATGTAACGGACAACAAGGACTACTACGACAAGACCAAGGATGTCGGAGACTTTCAAGCCATACAGTTGTGGACGGATATCAACAGAGCTATTGGCGACCCCGCTACTGTCATCTATATAGATGAAGTCACGCCCGGAATGTTTGACCTGGCAGGACAGGGCACAAGCATTCATGCGCTCACGGGATATTATGTTGGTGTTACCAAACTGTCGGACGGAACATACAAAGTCTCTGCCAGTGTGTCAAAGAGTGGCATCGAAGTTACGAAAACCCTTTCGGATGATGTGACCAGTACAACGAAGGAACAGGGAAAGATGGGCACGAACGGTAATCCGACCTATCAAAAATGGGTTGTTGACAGGATAACGACCGACAACACCACCAATTACTTTGGCATAAAGCCCACCATCGAATTGAACGGCTCATATTACCAGCCCTTCTTTGCTGATATTCCGTTCAGGGCGGCATCACCGGGCATGAACATCTACTATGTGAGCAAATTAGCAGGGGAATATGCCCTCATGACACCAATAGAAGATGTGGTGCCGGCCAAAACGCCGGTCATCATAGAGTGCGCAACTGCTGACCCCTCTCAAAATCGCTTAGAACTACTTGCTACTTCCTCTGCACAAGTTACTGGGAACCTGCTTAGCGGTGTGTACTTCTGCAATGGTGCCCGACCCCAAGCATCAACTAGTGCATACAAGAAATTCGACAGTACAAAGATGCGGGTTTTTGATGTGGTCGATGGTAAACTTGTGCTCACCAACAGTCCGGCTTCCTCACGACTCAATAACATCAAGGCCATCGATTGGGAAGAATATGAAGAGACAAGGATAGACTGTCTGTTCGCCAACTCCAGTTATTTAGAGGCGAAGGCTACTACTCCAGATGTTCTTGAATTGACATTAGACCTCACCGACATCAAGAGCATTTCATCGAACGATGATGAGAAGATGGAGGCTGGCATCTATTCCATCAACGGCACGCTTTTGCGTGCTACTGACGACATAAAAGGGCTGCCTGCGGGAATATATATCGTAGGCGGACGCAAAATAGCAGTTAAGTAAATGAAGAAGGTTACAATCCTCCTGTTGGCCTTGTCCATGCCTGTTGCCTTACTGGCTCAAGACAAGATGACATTTCCTAAAAGGTTGGCGCAGAAGAATATTCTGAACCACATGGACATCGGCGTCAATGTTGGTACCGTTGGCATTGGTATTGACCTGGCTGTACCCGTTACCAATTATGTACGAATACGTGCAGGATACAACTATATGCCTCGGGTTACCATCAACTCCAATTTCTCTGTTAAGACGCAGAGCGGTGAAGGCGTATCCGATTTCCTCAAGAAATTTGCCAATGCTACAAGCCAACAAGAACTAATTGCCAAAATAGAGAAAAAATTAGAGGATTATCAGATAGACATTTCTGACCCTAAGTATAGCAAGACGAAGGCGCTGTTCGATTACTACAATAGCATGACTCCTGCTGAACAAAGCCAACTTTCAGCAAAAGACGAGGTGACAGCGGGACTTAGGCCCAGCTTGCATCAGTTCAAGCTCCTTGTTGATGTGATGCCCTTCAAGAACAACAAGCATTGGACCTTTACGGCAGGCATTTTTGTGGGGCCGGCGGTAGTGGGAGATGCTTGCAATAAAGAGAAGGAGACGATTTCCCTGAAGACGATTTCTGCATACAATGAACTGTATCTGCTTTCTTGTCGAGGAGAGTTGCCGAATGGAAACCACATAACAACTCTTGAGAACTCGGGTGTTGCAGGTTTCAACCTTGGCAATTTCAAAGATGGCGACATGGCTTTCATGGTGCCTGATGCGAACGATGAAGCGCGGGCTGAGATGGAAGTGAACAAGGTGCGCCCATATGTTGGCATTGGCTACAACACCAATTTGTCGCGCAACAAGAGGTGGAAGCTGAATGTGGATGCTGGCGTACTCTTCATTGGGAAACCTCACATATATGTTAATAATGTCTATAAGATTGACAAGAGCAACATTAATCGTGACGAATGGAAGTGGGACATTGTCCGTTTTGACGAAGAAAAGGAAGAGTTCATTACTGACAAGCCCTTGCAGAAAGTTGATTTGACGACGGACCTCGACACAAGCAGTATCCCCGGCAAGGTGGGCAGCATGACGAGGTTTATATCGAAGTTCAAGGTCTATCCGAACATCTCCGTCGGTGTGTCCTACAGATTGTTCTGACACATTCAGCCGCCCCCGAGGAACATGTTTCCACAAGGGCGGCTTCGTTTTCAGGAGTATTACCTGATGACCGTGGAATAATCAGCCGGCTCAGAAGGGGCCGTGACCCATACAGCTGGTGGTAGTCAGGGCGGTCAGGAAAGCGGTGAGTGCGGCTACTATCATCTTCGCCACGAGCTCTACGATGTTGTTCTTCTTCATAGGTGTCTTTTGATGTTTTTACGGGTTAAACTCTTTGTTGATTGTGTTGTTAGTCAGTTGGTAGAGGCGGCATCCGCGTTCGATTGTCGCATCGCTG
>Ga0247610_10004502_pt1 | contig 14930 bp, 9 predicted proteins | sample 174DNAGHGhighgp2_FD_193483 | JGI IMG/M metagenome (GOLD analysis project Ga0247610, IMG submission 193483) | Sheep rumen microbial communities from Palmerston North, Manawatu-Wanganui, New Zealand - 1742 DNA GHGhigh gp2 | ecosystem: Host-associated > Mammals > Digestive system > Stomach > Rumen ... | reverse complement strand
GCCTCGGAAACATTCACGTCCTCGCGAACTGATTCGATGCCCTCGCCCGATGATTTGGCGATAGCCACCTTCACGGCCTGCGCAATTGCGCCCTCGGAATTGAGGACAAAAGCGACAGCATAAACCTTATCAATGCTTGCATCTACGGCTGTACGAAGAGTAGCCTTGGCAGGCAAAGAAAGTGTATAGCTATCCTCAACGCTCTGGCCAGCGGCAAGAGTGCCCAACGACGCAGCCTGATTGTTGCCCAGAGAATTATAAGAGCTTGCAATCACCACGTCATCGAAGTTCCAAGCGAAACGGCTTGTGCCATATTCGCCACCTTTACAGAACTTGGCAAGATCTGCATCTCCAACTTCGGCAGCCGAATACTGGTTATAATAATTGGACTGTCGCCATGCAGTAGATGTACCAGTGAGGCTATCTGCAGTAAGAACATAGACAACTTCGTACTTGTCATCTACCAAAGGCTCTATTTTTGCATCAAGCTGCACTTTGTCATTGTCTGCCCACTCAGCCTTCAAGTCAATATCCACTTCGGCTGGAATAGAACTATAATCCTCGAAGTCCTGAAGCACATAACGCTCATTCTTCTGTGTTCCATAATAGGGATCCATCACTTCCTTACGATCCATAACACAGCTTGGAGCACCTGAGATGCCGAGTTTGGAAGCCGAGATGTAGTAGTTGGGATACATCGGGTCGGAAGTATTATAGGCATGGAAGGCCAAGCCAATGAAACGTTCACCGAATTCTGCACGCAGATTGGCCATACCCTGCATACCACGCGGACACCATCCGCAGCCTGTACCTGTGAATTCCTCAACAACTGTATTGCGCTGTACGATGCGGCTAAGGTTCTTGAAACTGATTACCGTCAGATCATCAGCCAAAGAATTGTCTTTTCCATTGACCTTCGTGATGGCGAGGGTTACATCATAAACACCAAGTTCGGCAGGCGAAGCTACCTTGACCATGATTTCGCCCGACTTGTTGAAGCCTGATTCGATGGAGACATCAGCTGTACGAGTTTCCTTGACACCATTTACATCAATCGTATATTCGATGCTATTGACGGCCTCCGAAGCATCCGAATAAACCGTGACTGGCCATTCGGTCTCTGTATTTACACCGGTGACAGCATTCTTGATTGTTCCGAAATGTGCAGCTGTCTCAGGCAACTGGAGATCCTTGAACAGCGCCTGCAGACACGACTGTCCATAATCGTTTCCGATGTCCTGCCAGCCATACTGGGCACTGTACCAAATCCAAAAGCTATTTGGAACCTGGGTCGAAGGATCATAAACAGCAGGATACTTGCTTCCTTGCGTATTGAGAGCAGTATTGACCGTAATGGTATAACCTACGTAACAACCCGATTCGGTTACTGTATAAGGCTCATCAAAGATAGCCTGATTGAACCCGCTGGCATAACCAGTCAGGTCAACCTGCTGAGTATATGTCTCATCGGAGGAAAGTGTTGGAGTAACCCAAGCACTGAGTGCAGTCACAGCCGATGCATCGGCCACTGGAACGTTAACGCCCGCAACGGTTCCACCAGCCAGAATTCCATCGCCGGGCACAAAGATAGCGATACGAAGAGTAGCCACACCTGCACCGATAAGACCAAGGTTATCGTTTTCGATATTGCCCATATAATAACCCCATGGGGTATAGTCTTCAGCAGAAACGGAAGAGATGGCAAGCATAGAAGCTGCCAGTAAAGTGAAAAGTTTCTTCATAGATTTGTCTTAATTGTTCATTTTACGAAAAGACCGATTCCCGAAGGAATCGGCCCCATTTATAATACCGGTAAAAGTCGTTACTTACTTCACGAACTTCTTGCCATTCTTCACATAAACGCCAGCGGGGAGATCGGCCTCCGACTTGCTGACCTTTACGCCCTGGAGGTTGTAAATCTCGGTATCCTCCTTCTCGGCATCCTTGTTGATGCCCTTGATGCCGGCACCTGCACCATACTGGGTAATGGTGATAGGATACTCAACCTCCTCGTTGGAAGTGAAGGTAACGGTGGTGGTGCGGGTCTCCATGTCGGCGGGAAGCTCCTTCACAGCCACGAAAAGGGCGATGAGGCTGTGGTCGGCATAGTAGGTGGTATCGAAGTCGAGACCAGCTACGACCTCAGGATCGTACTCGACAGTGAAGTGCTCAAGGTCGAAGGTGCTCTCAACGTCAAAGTCGTTGTAAGCCTCGCCTTCCTCGTTGACACCAGCCACAGCCCAAGCATACTTGGTGCCGTCGGAAGCCTCGCTATAGGTAGCATCATTGGGCACATAGCCGGTAGCCGAACGCTCGGGGGTGCCGTAGGTGGTAAGGGCATTGTAGCGTGCATCGAGGATGACGCAAGCATCGTCGGCAGTCCAGCGATAGAAACGTTCCTGCATGCCGTCGGCCGAGCCGTCGCTCCACCAGTAGCTGCGGGAGTCATAATATTCATAACCCTCGGCGTCCTCGTCCTCCATGTCGGACGCAACCATGATGATACCATAGTCGGTTCCCTCGCTGCCAGTGATGTCAATGAAGACATTACCAGTGAGGACAGGCGATACCTCGCTCTCGAAGCCATCCTCATCAATCTCGACGAACTTGCCGATACCGCAGGTCGAACCGTTGCTGGCTGTCTCGATGTTCTCAGCACGGATGTAGGCCTCGTAGGTCTTAACAGTCTCGTCAGCCTGCGTGTCGCTGATGGTCACGAGGATATAGTCGTCGTCGGTAGCAAAGAGCTGGCTATTGGTGGTGAGCCAGAGGCAAACGTCATCCACAACGAGCGGACCGCTAAGCTGACCAATAACTACGCGGGTGAGGTTGGATGGACCATAAGGAGTATAGGAACCGTAGCCGTAGTTGCCACCCGTAAAGCCACCGTAGAATGCCTTGTTTTCGAAAGCATCGAACACACCCATTCCCCAGCTTTCGGTGAAATAAGCGCCGTCGAGAATCTGACCCTGGGTGTCGCGTGTGCTCCAGGTGTAGCTGGTCTTTCCATTGGTGATGGTCGGCATGTAGAAGTTGCCGATACCCAGGTCGTTCAAAAGGAGGTTACCATCAGAATCGGCCTGGTCGTTCAAATCCAAAGTCTGAGTCGAGGTGATCATCGACCAGCTATTGCCAAGGAGAGCATTGAACTTGGCAGTATAGGGGAAAGCGTGGGCCACAGCATAGTTATAGCCATAGAAGCCGCCATCCCAGACGAGCGAAGACTTGAGAGTGCCGTCGCCCATCGAATAGTAGGCGCCATAGGTGGTGGCAGGAGCACGACGGATGCCCATAGCGGCCTCGTCCATTGCCTCGAAACGACCAGGCTTGCGCGACTCGCTGGAGCGAAGCTCAATAGGACGAGTGGCCTGCTGAAGCAGGGCACGCTCAACCTTGGCTGGCTGGCCGGGCAAGCTGATGTGACGACTGACAGCGCCCTCAAGCTGGGGCTGTGCCAAAGCTGTAGCGCTCAGAAGGGCTGCAGCAGAAAGTAGATACATTGCTTTCATAATGAAATTAATAATGGATGTTATAGATTAGTTGATAGTTCCAGAATTTTGGAAGTCGAACTGGGTGACGAAGTAGAACGTCGGGTCATCGACCTTAGTCCATACCACTTCGGTAGGCTTGAAGTGGTTGGTGGCAGTCAGCGTGTAGGTGCCGTTGAGTGCATTGACAATGTTGGTGAACGAATCGCCGATTCCCTTGCGGCTATAGCTTGAGAAGTTGGACGAGGCATCATTGGGGTCGGCCTGGATGGTGGCGCGTCCGGTCTCGGTATCGACGGTGATGGTGCCCTTGAAGCCCGTCAAGTACTTGCGCGTGCCGCTCGAGCAGCTGAAGATCACACCCACGCGGCTGCTGGTACCCGACTCGGATGACTTGCCGAAGGTGATGCCGTTGAAGGTCTGAGTCGAGAAGTTGCTGGTGATGTCGGCGTTTAGCTTGTTGTAAAGAGCGGCGAAACTCTCACAAGCACCTTGTGCCGTAATCTTGGCACCGTTGGTGTTCTGGCAAAGCGTGTTGACGGCAAGCAGCCAGCAGGGCTCAACCGTCACGTTGCCCGAAACGAGGGCGGTCTTCTCGTCGTTGAGCACAAAGTCCTGGCACGTGTCGGAGCCCAGCACGATGGGGTCACGCAGACGGAAGCCCGTGGGAGTGAACACGCAGCTCTTGTCCGACGAATCGAGAGGGTCGATCAGACGGTCGTTGTACTTGAAATAGCCCCTATAGAGACCATCGAAGAAACGAGTAACCTCGCCATTGCGCACATAGTACTGGGCCAGCTTCTCGTTCGAGATGAAGTTCTTGAGCTCGGCAGTCTGAGCAATGTACTCCTCGGCAGGACGGTCGAGGCGCACGAAACGCACGGGCGCGCCATGGCGCTCGCCACGCATCAGAATCTCGTCGCTGTTGTATGAGATTACCACCAGGCGGTCATCGCCGTTCATACCCTCACCGTCGTCGATGATGGTGTTAGGTGCCGAAGACGGACTTACAGGATCGACGAAGACGGAGATGATGTTGTTCCAGGTGTTGAATGCAAGCACGGGACCTTCCTCAGCCAGCATCTCGTAGTAACTTGTGTGCTCGGTGTATTTGCCGGCATTCGAGTTGCGCAGGAAGCGATGGTCGCTGCTCAAGGTCACCTTGCCCGACTCGTAGAACTTGCCGAAGAGGTTGAAGCCCTCGAAATAGTAATCGTCGGTACCTGCCACATAATACTGGATGAGCCAGCCGTACTCCGAGCTGGGAGCGCAAAGCGTGGCCTTGATGTCGTCGTTGACGTGCTGGATGCGAAGGGCAGCCGACTCGTCGAAGTAATCTTCCTGCTCGAAGGTGCAAGCCGACAGCAGAGCAGTGCCGACAGCAGCCGACAGTATGGTGCGGCAAAGAGTTGAATATCTTTTCATTTTAATCTGTGTCCTTAGCAATTATTGATAATCATAGATCACACATGCATCGCTGCTCACATAGTCATTGACATGCTTCTGGCGATAATCTACCTCATGACGCACCGTGAAGAGGTGCAGGCCCCAGCTCTCGGTGTACCACTTGGTGGCGATATCGATCTTCTTGAGCATGGCGTTGATGCCCTTGGTCTCGTCGCTCGTATCGTAGGTCACCCAGTTGTCGAGGAAGTCGCGGAATGAGGTGAAAGTCTTGTACTCCGTCCAATTGTAGTTGCGATATTCGGCATCGGTCACGTTGGACTGCAGGTGCGAACGTGAGTCGCTCAGATGATCGTCAAGGATATAGCGCGAGTGAACACGTGCTCCCGAATCATCGAGCTTGGTCTCGTCGTAGATGGTGAAATTGTTCCAGTGCATCTTGGGGTCGTCGAAGTTCTCGATCTCGAGGCTGTCGATGAGCGTATAGATCTGCTCCTTGTCGCCAGCCTTCACGCCGCCATTGAGGCAGCCTTCGATGATGGTGTTCATCCAGCGGCCGTCGGTGTCGGTGATGGTGCACGAGAGGGTCTCGACAAAGTCCTCATAGTTGGCCGACGAGCCGTACTGGGTGAGGTAGCCCAGAGCATGGCTGTCGCACGAGTCGCGGTCCTGCCACGAACGCGGGTCGTAGGTGCCGGCGGTCACGATGCCGAACGAGGTGGGATACGACTTGGTCTGGTGCAGGATGTGCGAAAATTCGTGGTGCATGGTGTGGAACTGGCGCTCGTTGAGGACGAAGATGTCGTCCTGGTTGAACGTCATGCCGTTGGTCACTTCGCGCATCTCGTTGACGTTGATAAGCGTGATCTTCACACCTGCCGAAGCATAACCCAAGGTCTCGGTGCCCGTGGTCGGGCTGTAGGCCGACGAGCCGATGAAGTGGAAGATGCGGGGGCCATACTTCTTCATGAAGACAGCGTTGCCATTCTGGTCCTTCTCGCCATACTTGTCATATACCTCGTAGAAGAGATACTTGATGAAGTGCGAGAGGAGCTGCGACTTCTTGTAGTCGGCCGGAGCCAGCTGATAGCCAAGGTCGGAGGCCGTGAAGTTGAAGCGATACTGGATCTCGGTGTTGTAGGGCACGACGAAGTTGTCGTAGAGCCACTGGTCGAAGGGTGCCGTAGCGGCATTCTGATCGACGGCCGAGATGTTGGTGTCGAAGATCGACTCGGTGAAGTCGTCGTCCTCACCGCAGGCGGTAACCATCAGCATGGCTGACAGCACCATTATCATTTGGAATATCTTTTTCATTCTTCAGATGTTATTAGGCTTCGACATTTACTTGTTTTGAAGCAGCATGGGGTTCAACACGCCAGCCTTCGACTGGGCGTGAACCATGCTCGACGAACTGCCGCCACCGCCCATAGCGCCCGAGGTGCCACGGTTGGCAGGATAGCCAGCGTCGATGACGTTCTTAGGCAGCTGGAGCACACGGCGCGGGTCGTTGTAGGTCAGCGAGTCGGTATGGATGGTGTCCTCGTTGGCGCCACGATAGTGGTGATAGACGGTGATGCCGTAGCGCTTGATGTCGAACCAGCGCATACCCTCGAACATCGTCTCGATGCGGCGGAAGTGGAGCACGCAGTCGAGGACGGCAAGGTCATCGCCTGTCAGCACCTTCTCGAAGCCCATCTCGGCAGGATGCAGGGGACTGCACCACTGGTTACGGCTGGCACGCGAATACTTGCGCTGGATGCCAGCCAGGGTGAGTTCGCCGGTGACGAGCTTGCTGTTGGTCCAGAAGCCGAGGTCCTGGATAGCGCCGGCACGGTCGCCCTGATAGAGCTTGGCCTCAGCACGGCAGAGCAGTGTCTCCTCAGCCGTGAAGGGATGGTAGAGCATGTGGACGTAGCCGATACCTGCAATCTTGTCGGTGTATTCGAAATACTCATAGACGGTGAAGAGCCATACGCCATACTGCTGGCCGCCGAAGATGAAGAGGTTACCCGAATAGGCAGGCACATAGCCCGTCCAGTTGGGACCACCACCCTCGTAGATGATGTCGAGCGTCGAGGGCACGGTATAGGTCTGTCCGTCCTGCGTGAACGTCGTGCCCGAGTTGATGGCATAACGGCAAGCCGAGAGCATACGGTCCTGCACCGAATAGGTCGATTGGATCATGAAGTTGCAGGGAGCCGTCTCGTCGTTGTAGTCAAGCAGACGCGAGTTGATGGTGTTGGTGTTGAGTGACGACCACTTGCGAAGCATCGACGAGGGGTTGTTGCCCAAGGCTGCGTCGGCATACTGGATGCACTTGGCATAGTCGCGCTTGAACAGGTAGAAGCGGGCAGCAAAGGCATTGGCTGCATTGCGGTTGAAGTGGTAGGCAGCCACCTTGTACTGCGCATCGTTGATCAGCGGCAGACCGGCCAGGAGGTCACGCTCGATGAGGTCGTAGGTCTCCTTCACGTTGTGGAGGTACTGCGAGTCACCATAATCGACATAGACCACCGATTCAGGCTCAACAACGTAGGGGATGCCCACGTCGTTCATGCTGAGCTGGTCGTTCTTGTAAGCCTCGGCAAAGACATTGACGAGCATGAAGTGCAGATAGGCGCGGAGCACCAGTGCCTCACCCCACGATGCCGAAATCTCGGGATAGGTGGCGGCAATGTCGTTGGCCGACATCGTCTCGATGCCGGGGCACATCTCCTCCATAGCCACGATGGCATGGTTGCAGACGGCAATGCCGCCATAGTAGGCCTGCCATACGCTGTAGGGCGTATCCTGGGCACCCATCGAATAGTTGTTGATGTCGAGCCACTTGTAAGCCTCCTCGTGGAAGTCCTGGTAGGCATCGTTATGCGTGGCAGGAACCACCACGTTGTCATCGACATAGTTGTCGCCCGACAGCTCGCAGATCACGGCAGCCGTGGCATCGGGATAACCCGAAGTGAGCAGCGAAGCCACCTTCGTCGGACTGTCAATCTCGGTACGGTTGTCAGGCACCTCGTCAAGCTTGTCCTGGCATGAAGCCACCACGAGGGCAGCAGCTGCGAGGGTCAAACTCCTATATATATATTTAAAAGGTGTATTCATATCGTTTGAGTTCATGTTTGATGATTAGAATCCGAGACGAAGAGTAGCAGTGAACTGCTTGGAGATAGGCGATGCCACACCACCGGCATTGACATACTCAGGGTCCTGGCCGTTGAGGGCGTCGTCGGCATAGATCAGGAAGAGGTTGGTGCCCGACAGCTTCAACGAGGCGCTGCTCAGCACGCGGCTCTTACGCACCACGTCGTTGGGAAGCGAGTAGGTTACGGCGATCTCCTTCATACGGATGAAGTCACCCTTGGCCACACGTGCCGTCGAATAGTTGTAGGCATTGTAGGCCGTGCTGAGGTTGGTCGAGCCATAGCGGTCAAGCTGGTTGCGCGAGGCGATGGTCGGGATGTCGGTCACCTTCTCGTCGCCGGCGGTCATCCAGCGGTTCTTGTACTCGCGCGGCAGCGAGGTGAGGTCGCTGTAGCCCGAACGGAACACAGGGTCAAGACGCACCTTGTTGCCACCCGAATAGGTGATATAGACGTTGAGCGAAACCTTGCCGCCCTTGCCGAAGTCGTAGTTGAACGTATTGCCGAGCGAGCCGTTCCAGGTGGGTTCGCCGGGACCCTCATAGACGAGGAAGTCAGTCAGGTTCTCGGTCTCCTGGAAGTTGAGGTCGCCCACGGTGACGTTGCCTGCCTCGTTGATGACCGTAGGCAAACCCTCGCTGTTCAGGCCAGCGAACTGGTAGCTGAAGAGGGCGCGTACGGGATAGCCCTGCACACCGTAGCCGGCACCCGTCACGAGATCGACGGCACGGTCGGCCGTGTTGAGCTTCGTGATCTCGTTCTTGGCATACGTGTAGTTGAAGTCGAGGTTCCACGAGAAGCGGCTGGTCTTGACAGGCACGGTGGAGAGCGAGAACTCAAAGCCGCTCGACTCCATATCGGCCACGTTGGCCATCTTCGAGATCACACCACCGGCACCCTGGGTATAGGCCGTACCGATGAGGTCGAAGTTGTTACGCTTATAGTAGTCGGTGATGATGGCGATACGGTCATCGAAGAAGCCCATGTCGATACCCACGTTGAACTCATGCTTCTTCTCGTAGGTGAGCTCGGAGTTGGCGATGTCCGAAAGATAGATCATCGACTCGGACGACGACGTGGTGGGACGCCATACGTTGGCCGTACGATAGATAGGTGTAGCGTTGGTCACATAGGCCGGTCCAGTATCGGCGGTCAGCGAGTAGGACACGCGGAACTTGAACATCGAGAGCCACTTGTGGAAACGCTCCATAAAGGGCTCGGCTGCGATGTCGTAGCTGCCCGACACGTTCCACGTTGGGAGCCAGCGGCTGCTGGTAGCCTTGCCCAGACGGTTGGTGCCCTCGTAGCGATAGGTACCCGAGAGGGTGTAGCGCTGGTCGTAGCTGTAGGTGGCGGTGGCGAAGTAAGCCAGGGTGTTGGTCTGGGTGAACGATTCGCCGAAGTACTCGGTGTTCTCCTCGTTGGCCTGCTTCAGCCAGAGGTAAGGCGTGTAGGTGATGCCACCGTTGTTGTACTGGTAGCCCCAGCCCGTAAAGTTGCCCGACGTACGACGTACGGTCGAAAGCTCGGAGCCGATCATCGCATTGACAGTGTGCACCTCCTTGAAGACGTTGCGATAGTCGGCGTTCATACGGTACATGAACGAGCGCATGGCATCGTCGTACTGGTAGCGGATACCGCCCACGGGGAGCACCGACTCAGGCAGGGCCAGGTCATTGTCGGGGTCGGTATAGAGCAGCGAGTTGCTGTCGCGGATGGTCGAGTTGTCGTCAGTAGCATCAGTACCGGCGCGGTAGGCGTTGGCCTGGTTGGAGTCATCCATCACGTTCTGCACACGCTTGATCGACGTCATACGTGCCGAAGCAAAGCCGTTGAGGGTCATGCCGCGGAAGGGCTTGTACTCCAATTCTCCACGGAACATGAGCTCGTTGACGTTGATGTCGTTGTAGTTGTTCTCCAGCTCGTCGAAGATGTTGAAGCGCGTATAGAAGCGCGTGTAGCTGATGTTGGGATCCAGGCATCGGCTGGTGTTCATCGCATAGCTGAAGGGGTTAATATCGAAGTCACGCTTCACCTCGCCCGTCACCACGTCGGTGGTCTGGTTGAGCGAACCGGGAGCCTCCTGGTCACGATGGGTGCCCGAAGCGGCAAAGCGGACGGTGAGGTTCTTCAGAATGTCGTACGAGGTGTTGGCATTGAACGTATAGCGGCGCACCTTGCTGCGGTTGATGTACTGGCCGGGGTCGTTCATGAGCGACATCGAGAAGTAGCTCTGCGACTTGTCGGTACCGGCCGACATGCTCACCGAGTGCGACTGGCTGACGGAGTTCGAGAAGAGGAGGTCGAACCAGTCAGTGTTGCGGAACTCGGCCTGCTGCAGGTAGGCGTTGCGAGCGGCCTCGGTGTTCTCCAAGCCGAAGGTGCCCGACGACGTGTAGTTGCGCAGCTGCTGGAACATGTAGCCATATACACCCGTGTTCGAGGCATTGGCCAAGTTCTCGAGCTGGAGCCAGCCCTTGTCGGCCATCTCCTTATAGACGCCCATCATCTCCTGCGAGTTCATGATGTTATAGTCGCGATACGAGGGCTTCAAGCGGGTGGTGAACTCGCCCGTATAGTTGAGCGTGGCACGTCCCTTCTGGCCCTTCTTGGTGGTGATGACAATCACACCAGCCATGGCGCGCGCACCATAAATAGAGGTAGCGGAACCGTCCTTGAGCACGGTGAACGACTCGATGTCGTCCGAGTTCAGACCAGCCACAGCCGACGAAATCAGCGTCTTGGCATCGCCCGACGAAAGTTCGTCGGAGGTCACATCCACGTTGTCCTCATAAATCACACCGTCGATGACCCACAGAGGCTTCGAGTTGCCGTAAATAGATGTGGCACCACGGATACGGATCTTGGGAGCTGTACCGAACGTACCGCTCACGTTTGTCACTTGCACACCGGCCACGCGGCCTTCGAGCGAACGACTCACGTCGTTGGCGCCGGCCTGCATCATGGCATCGGCCTTCAGGTTGGTCGATGCACCGGTAAACATTCGCTTATCGACCTTGCCCATACCGGTGACGACCACCTCTTCGATGACCTGTTCGTCCGACTCGAGCGTAATCGAGAAGTTCGACTTCCCCTTGAGGGAAACCTCCTGTGTCCTCATACCGATGTACGAAATCTGCAGCGTCTTGGCGTTGTCAGGAACACGAAGGCTGAACTTGCCATCGATGTCGGTCGTGGTACCCGTCTGCGTGCCCTTGACGACAATCGAAGCACCGATAACGGGCTCGTTGTCCTCGGCTGCAATGACAGTACCTGTCACCTGTCTCTGCGCCATCATCACCGCGAAGCTCATAACCAGAGTCACAATGAAGGATAGAAGTTTTTTCATATTTAATGTTTATAATGATTATAATATTGCCGTTATTTGCTCATTAATGGTGATAAAAAGAGTTAATACGGGCACAAAGATACAAAAAATAATTCAAAGATGTACAAAAAATATTCAATTTTTGTTCATTTTCTTGAATTATATCATTTTTTCGATACGTTTGGCACTTAAAAATATGTTTTTTAACACAAAAAATTATCTATCCACAAAAAAAGGGCCAGCATTATCGCTGGTCCTTGATATTGTTGCGGCACTCGTTGATGTAGGCGAGCAAACGTTCACTGTCGTGCCGTTTGATGATGTCGGAAAGTTCCGCCAGTCGAGCACAGATTTTGTCGATCTGTCCAGGGCTATACGGATTGAACAAGATCTCAGTGAGCAAATAATCGTCCTCACTCAAGAGGCCTCGGGCGATAGCCATGTGCTTCTTGAAAGTCGTTCCCGGAGCATCCTGTGGCTTCATCACACCCGTGAAGGCGAGTGTCGAGACGAAGGGGATGGACAGCGAATAGGCGATTGTCTCGTCGTGCTCCTCGAAAGTGTAGTCGTAGATGTTGAGGCGCAAGCCAGCATACACTTCACGGAAGAATGCCTTGCCGAAGGGGTCAGACTCCTTGATAATTACGGTGTAGTTCTGGCTCAAGTCGTTCAGATTGGCAAAGGTTGGACCGAACATCGGGTGAGTCGAGACAAAAGGATGTCCGCACTTGGCGTAGAACTCGGGCAAACCCGTCTTGACCGATGCAATGTCAGAAAGCATACAGGAGGGGCGCAGGTTAGGCAGCACCTCTTCGAAGGCTGAGAGCGTATTCTTGATGGTTACCGCATTGATGAGCAGGTCGGGGTCGAATTCCCGAATCTCCTCCATCGATGTAAACCGGCGCGTGTTCAAGCAATAGCGCAGTTTCTCAGGGCGGCGGGCATAAACGGCCACATCGTGGTCCATGCAAAGCGTGTCGGCCATAAACATACCCATCTTGCCGGCACCCATTATACAGATCTTCATTGGTTCAGGATTTCCATTTGTTTACGTACCGATTCTGCGTGGATGGCCTCGAAGACCTCCTTGATGAACTCAGGAGCCATCTCGAGGGTAGCGCCCTGCTCGCTGCGCTTGGTGAGGATTTCGTCGTAACGCGTTGCCTGAAGTACCGGCATCGAGTGTTCCTTCTTGTAGAGGGCAATTTCGCGTGAAATACGCATACGCTTCGAAAGGATGGCAATGATTTGATCGTCGATCTCGTCAATTTGTCCACGCAGGTCGCGTAAATCTTCGGTATGCACAATATTGTTACGAATAATCAGGTTGCCAAGAATCTCCTCCAATCGTTCTGGGGTGACCTGCTGCTTGGCATCACTCCAGGCCGCATCAGGATTGCAGTGACTCTCGATGATAAGTCCATCGAAACCAAGGTCCATAGCTTGCTGCGAAAGGGGCTGGATAAGATCGCGACGTCCGGCAATGTGCGAAGGATCGCAAATGATGGGCAACTGGGGCAGACGACGACGCAGTTCGATGGGCAGATGCCACTGGGGGACATTGCGGTAGATGGTCTTGTCGGCACTCGAGAAGCCGCGATGAATAGCACCGATGCGGCGAATGCCTGCACGATAGATGCGTTCGATGGCACCAATCCAAAGCTCGATGTCTGGGTTGACTGGATTCTTGATCAAGACGGGCACGTCCTTTCCTGCCAGTGCATCAGCAAGTTCCTGCACGGCAAAGGGATTCGCAGTAGTGCGTGCACCGATCCACAGCACATCCACGCCAAAAGCCAGGGCAGCATCGACGTGCGCCTTGGTAGCCACTTCGACACAAGTGAGCAATCCCGTCTCGGCCTTGAGTTTCTGGAGCCACGGCAGACCGATGACGCCTACGCCCTCGAAGCCTCCTGGCTTGGTGCGGGGTTTCCAGATACCGGCACGGAAGAGTTTGATACCCTGTCGGGCGAGAGCGTGTCCAGTGGCCAAAACCTGTTCTTCACTTTCGGCGCTACAAGGGCCTGCGATGACGAGAGGACGTTCGACGTCGAGCTGCGGCAGCAGCGGAGAGAATGTCATTTCCATAATGTATAGTGATAAAAAGTTAAAGTTCGAAGGGTTTGAGGAGTTCGAGGGGTTCGAAGGGTTTGAGAAGTTCGAGGGGTTCGAAGGGTTTAAGAAGTTCGAGGGGTTCAAAGGATTTGAGGAGTTCTGAGGACCACCTTTCGAACCTTTTGAACTTTCGAACCTTTTGAACCTTCTCAGAGTCCCGCCGCCTTAATGCGGAGCAGGGCCTCCTGCATCTTCTCGAAGGGGGCACAGAGGCTGATGCGCACAAAGCGCTCGCCATTGCGGCCAAAGATAAAGCCTGGGGTCAGGAAGACGCGCGCCTTGTGAAGTACCGGCTCGGTCAGTTCCTCGCAGTGGTCATATTTGTCGGGGATGCGCCCCCACAGGAAGAGTCCGCGTTGCGCAGGGTCGAATTCGCAACCAAGGTAGTGCATAATCTGTTCGGCAGCGATGCGGCGCACGCGATAGGCTTCGTTGAGCTGGGTAAAGTATTCCTGCGGAGCGCCAAGGGCGGCGATGGCGGCCTTCATCACAGGGCGGAACATGCCCGAATCGACGTTCGACTTCACGCGCAACACCCAATCGATGTATTCCTTCTTGCCTACCACGATGCCCTGTCGCCAGCCTGCCATCGAGTGGCTCTTCGACATCGAGTTGAACTCCAGGCAAACGTCCTTTGCTCCTTCGACCTGCATGATCGATAAAGGCTGGTCGTTGAGGATGAACGAATAAGGATTGTCGTTGATGATGACGATGCCGTGACGACGTCCGAAATCGACGATGCGCGTCAAGAGTTCGAGCGATGCACAATGTCCGGTCGGCATATGGGGATAATTGACCCACATCACCTTCACATCGTCGATACCAGGAGTATTCTCGAGAGCTGCGAAGTCAGGCTCCCAATCGTTTTCGTATTTGAGATCATATTTGATGATTTCTGCACCGACCAATTTGCTTACCGACGAATAGGTCGGATAACCCGGATCGGGGACGAGCACCTTATCGCCCGGATTGAGCAGCGCCATCGAGACGTGCATGATGCCTTCCTTTGAGCCGATGAGCGGAATCATCTCCGTGGCAGGATCCAGATCGACGTCATACCAACGATGGTAGAAGTCACTCCAGGCCTTGCGCAAGGCTGGAAGTCCCACATACGACTGATAGCTGTGGGCATCGGGCTTCATCACATCCTCCATCAGCGCAAAGATGGTCTGCTGTGAAGGCATGAAGTCGGGACCTCCGATGCCAAGACTGATGACGGGCAGTCCTCCATCGGCATTCATTCGAGCCACTTCCTTGAGCTTGCGGCTGAAGTAATATTCTTCAACGTGGCTGATACGGTCGGCAGGCTTGATCTCTTTCATACGTCTATTTCCATTAGGTTTTCGGTGTATTCACCCAGAATCATAAAGTCGGTAGTGAAAGGCATGATGGCATCGAGCGCATTGCGATAGGCCATATAGTCGCTGAACGTCATATCGACGAAGAAGCGATACT
>Ga0247610_10004501_pt1 | contig 14931 bp, 41 predicted proteins | sample 174DNAGHGhighgp2_FD_193483 | JGI IMG/M metagenome (GOLD analysis project Ga0247610, IMG submission 193483) | Sheep rumen microbial communities from Palmerston North, Manawatu-Wanganui, New Zealand - 1742 DNA GHGhigh gp2 | ecosystem: Host-associated > Mammals > Digestive system > Stomach > Rumen... | reverse complement strand
ATGCAAGATTCAAATCATAATGATTATATATTAATTATAATAAGTGCAAAAGAAGCATGTGAAATTTTCAATGAAAAGCAAAGTATTGTTATGAGAAAAAGAATATCTAAATGGTTTTATGCACCATGGATATAAGAGGTAATAAAATGAATGATATTAAAGGTTATTTAGACGCCTTATGTAAAACTTATGAAATAACTTGGGATGAAAGATATGAAATTGAGGAGGCATTAAAAGATGAGTAAAGAATTAGAAAACACAGTTGAAGATGCATTTCCTAAAAATGCAGAAGAAGCCTTCCAATGTTTAGAACCAATAGATAATGCAAATCCTAGTGAAGCGTTGGACTGCTTATTTAGGCTAGGGCACAATCATAGAAAAGACTATATCAACGGTAAGCATAAAGAAGATTATAGTATCGTTGAACAAGCCTTACTAAAAGCAAAAGAGCAAGAAAAGGAAAATGCTAGAAAAGATAATTTAATTAAATATTACGAAAGCATTATTTTAGAACATCAGCAAATTTTAAAGATTATTAAGAAAAAGAGAGTTAATATTGATGAACTTTTAGACTGTATACGTTTATGTAATACAGATAATGAGGCTTTAGAGAGTTATAACTATAAAGTATCTTTACTATGGAATGATCCTAATGATTATTTACTTACTTATGAAGAATTTGATTTATTAAAGAGGTGGTTAGGAAGATGAAAACAGATAGAGTATATGAAGCGTTTTGTACAATAATCGAAACATTATCAAATGATAAAGGTAGGGTTATGTGTAGAAAAGAATTAGACATTCTTGGACAAGCCCTACAAAGACTAGATAAATATGAACAAATACTAGGTAGTGGCAGATTAACTGATAAAAACTATAAGAATACTACATTAGATATAAATAGTTGCAAGCCTTATTTAAGGTTAGGAGAATTAGAAGATATTTATGAGGAAGGTAAGCACAATGAATAGAGAATTAGAAGAAATTAAAAGTATTGTTATCATTCATTTTGGGGCATTAGGCTTTTTAAACCCTAGTGAAAATGAACAAATTTTAAAAGATAGGGATAAGGTGTTAAATGCCCTAACTGAACTACAATCCCTAAAGGAAGCAAATCCTAGTGAAGTGTTAAAGTGTTTTGAAAAATTAGGTAAATATGAATTAAAACAAGATTTTCTTGTAGAGGATTTAATAGTTTATGATACTATCAAACAAACCTTAATTAAAGCACAAGAAAACGAAAAAGTGCTTGAAATTATTGAAGAAAAAGATGTTGATACTTACATCTTAAAAAACTGTAATACTGTTGATGAATATAATTCTAGTATTGTTCATATTATTGGTGAAACTAGAGAACTTACCGAAGAAGAATTTGTTTTATTAAAGAGGTAAAAAAATGTCAAAAGAATTAGAAGCATTAGATGGTTTATTTGATTTAGTTACTTGTCAAGGAAGTTTTGAAAAAGCACAAAAATATTTTTATATTATTGAAGAAGCCTTACAGCGCTTAGAATCAATTGACAATACAGATTTTAGTGAAGCGTTAAAATGTTTAGAAAAAATAAAAGATAGTTTTGGTTGTGATATGGCTTATTATAATTTAAATTCTGAATATGAAACTGTAGAAAAAGCATTAATTAAAGCACAAGAGAAGGAAAAGGATAAGGTATTTTTAAAAAATATTCGTAACACAAAAGTTAGAGTTCCTTTAGTTGATATATTCCGCGGCTTGCCTCAAGAAAAAAGATTTGCTTATACTGAACATATCTATTATCATTGGGAAGAAATGAAAGAGTCTTTAGAGGCAGAAATTAAAGATATTAAAACCGAAAAAGAAAATTTAGAATTAGAAGCAAAAGAACAAGCAAAGGTGTTAAATATTTTAAATGAAAAGAATGTTGATATCTTAGATGTTAAAATTTATGATAATTATAAACATTATTGTAGAGGTAAGGAAATTAGTGGATTAAGAAAAGATTGGTGGCTCACTAAGGAAGAATTTGATTTGTTAAAGAGGTATCTAAATGACAAATAGAGAATGGTTAGAATCATTAACTGATGAAGAGTTTGCTGATTGGTGTATTAATGGACCATCATTTGACTATACTACATGCAAATCAGTTCAACCGAGTCCTAAATTATATGAAATAGCACATAGATATAATTCTAGTTATTTAGGATTAATGCAATGGTTAAAGGAAGAAAGGGTTGAATAGATATGTATGTTAGAACAAAAGATGGAATAGAGGTAAAAAAAGATGAGTAAAGAATTAGAAGCATTCGTTAATGATATAAGAAAAGCAATTAAATCTATACATAGTAGACCACCTATTACATTGAAGGATGCTAATATAGTAGGAATAAAATTAAATTCAAAGAGTTTAAAGCAATTAGAGAACGAAGCACATTTACAAACATCAGATATTAGTGATCTAAATTTACATGAGTATCTTATGGGAATGCGAATCTATAAAGATGAGTCTGCTGATGCTCCAAGATATATAGTTGAAGGTGAAATTGAATTAGACAATTCAAAGCCTAGTGAAGCAATGGAGTGTGTTAATTATATTGAAAATAAATTAGGTGATTTAAGATATGAATGTGAAAGAATGAAAAGTCATAAATGTGATGATTTATTTATTCAAGAACACATTTTTACAACTATCAAACAAACTCTAATAAAAGCACAAGAGCAAGAAAAGGAAAATACTAAATACAAGAAATTGGAAGATCAATTAGGATGTTCATTAGAATTATTTATAGAAGCATTAAATAAAGGCTTTTATTTCTATACAAAAATAAGAGGAAAAGATTATATTTTAAATTCTAATGATTATACAGTTGCGCCTTTTAATATAAATAATCAATGGAGTTTTCACATAATAAGTGAAGATGCATATGTGAGTGTGCAATTAAAAGACTATAAAAAAACATGGTGGCTAAGAGAGGATAAGAGTGAATAGATATGATGACTGATAGAGAAAAGAAAATTATAAGTGAAAGTTTTATAGACTGTGCCAGAGTATCAACTGTTAATTCAATGGAATTTATGAAATCTGCTTTTAAAGGATTAAAGAATATGTCTCTTAAATATCCTGAGCCTTTAACACTTGAACAAATATGTGATTTTATGATTATCTTTTTTGAAGAGACAATTAAAAATTTTGGTGATGATAAAGATAAGAAATAGATTGTGGAATAGTTAGGAAATAAGGAGACGATAAAATATGATATTATTTTATAGTAAGAGACATAAATTGGTTAAACTTTTTGAAGCATGGTGTAAAGAAAATAATGCAGATGAAAATGATAAAACTAATTTAATAACATGGCTGCAAATGAATGGATTACTTAACATGGAAAATGTAGAAAAAATCTTAAATGGTAAGGGTGAATAAATAATGACTAGAGAAGAATTAAACAAGGCGAGTAAATTTGATTTGCAACAAGAAATCAGATGGAAACTTGGCCATAACGTCAATATTAATCAGACAAAAGATAAGTTAAGATTTATTATTGAGACTTTTATCGGTGTTGAAGAAAAATCTGAAAAAAAGGAGTCTGATTAAAATATGTTAAAAATCAAAGATAATGTTGATTTAAAAGAATTAGAAAAATTTGAGTTTAAATATAATGATGAATTTGGTGTTGGAATATATGTAAAATCTAGGTGGTATGAGGAAAAAGTTAATGACACTATTTACGGTAAATCTAAACAATCATTTTCAAAAAGAATTGCATTATTTGAAAAAGATAGAAAAATCATTGATAGTTATAGTTCACAAACCAAAATGGATTATGATACATTATTTGATTTAATTCAAGCAGGTTTGGTAGAAAAGGTTGAAGGTGAGTAATATGAATTGTAACAAAAAGCCAAAATATAATTTAGGTGATAAAATTTATTTTTTAAATCAAGATGAACGCTATCGTATTTACGAAGGAACGATAGTAGGTATTAATTATAGTAAATTACTTAATATGTTTTCGTATAATATTGAAAGTGCTTCGTATTTTGGAACAACATATAGAAAAAATTCAATTGACGAAACTCATATTTTTATCAATGAAGAAGATGCAAAAAAATATGCTTATTTAATATTTGTAAACATGTGTAATGATATTAACGATGTTATAAACGGAAAGGCAAAATTTGCACATTATTCTACACTTAGAGATTATTTAGAAAAAATGCAATATTTAAATGAAGCATTTGGATTTCAAATGCAAATATATCCTTACCAATGTAAAAAAGATTTAAAAAAAGAAATTAAAAGATTAAAGGGTGAATAAATTATGAGTGAATTATTTTTACAATTTTTTCAAGAAGTAGAAAATGGAAATTTATGGAATGCATATATTGTGCTAATTAATCATAGTTCTTCTATCAATCAAGAAGAAGCAATGTTTAGAGCACAAAAACAATTAATTGAATCTGAGTTTGTTATTACTAAACTTGATTTTCCATATATTTGGTGTCATAAGTTTGAAAAATTAACAGAAGAGGAATAGGTCATGAAAACAATAAGAGACATGTTTGAAGAAATAAAAGATACAATTGTTGAAGATACTAACGCTCCAGTTAAAGAAGTGCTACCTTTTATGAGTGGCAAAGTTGAAGAAGAACTTATATATGCAGAGAATTGTCATAAGTTAGAAGAACAAATGGGATGCTCATTCGAAACAATAGTTAAGGCTTTTAAAAAATATATAGGATGGACTACAGATTGCGATTTTGGTTATGACAATATACCTGATGAGTATGAGAAATATAAAAATGATAAAAAGTTTGAAAACTCAACTTATAACGATGGATTAATTTATATAGCAATCCAAGAAACTTTAAAAGAAGATAAGAGTGAATAATATGAAAGAAACAGATTATTTAAAAGAAAGAATAAAAATAAAAGATCAACTTTATGGAATTTATGGTGAGCCTTCAAAATTTAAAGCCATAAAGTATATGCCTTCAGTAAGCATACCAGAAGATAGCGAATATTATAAAATTGGTGATGTGGTTATATTATTAACTTTTAATTATGAAACTACATTAGATGTGTGTGTTATAGCAGATGAAAATACTCTGATTAATATAAAAACTTTAGAAGAGTTCGTTCTTTATAAAAATGCATCATATATTATTGGTTTAGATAGATATTATTATTTATCTAAGGAACATCAATTACCTAACATTACTATAGTTAAGGATTACGAAAGTGCATATAAGCAATTGATTAAAGATTTTTCAAAGGATAAGAGTGAATAGATTATGGAATTAACAAAGGATGAAAAAAAATATATACTATCTTTAATTGATAGAGACTGTGAAAATATTTCAAAATTTGAAGGTGCTATCAGTGATGATAAATGGATATATGAAATTTATGATTTAGCAGATTCTATTAGAGAAAAATTTGAAAAGGATAAGGAGTGAATTAATTATGGAAACTATTTATACTGGAAATGAGCCAATGTTAACTGATTTATTAATTGAGAGAGCCATTTCAGAAAATCATGTAAATGTATTATATATAAAATCAATTTCAGTTGATTGTTTCATGCCAGATGACAAATTGCATTTATGGCGTATAAAAATAACTATTCATGCAGACTATAGTTGGGAAAGTGATTTTTATTCGAAAAGTTGCATTGAGCATAATTATTCAATAACTTACTTACAGCATTTAAAAAATATGGGTGTTAAGAAGTTAAAACTTAATAAATTAGGAGAAGAAGAATAATGTATGATCCTTTAAATGGAACATTAATGTATTGTAATAGAGAAAGAACTAGAAAATGTGAAAGATATGCCAAAAAGCATAAATGCTCATTCATAGAAGCCTACAATAAAATATATGGAACAAATTACAAAGATACTTATGGTGAAAGACTTGAAAAACTATCTTTAAATACGTTTCCAAAAAAATAAAGTAAAAGGAGATGAACAATATGTCAAAAGAACAAGAAAAAAGACTAGAAGATATTACATATGAGGAATGGCGCAAATATTATAAAGAGTTTTGCGAACAAGATTGTGTAGACGGTAAAAAATGTAAATATAGAATAGGTAGTGCTTGCTTAGGTGATATAATAGATACTGGTGATAAAACTGCAACATTGAGAGAAGTGCTAGAAGATAGTGGAGTTTATTTGTAAAATGTAATTTCTATAAGCCATAAGCCCAAGTAAAATATTGCTTGGACTTTTTTTTCCACGCTATCGCGTAGGAATAATTAAAAGTGTAAAGTTTTCTTGTAAACTATTTACAATTTTCAAAATGTGTGATTAAATATAAAGTGTATAAAAAGAAAGGATAAATAGTATGGATAAAAAAGTTAACAAAACCAAACTTGCTAAAATTTTAAATATTAGTAGACAAAGTTTGTATCAAGAATTAGCACTATATGAGAAAGGTAAAAACACTAAACATAAAGAAGTATTTGATATGGCATTTAGTGGAAATTATAGTGAAGAAGAAATGATTAAAGCGGCCTATATTTGCTCTAATAAGAAAAAACATACTTCACTATCTTATAATAAAATTGTTAAGTTAGAAGAATTCATGAATGAAATGTATGAGAATAAGGATGGAGCAAGCCTTGATCATTACAAATATAAATTATATAGAATTTTAAAAAAAGAGGAGAAGGAATAAATAATGTATACAGTAGATAAAGAAAATTTTGTAGGAAGAATAAAAAAAGGTATAATTGATGAAATTATAAGTTTAATTAATTTTTATATAGAGAATGGCGCTAATAAATATAATGTTGAAGTAAGTGAAGAGGATGAGGACACCCTGATTTATGAGTTTAATGGTTTTTCATTTGATTTCGCAGATGTATCTGAATTTATTCCGTTTAATACTTTAAAGCGTGTTAAAGATTGGGATCCTGAGAGAAGAGAAAATTTCTTGCTTAGCGGAAAGTGTTATCGACCATGCTTAACAGCGTTTGTACAAATGCCTTTTAGTATTCATATTTATAGTGTTGGTGATGAAATATCTTTAACATTTAGAGAAAAAGAACTGTATGAATTTACAGAATTATTTAAAGAAAGATTAGATGAAATTAATAATAGACTTCTTAAAATGAAAAAGAATGAAGTCGATGAAAAAGATGTCTATATTGATTTTATGACAAATAATAGATTGGAAAAAATTAATGAAATTAAAAAAAATATAGCAGACGAAAAATATAGTTTTGAATACGTAGATAATAATAAATTAATTTTAGATCCCACAGATGTTATATTTTGGAATACAAGTATATCATTAGATGATTTTTTTAACCAAGTTAATGAAAAAATTAATGGTTATTATAACAGATCTAAAAATGTAAAATTTTATTAAGATACAAGGGGAATGAAACTGTGAAAAAAGATTTAAAAGAAATTGAAAGATTAAAAAAGCAAATTCAAGAGACTAGACTGGATTTAATGACTGAAGATGGAACGCCAGAAATGCAAAGAGCATTGCAAAGAAAACTAGAAAGATTAGAAGAAAAATTAGATAAGTTAGCTGGTTAAATAATAATTAAGAAGAGATATCAAAAAAGTCTCTTCTTTTTTATTTAAACTATTTACTTTTAGAATAAAATATGATTTAATAGTAAGTGCCAAAGGTAAAAGGATAGTTAGGTGATAAAAATGAAAATGATTTTTGGTGGTATTTATTATAGAAAAAATTATAGAACTGAATCTTTGAACAACCAACAATATGGTTATTACATTCCAGTTATCGTGCAAGATAAAGAAGGAAAAAAGCATTATAGAATGGTTGACACTTATATGGTTCAAAATCCATGTTGGTGTGACAAGTCTATGGAAAAAAGATTATGGTATTTAGAACAAGCAAATTGTGGTAAAACATCTAGTAAAATCTTCTATGACTGTAATAATTATTATTATTATAATATTAAAAATTTAGAGTCTGATGAATTAAGTGAATCTGAATGGGAATTAATCGGTGATTTACATGATTATAGATTAATTGACGATAACGAGGCAAATGAATATTTAGATGAAGATTTAATTAGGTTTTGCCCATTATGGAATGAAGACTATTACAGATGGGGTTCTGGATGCTCTGGTGCAAATTATGTTAAAAAGACCGCTAAAAAAGACGGATATAGATATTATAGAAATGCATTAGATAATTATAGTTTTGGTTTTACTAGTGATTGGAGTTTAAATGAATTAGAAAAAAAGTGCAAAGAGGCACTGGCAACTATGACATTCGATTATGGATATAAAAAGAAAGTCAAAAACACTTTAAAACAAATCAGAAAATATAGAAAATTATCAAAAGAATATGATAAATTTTGTAAAGAATTAAATATGAAAGGATAAAAACTATGGAAGATAAATGTTGTGGATGTGAATTTGAAGATACATGTGAGTTAGCACATGAAGTATCATTTTGTGAAGACTGCAAAGATTATGATAATTGTGATATTTTATCAATGTGTGATGGTGGTGAATATATCGAATGTAATAATGGCTTTGAACCAATCGACTTTGACGATGATGAAGAAGAAGATGAGTATAAGGTAGAGCCAATAGATACATTATTTGATTATTTAGAGGTGGATGAAGAAGATGAATAAATTATTATTAGCATGTAAAAATACAAAACCATATCTATGGGATAATAAAGAATTTTGCGAATTTATACAAAAATCAGAAGACGTCATTGAACCTCGTTATATATTAGGAAATAGAGTTTCAGAAAAAGAGGCTAAAAAATATAATTGTTGTGAAGCAATTAATCTTAATGGAAAAATTATATTAGAATGTGTTTATGAAATTGAAGAAATTTTAGAAGATAAAGATTCTTTTTCTTCATTTTATAAAACTGTAACATTAAGCGGGCCAGTTTTAAAACAAAAAAGTTGTATGAGCAATTATGATTTAATTGATTATCTTGGTTATAAAAAAGGTTATGCTATTCATATAAAAAATTTAAAAATTTATGATATGCCAAAGAATTTGAGCGATTATGAAATGAGTGGAGGAAAACAATTTAAAAGAATGCCATCAAGAATGTGCAATGCATATATAAAAGAAGGCGGATGGGAATGCTGTGATGTAAAAACAATATTGGTACTTACACCACAAGAAATGTGCCGCGTTTTAAATGGGGAGCAAACAGTTATTATTAGAAATAATATTTTAAAAGATAAGGTAAAAGAAGATGAGTAAGATAAGAATTTATTTTATACCTAAAGGATATAAAGATATTGTTTGTGAATTTGTAGAAATAGATGGAACGTTAAACACTGCTATAATCATTGGTGGTAAAGAAGATGAAAATGTTTATAGTAATTGCAGAGGTGCAAAGGTTATAAAGTTTGAGGTAGAAGAAGATGATTAAAAGAAGTAATGAAGAAATTTTAGAATTTTTTGGTTTAAAACTAGGAATGAAAATTAAGTGGAAAAACAAAGATGATGTTATTGGAAATGAAATTTATGAATTGAAAATTGATGAAGAAGATGGCTTTCTTGCTTTCTATGATATTACAGGAGATTATGGTTTCAATGATGTAGTTTATGTTATGGCTTATTATGATAAGTTTGAGGTGATAGAAGAATGAGTAAAGATTTTGAAGAATTAGAAATTTTAATTAATAAAACTGGTTGTATGAATGACACTTGTGCTCATTTAGGTGATTGTCTAAAAGATAATAAGTGCAGATATAATGATGATAATTTAATGTGTCCTGATTATAAGATGGCTAAAACTTTAAAAGATGACTTAACTGAACTAAAAGCAATTAAAGAATCTAACCCTAGTGAAGCGTTGGAATGTGTGAAAAGAATAAGAGCATATTTCTTAAATAGAACAAGAGAAATATCTTTTCAAGATTTAAGAGATATAGAACAAGCCTTACTAAAATCACAAGAGCAAGAAAAGGTGTTTGAGATTATGAAAGATAAATGGGTAAATGTAGCAGTGTTAATTCATTCTAAAACAGTTGAAGAATATAACAACAATGCATACACACCATATAATCTTACTCAAGAAGAATTTGAATTGTTAAAGAGATATTGTGATAGAAAGGAAAGTGAGTAGAATATGGATAAAAATGACGCAATAAAATTTGCTTGTCTTATGGAAGATTATCTAGAAATTCCTAGTATTGTATGTGAGTTAATTGAAAGAAAATTAACTGAAGGAAAATACGAGGAAGTAATTAAATATATCATTAATAGGAAAGATGAATTAAATAAATCAAATTAAGATTATTAAGAGGTGGTTAGGATGAAAAGAATAAGTAGAGCAAAATTGAGAGGTAAACCATTAGATCCTTATTGTAAAAAAGCACACACTACAACACACGAGTTTGGTTTCGAAGATAATAGAGTTTATTGTTATGGCTTATATCAAAATAACATAAGTGGAACAAGTGATGATATTGCAGAATGTTGTAAAGAATGTAAAGCTTATGTTTACAATGCAACACCATTAAAGGAGAAGTTTTAATAAATGACAATAGATGAAATTTTAAAAAGACTAGATTTAAAACTTGGTATGAAAGTTATAGATACAAAGCCAGAACCTATGATAAATAATAATAGCCATGTATATACACTTGTAAAAAAGCATCATGAGATGCTTGCTTTTAAAAATTCAAATGGGTGGTTTTTTGAAGTATTTTATGTATTAACACAATTGGAAAAAAGGTTTAAGGTGATAAAAGATGAGTAAAGAAGAATTATTTAAAGCATTAGATGACATAGAAGAAATAATTGAAGAATTGCATGAACGAAAAGTATATGGTTTTGTAAAGAAATTCGGTCGTATTAAACATGCAATAATCAAAGCACAAGAACAAGAAAATGTGTTAAGCATTGTTAAGGAAAAGTGCGTAAGTGTATGGCATTTAATGAAATCTAAAACAGTTGAAGAGTATAACTCATATTTATATATTGAGGGCATAGAAGATACTAAAAACTTTATACTTACCGAAGAGGAATTTGAGTTGTTAAAGGAGCATTTTAAATGAAAGTAAAGGAAATATTAGAAAAAGCCGATTGCGTTGTTTTAATTAGCAAAGAAGGAAAAATAGTAGCCGATAATGTTGACATTTTAGGTGATATTGAAAAATACGAAAACGAAGAAGTTGTTGCTTTAACTGCTTTTTATGCGCGTTCTGGCATTTATAAATATGGTTTGAGTATAGGTATTTAATAAAAAGAGGTGATTAGATGAGTGATAGAGAATTTATAAATAATTTAATAAGCGTATATTTCTCTAATGCAACAGATCCACATCAAGCAGCATTAGATAATGCAGTTGTAAATAGGTTAAATGATATTGCTAATAAACTTGAAAAGCAAGAAAAGGAGAATGCTAAATATAAGAAATTAGAAGAGCAATTGTTTTGTCCATTAGAAGTAAGATTAAAAGTAACACATAATACTTCAATATATGATGTAGAAGGAAATGAATATATTGTTTCACATATTGATAAGGAAGTTTTCGAAGTTTATGCAATATTTTATATGACTTTTCGTTGGGAGCATTACAAGAAAACATGGTGGCTTAAAAAGGATAAGAGTGAATAAAAATGAGTAATGATTTTTCACATCTAGAATTTAGAGAAATAAGACAATATCATGAAGATGGTCCAAAGTTTGGTGTTATATATAATAAAAGCACTCGCAGAGAAATAGAAGTTATGTTAGTACCAACTCCTGTAATAGGTTTTGCACTTGATTTTACAATAGACTTAGACGAAAGAATAACAAATTATGTAGATACATGTGAATTAGTTAATGAATGTTGTAGAAGATTCGGATTACCTATATATAATACCGAAGCAACTATTCAACATGACATTGAAGTGATTAAAAAAGCAGATATAGAATATCAAAAAGAAACTAACGGTAAATAATATGAAAAAAGAAAAAACAATTAATGACTTATTACAAGAATTTGAAAAAGAAAGTAATTTTGCTTATAATATGGAACTTGCAACTGAGATTATTAGAGAAACTAATCTAGATTTAAAAGCATTTTTAAATAAAAATTATGTAGATTATGATGATTATGTTACTAGATGGGATCCAAGTGATTATATTCGCCCAACAGTTAGAGAGCCATTTGATATTTATAGAGCAGAAACCTCTATAATAAGTATTCCTTCAACAGGTGAATATATTCCATTAACTACTACACAATTCTTTATTCTAAAAACCCTAATGCAAAATCCAATTGCTTATCTTGGTGAATTAATAGAAATATAAAAAGCAAGTAAGCATATAATAATATGAAGAATTAATTATTATTCCGCCTATTGAGTGCTTCGCACTCAGTAAGAGGAAATAAATGGAGGTAAAAATATGGATCTTGTTGAAGCATTAAAAATAATAAAAATAAAATGTCATCCTAATAGTAACCCAAATCCACTAGTGGATGAGGCATTAGATACTGTGGAAAAAGCCATACAAAGATTAGAATTAATAGATAGCGCTAATCCTAGTGAAGTGTTAATGTTTATACAAGAATTATTAAATATTAGTGAAACAGAAAAACATTTTATAAATCTTGCTAATTATGATACAAGATTAAATTTAATTAAAACTAAACATGCATTAATAAAAGCACAAGAAGATGAAGAAAAAAATGTCATGTATAAGCAATTAAGAGAACAACTAGGTTGTCCATTAGAGTTGATAGCAAAGTTAAAAAAGGCAAATTATATTTATCGAGATGATGGACTTGAATTTGGCTTCATAGGAATAAACTTTAATGATGAAGATAAATTGATTTTATATGATGATGATGAATGGAACACATTTACAAGTGATTTAAGATTATCTGATTACAATAAAACATGGTGGCTAAGAGAGGATAAGCGTGAATAGAGATGTATGAAGTATTTTTACAAGAGTTAAATGCAATTACTAATTATGCAAATAATAGTAATACTATTTTCACAGAAGAAATAGTTAGAGAAATGCTAACAAATTTATTGAATATGGAAAAATATCAATTATACGGAAATAGATGTTATCCATTTGAAAGTGATGAAAAGAAAAAAGTTACGAAGGGATAGGGGTAAGTAATATGAAAAAATACATATATAAAAGATATTATATAACTTGTGGAAGTAAATATTTTTGCGGTACTTACACTTATCAAGGGTGCTTATATGCTGTATGGGGCGATAAGATTGACGCTAAACAGTATCGAAAGGTTAATAGTGTTAATGCAATGAAAGAAAAACTTGAACGTAAATATATTTTGGGAGACCACGAGGATAAAGATATAGAGATAGAAGTTATAGAAAAGGATTTTTACTAGTAGGAGTGAATAAAGTATGATTCAATATTTATTTTTAATGTTTTGGTGTCACTTTGTAGATGATTATGTCTTACAAGGTGTAATGGCTAAAATGAAACAAAAAAAGTTTTGGCAAGAAAACGCACCTCAACCTTTATATAAATATGATTATTTAATGGCTCTATTATGCCATAGTTTAATGTGGGCTATATCAATTATGATACCAACTATTTTCACTGGCCATTTTATTTGGTGGTTGATACCTATTAACTGTATTATTCATTTTGTGGTAGATGATTTAAAAGCAAACAGATTTAAGATTAATTTGGTTATAGATCAAAGTATTCATTTTGTTCAAATTATATTAACATTTTTAGTTTGCTATATTTGGTTAGTATAAAAATACGCTTAAGTGTTTACAAGAGAGGGAAATATAATGGAAAATAAATTAGAAAGATTAGAAAGACTTGCAATGCCAGATGAATTACATAAAAAAGAATGTGAAAGATTAGGCATTGGTTTGACAGAAGATTATGATATATTAAAAGCATATTTTGAATCTATAGATAATGTAAAGCCTAGCAAAGTGTTGGCAAGTTTGGAAAGTATGAAAAACAGATTAATAGATGCTAAATTCACAATAGAAGGAACAACTTTATATTCTAAAGATAGAAATTTAGATGAAGATTATAACACTATCAAACAAGTCTTAATTAAAGCACAAGAGCAAGAAAAGGAAAATGTTTATATTGAAAAGATTAAGACAATGATGAAGCAAAAGGACTGTGTATTAAGATACATTGAGAGTGAAGACTGTTTCGCAGTTAAAACAATTTTAAGTGATGGGTGGTATAAACTAACACCTGAACTTGTTGAGAATAATGTAAGAGAAGAAATTAAGTCTTTACCATTAATTGAAAAGAATAAGCAATTAAAGATGGAAAATGATAAGTTAAAGAAGATATTAGATATTATCAGAGAAAAGACAGTTGATATTGCATTATTGAATGATTGTGAAGATAGAAATGAATATAATATGCATTTTCCTTATCGTGAAATATATCAACTTACACAAGAAGAGTTTAATCTATTAAAGGAGTGGTTAAAATCATGCCTAACAAGTATTTAAAAAAATTATTAGATAAAAAAGAAATGCATTATAGAGGTTATCTAAGCGAAGAAGATTATATTAAAGAAGTCAATAAGATTTTAGAAGATTTTGCTCATGATTATGATCGTAAGCATAAGGGAGCAATGTCAGAATTAGAACAGATTATAGAATATATCACAGCAGATAAAAAGGTGAAGTATAAGGCTACAATACTATTTGATTGTGACATTATTAAAGACGAACTTCAACGTTTAGATTTCTTAGATGAAGCTATGGACTTGCCTACAAATTGTCATAGTATTTTCAAAAATCGAAATGATGATGAAGTGGCTATCATGAGAAAAGAAGAATATGATAAATATTGTAACCAAGATAAGGTTTTAAAGATCGTTAAGGAAAGACAAGTAGATATATATCATTTAAATAAGAGTGAGACTGTTGAAGAGTATAACGAAATTTGGGATGGCGCTAAATATTGCCTTACCAAAGAAGAATTTGACCTACTAAAGGAGTGGTTTAAAAGAAAATTAAA